>JAABUO010009154.1_pt1 | contig 11099 bp, 13 predicted proteins | sample 5559291 | NCBI WGS metagenome assembly JAABUO01 (sample SAMN10711878, study PRJNA513372) | rock metagenome | isolation source: Antarctica rocks | place: Antarctica: Victoria Land, Finger Mt sud | reverse complement strand
GAGAGTGAGCTGTCGGCGCACGAGCAGCTGGTCCAGGCACAGGGCGCAGTCGTCGCTCGCCCGGCGCGGTGTCCGGCGCAGGGTAGCTGAGCTGGGCGTATCGGCTCGTACGTTTGGTCCTCTGGGGCACTGCTTAAAAAATAGGGTCTGAGGGCTTGCTAGGGGACGCCCTTGGGAGGGCAGTGACGCCTGTTACGAAGCAGGCGCAGACGGCTGAGTACACGGCGCACTTCAGGATGAAACACAAAATAGCATGGTGGACACATGTATCCCGCGTGTATTCAGACACACAACTGCATCTGTGTTTGCAAACGATTTGCACACTGTTGTGCTGAGGTGCGGGAGTGCACAAGAGCAGAGGGCATGCGTGCACAGGAGCAGAGGGCCTATAAGTGTAATATGAGAAATCTCTGCACGCCTGGATCAGCCAGTGCGCCAGGCAGGGCTTCTCAGGCGGATTACCTCCGGCTGGCTCCTTTTCGAGGAGGGTCGTGAAGCGCCCTTTTGCCTCCTGGGCGCATGCGCCGCTTGAGCACTATGCATGCAACCGCGGGCCAGCATGTTCTGGACATAGAGTTGAAGCGGAACCCAAGCATCTGCATGCGTCCAGTCCTTGCAGTCCTGTCACTTGTTTACACCCACCTGCACCAGCACTCGATTCCCTTCTCTGTTGAAGCGCTACTGACCCGTTAAAAGCTAGAAGGCAGACCTACTTGCACTGAGCTCAGCAGGTCCTGCAAAATGGACACAGCAAGGGCCTGCTTGTCACACCGCGCAACTTGCATGCCACGCTAGGCACAGAGTTACTTACCAGCAGTGTCCGGCACAGGGTTAGAGGAGCACTGTCACATGCTGTAAGTCCTGCTCGACCCTTGAGCACTTTGAGCCTTGCTGCGCTCTGCCACAAGCTGCTTGCCGCATCTCCCGTCTTGGCAGGATAGCCCTCGCACCCACGCTTGCTGCGGCCGCCTGGCCACCCCTGGCCTGGCCGCTGAGCAGCCGCATGCTCTTTCTTAGCAGCCTTAGGCCGCGGCCGCCTGCTCTTGCTCGAGGTGGCTGTAGTGCATCAGGTTCAGCATCAGCCTGGCCTTGCCCTGTCGCGATATAACACACAATGGTAAGGGCTTCATGTATGTTGTGCTGGGTGCGCTCCCACTTGGACTTGCTATGCATGCGCAAAACCGTACATGTCCTGTGCCTGGGACAAAGACAGGCACGCACCGGTCTGTGCGATAGCAGGCCACTGGAAGCGTGCAACAACTGAAAAGTGCCAATACATGCAAGGGCATGCAAAAATACAAGTCAGAGTTGTCCGTCAACCCGCCAGCCCGGTCCGCCTCAAGCAAGCAAGGCAGTAGACAGAGGCTCTGCGTGTGTACGCGTGAGTGTCAGCGCACCGCTGGCAGGGCGGTTGATGACTATGTTGCGATGCTCGCGCCACAGGTACAGGAGGTGCTCAAAGACGCCCGGGGGGTAGGCATTTGCCACCTGCAGCTCCTCTGCGCTGAAGAAGTCCACCGGCGTGGGCTGCGCCATCTGCCAATGGTCAATCAGGACCTCCGCGGCCTCCATCACCAAGTTGACGGCCATACTGCGGTAGTGGTCTGAAAGCTTGTGCGGCATCCACCATCCCACGAATAAGCGATACCACCAGGTCTTCTCTTCTGCGCGGCGCTGCTCCACAGCGCCGCCTTCCTCGAGCAGCACCTGCGACCGCTGCATATGTTTGTGGTATGGTTTGTGAGCGCGATCGCGTGCAGCAAGCTCGAATCACACCTGTGCAAGCCGCGGCTGAGCCAAGGTGCGCGGGATGCAGCGCACCTTTGACAGTTCAACAACAGCGTGTAGCGTCTCCTGTATTCCTGCTTCCAGCGCGTCCTGTACGTCCGCGTGCGTGCTGGCAGTGCTCAGCCTGGCGCTGACTACACCGCCGTTGACGAGGCTTTTGATAGTGGCTGTGACCGGCGCGAGCCTCTCAAGGAGTTGAGCTTCTGTCATGGCTGCTGTCTGCAATAGGTTCAGATCAGAGGCAGCGCAGCTAGGACGGGCACAGCAGACGGACCGCAGTGTAAGCCGCTTGCTGCGCCCGAATGCAGCCCTTGGACGGTCCAAAGAAAGGGTTTTAAGCTTACATTGGACACCATGAGCTGGCGCTTGAGGCGAGCAAGATGTCACAGTGCGGAGCTCACCCATGCGTCCTCCAACATCTGTGTTAGCAGCCACAGCAGCTGTGGCTGCTCGCAGCGGCTGGCGCGGCTGGCCTCCCGGCAGTCTCATCACCCTCAGCTATCAGCGGACCGCCAGCATCGACCGCATTATTGCGCATGTACAAGGCAACCAGGCGCTCGCATTCAGGCTCAGCTGCGTCAAGAGCCTGATATACGGCGTGCGCAGCCGCGTGGAGGCCTCCATCCACGACTGCGCATGCCGTATATCAGGCTCTTGACGCAGCTGAGCCGGAATGCGAGCGCCTGGTTGCCTTGTACATTCACAATGAAGCGGTCGATACTGTCTGTCACCCGATAGCTCACCGTGATCAGACGCAAGACTGCCGACGGATCCATGCGCTCGGCAGCCAGTGCGTGCAATGCGTCTTTTGGCTGTCATGGTCAACAGCCTGCGTCATGATGTACTTGGGCAGGCGATCTTTAACAGACGTTGATGCATGCCAGGATGAGAACTCTGTGAGTGTCCCGCTGCCATGCTGATGAGAGAGCATTGCTGAGTGAATGAATATGAGTGAACGACTGTGTACCACCCAACTTTGGCTGCTTACGGGCGCAGCCCTGAAACAGGGCTACGCATTGCCGATCAACTAAACTGCATCTACGCAGGCAAGCATGCATTTGGCTACTGCTGGATGCCGATTAAATGCAAGCATAGTCGTACCTGGAAATTGGCATTAAGTGCGCGAAAGGCTCACGGGCGGCTCGAGTGACCGGGCACTCAAACATGACGTGGTACTCGTCCCCAAGAGCGCCCTGGTCGCAGCACGGGCAGACCCGCTCGGCATGGCAGACCCCTGATACCGTCGCGCTACGGAAGTGAGTGTGGAGCACCCCAGCCGGAAGCGCACAACCTGAGCATCCGCGCCAGTCCCAGGCGCAGGCGGATATATGCGTTGCCCCTAGCGGCATTTGGCAGGCTCAACTACCGCAAGTAAGTTGCTGGCTCACTTCATGCCAAGCGCATGATGCGCTTTGATCCGAACCTACCCACCCTTAACCTGCTTATGGCAGCTTAGGAGCTTAGGACCATCGGCGCGCATCGTACGCCCGCCCAGCGGAAGCTTTCAGAGCGCCTTGCTTGAGCCGGATCCATGCAAGCGCAGTCGCCCGCAGCGCCGCTGCAGGCGAGCCTGGCCGGGCGCGTGCCCACTGCGGCCCGCGCCCTGCCGCCGCGGCACATCCCTGTGTCCGTGCCAGCGCCCGCGGTGTCAAGCTGCGCGCGCGTCGGCTGCGGCGGCGCGGCTGAGGCGCTGCCGAGCAGGCCGGCCAGCGGCAGGCGCGCTGGCTGGTGGCGCGTGCCTGTCGCGGTGGAGGCGGCGCCGCTTGCGGCGGCGATGGAGACCGTGGAGGTGGACCTGGGCGACCGCACCTACCCAATCTACATTGGCCGGGGGCTGCTGGAGCAGGGGGAGCTGCTGCGGCGCCACGTGCCCGGCAAGCGCGCCCTCATAGTGACCAACGAGACGGTTGGGCCGCTGTACCTGGACAGGTGCGGCCGCAGCCCGGCTCGCTCAGCTGTGTCAGCTTTGCTGAGCCGCTGGCGCGCTTGCTGCCTCGTTGCCGCAGGCTGTGAGATGCTGGTTGCCTTGCATGCCGCACCTAACGACACACTCTGAGTGTCTATGACACGTGTGGCGTACAGCCAGCTCCTGAGCGCCTGTGCTGCAAATTGCGTTGGTGGGTCCAGACTGGTGGCGCTGGGAACGGCAGGTGTCGAGCGGCGCTGGAGGGCGGGCCGGAGGGCATCCAGGTGGAGCACGTCGTTCTGCCAGACGGCGAGCAATACAAGTCGACAGAGGTGCTGATGCAGGTTGGCCGGCCCCTTAGTCCAGCGGGCTGGTGTGCAGTGCAGCAGTCCTGACAACTCGCAGTCCCGCTCGGTCGCGGCTAATTTGCTGGTGCAGGCGCGCTAGCGAGCTGTTAGTACCACTAGGCTGGCTTAGCCTGCACCAAAGGGGGCCCGCGCAGGGAGTCGGCCTGTTGCCGTCGCGCTGTGCCTGCACACTTTTGATCGGCAATGGGCTGCGCGCCAGGTGTTTGACAAGGCGCTGGAGGCGCGCCTGGACCGCAGCACCACGTTTGTGGCGCTGGGCGGCGGCGTGATCGGCGACATGACCGGCTTTGCCGCGTCGGCGTACCAGCGCGGCGTGCACTTCATCCAGGCGCGCCCCGGCCTGCGTGGGGTGGCGCCGTGTGCTCAGGCGTGTCACGCCAGGTCGACAGGACGGGCTGTGACTTTGCGCGGCCTTGCCTGTGAAGTGCTCGAGCCTGCGTTCACTCCACCCCCAGTCGTAGGTGCACGCCGGTGTGTCATGCGCGTCAGCGTGAACGGCTGCCTCGTGCCACCACAAAGCATCACTGCCTGCGTGCTGCCGCATTGTCGGCGTCTCTCTGGTGCTCCTGCGCATCCGCTGCTTTTCGTGCAGCGCGCGGGCGGCAGCCGGCTCGCGACGCGCAGGCGCGCGCCGCGCAGGTGCCGACGACCGTGATGGCGACCGTGGACTCGTCCGTCGGCGGCAAGACGGGCGTCAACCACCCGGCCGGCAAGAACATGATCGGCGCCTTCTACCAGCCGCGCTGCGGTGCGCCCACCCCTGTCAGGGTAGGGTTGAGGTACGGCAATCCCCCGGCAGGGTAACCTCAGATAGCCGAAGTCCCAGCGCCAGCGCAGCCTGCGTGCGGCAGCGGGGGCGCTGCGCAAGCCCGCGAGCTCTGCGCGGCTTCTGCGCATGCCTGCACCCGCTGCGCGCCTGCCGGGCGCGCCTTCTGCGACCAGGAGGCCAGTCGGCCGACATAATTGCCGCCCGCCCGGCCGTGGCGCCGGGCGTGCGGCCGTGCTAAACTCCGGCAGTGTGGTCGGGCAGCCCTGTCCTGCGCGCGGTCCGGTCGCGCATGCGCTGTGCTTCTGGGGCAGCCTGTTCCACCGGGTGGTTGTTGTATGAGACGTAGATCACAAGGTCACCGCACGCAGGGCAACGTTGCACCGCTCGAGGGCATCCCTCACTTCCATATGAAAGCAGATCAGCATGTGTTGCTGCTTTGTGATGGCAACGGAGTGCGTATACAACACAGCGGGCCGTGCCGAGCCCGGGCGCGCGGCGCAGTGCTCATTGACGTGGACACGCTCAGCACGCTGCCGGACCGCGAGCTGGCGAGCGGCATCAGCGAGATCGTCAAGTACGGCCTCATCCGCGACCCCGCGCTCTTCGCCTGGCTGGAGGCCAACATGGAGCGCCTGCTCCAGCGCGACCCGCAGGTGCCGCGCGCGCCGCAGGCCCGCATCACTGCAGCATCGCGTGTGAGCGCTGTCGGCGCGCAACGCGGCCCCCGCGATGACACCACGCCGGTGCCGTACACGCGCACAGGCCGAGCAGCTACCCACTCTGTGTTGTCAGCCATGCAGCAGCGCGCCGCGCTGCTGCACCCTGCGTTGGCGAGGCTGCCGCGTCAGCGGGCTCTGTGCTGGCCCGCGGGGAGCTGCTTTGGCGCCAGGCGGAGGCGCGTGCGGCTCCAAACGCATGCGGCGTCCGAGGCGTGGCCTGCGCCGCTGGCGAGCGTAGGTAGGGTTTGGGTTAGCTTACCCTACTCCTAAGCTGTTGCTGAACGCGCGCGCGCCGGGCCAGGCGCTGACGTACGCAATTGAGCGCTCGTGCGTGAACAAGGCGGCAGTGGTCGCCGCCGACGAGCGCGAGGGCGGCGTGCGCGCAACGCTCAACCTGGGCCACACGTTCGGGCACGCGATGGAGACCGCGCAGGGCTACGGCGCGCCGCCGCCCCCGCGCATTCTAGCGTGCCTTGCGGGTCTCGGGGCGCCGTCAGAACAAGGAGATTGGTTCCCGCACCGTCCTCTGCTCCCCAAGAGCTTGGAGGGCGCTGGTAGATACGCCGTGCACGCTGGGCTGCTTCGCTCGGCACCTGGTACAGTGCTGCTTGCGGGCGCCGTGAGACACTTTGTCATTGCCTGCAAATGCAAGAGTTCGAAGCCAGAGGGGCCTGCGCTGCGGGCCCGAGCAGCGCCGGGGACAGGGCTGCCACCCCCGCTCCGCCTCACCCCGACGGTCGTACCCCATGCATCGCCTCATGCGCGGCGGGCGGTGCGCAGGCGTCTGGCTGCATGGCGAGGCGGTGGCCGCCGGCATGGTCATGGCGGCGGACATGTCGCACCGCCTGGGCTGGATCGAGCGCGACGTGCTGGACCGCACCGTGCGCCTGCTGCAGCGCGCCCAGCTGCCCGTCACGGCGCCCGCGGTGCGCCGCCAGCGCCCCGCGGCCTCAGCACGAGCAGCTCTACCACATTGTGCAGGATCTGCTCGCGCCGGCCCATCCAAAACGTGGTGATGCGCTCACGCTCGAGCAAACCAGCTCGAGTTGTGCAAGTGAGGTGGACATGCCAGGCTTTGCCGGCCAGGAGCGGCGGGGCGAGGCAGCGTGCCTGACCCTATGCTGAGACCTGATCCTACCCTGTTGCGTAGGGCATGACGAAGCAGCAGTTCCGGGACATAATGGCCGTGGACAAGAAGGTGCAGGACGGCCGCCTGCGCCTGATCCTGCTCCGGGGCCCGCTGGGCTCCTGCGTCGTGACGGGCGACTTTGCGCCCGCGGCGCTGGAGGCCACGCTGGACGCGTTTGCGCACTGAGCCCGTCCACCTTCCCCCTCGGGGCAGCGGCGGCCTCGAGCAGGGCCGGCTGGCGTCGCGACGGGCGGCCTAGCGCCCGGGGCGCCAGACAGGCTCTGCTTCGCCGGGAGGCTTCTTCAATAAACCGCATCAGCTTGGTTCAGGATACGCAAGATGTTGGCCAGTAGGCAGGTTACATTTGACACCAAAGATGTCCTGCAATGACTGCAAGTACTGGCCACACGCCGAGCTGAGCCCTGCGTTCCTTGACCCCTGCGTGATGTTCCAACACAACTCCTTGCAAGGCTATAACACATGCTGGTGAACTAGGTCTCTGACATGCTAGTGTACATGCTGACGCCACACGCAAAGCACGGCCTCAAAAAACATGGCAGCACCACAGTAGTGCGCTTTGTGGTCACGACACACAGATGCCAAGCCAGAAGAGCGCAGCAGCGACTTGCCAGACCGAAACAAATACGACTTTGCCGAACAGGACACTCCGCCCAAGCAACGAGTATGCTGCCGGTCCAAGGCTGTGCACACGAGGCCACTTTACGGCCTGCTGCCCGGCACACGCGAGGCCCATCGCGGACGCTGAGGTGCGCCGTCGAGTAGCTAGAGGGACAGGCGCGCCAGAAACCTGGCCTAGGAGGCCTTCACGGCGGCCGTGTGGCAGCTCTGCCAGCCGCGCTCGTCACGCTCGCCGGCCCCCTCGTACAGTGCGCAGCCCACGCGCCACAGGTACCGCCCCGTGAACATATCCAGCAGCGCTCGCCGCCAGTTCCGCGTGTCCACCTGCGCCCACGCGACTGGCGCTGGGACTGCATTCACAGCAGCATGTGAGCCAGGGCGCCCCCAGGGCGCCCGCAGGGCATGCTACTACGTGCGCCCCCTGCTCGGGACCAGGCTACAGGAAACCGCAACCACTCACGCCGGCACACGCTCACACAGGACCACATACAACGCACAGCCCTTGCTTGCCAGGCTAAATAACGCGCGCCCAGAGCGGCGCCATTCCCAGCGCATGTTTTTTTGGACGGGCGAGGCGTGGGTGCACGCGAGGCTGGACGGCCCGAGGCGCGCACCATTGCCGCGTTGCTCGCTCGCCTCTCTAAGCCGCCCTTTCCAACGGAGCTTCTGCACTGCGATAGCGCGAGCGCCAGAACCGCCACCACCGCAGAGATGCCCACAAGCGCAAAGCGCATCGGGCACACCATGCCTGCGGACTGCCTTGTGGTGCTGTTCTGCCAGCCGCCGAGCAGGCCTTTTCTGTGAGACTCTGCTCGGAAGCAGGTATGTGTCATCGAGCAGGCATAAGCAGGGTAGCCACAGGCCCTGTGCTCCTCGCTTTCCAAGCACAGCTGATATTAGTACAGCACTTCCACTCAATCCAGGCGCAATCGAAGTTCAGCCGCACTTTATCGCGCTCTGTATTGCATTGCAAGCTGCCCGAGCTTGAGCTCAAGGCCGCGGTGCTCGCCAGCCAGACAAGCTTGTTTCACTGGCCCGGACACAAGAGTGTCCCAGTCTGGCCTGATGAACCTACTGCAAGCAGACCTTGTACCGATGTGCACAGCATGCAGGCAGGGAGGCAAGAGTGCAGCAACTGGTCTGCCTGTGCTGAGCAGGAGGAGCCTAGCGTTGTCAGCGGCCTTGACCGCACTGACAGCGCCCGCACGTGCTGACACACCGTACACGCAGTCGCGGAGCATCCCTTACGGACCGAGCGCAGACGGGTGCTTCACATGCACTGTGGCCTCTGCGAGGCCAAGTTTCTTTGCCCCTCAGTTGCGAACTTGCAAACACTCTGTAGTGCTTGCTCTCAGTGACACACTCTTTAACGGTACCAGAAGTGTGACATCTTGTTGTTGCAGACTTTGCATAGAAGGCTGTCTCTGTTGCTGCTACTATCGTACTGTCGTGCTCTCTCAGGGTGTTCAGTCTGGGGCCCAGGCGCATCCGGCCGTGCTTGGGCGGCTACAACCCCAACTGCATATCGACAGCCAGTCTGAACGACGTGCGCCCCCTGCAGCCCACTTAATGTGGTATGTGTCTGCAGCATAAAAATTTACCAGGCCCATGTGCGCGCAGCTCTATGGTCCGGCCTGGGAGTCGAACGAGCGCACAGCGCAGGCGACGCTGCAGGCGAGGCTCCCGCCGCGTCCCGGCTCGGCCGCTAGCGCTCTGCCACCTTTGCCAGCTGCTGTGGCAGCAGGGCTGAACAAGACCCTACCCTAACCTCGCTGCCGGGGCGGCGCCGCAGGTGCTGGACGGCGCAGTGGCGTCGGTGTGCCCACAGGCGGAGCTGATTACAGAGCGCGAGGTGGGGACGCTGCCGGAACGCGCGCTCTACCGCGCGTACGAAGTGCCGAGCCTATTCGGGCGCGACGTGATGGAGTGAGCGGCCTGGCGCATGGCGCGTGCTGGGCTCTGCCGTCGCTTGGCTTTGCAGAAATGAAGGTTGAACCAAGATTTCGGCCAGGTTTCTGGTGCGTGAGCGCAAGCCTGGAGACAGGAGGGCAGGCGACGAGGGGGCGCCCATCGTGACCTACCGCTCTATGGCAGGCGCGCGTCGTTCGAGCTTCTGCCTGCCTAGAATTTTGCTGCAAGCGGCCACTCCACTGACCGCAGACTGTTGCACGCCCAGGCAGCGTGAGGTACATCTGGCCTCTCCAGACAGCCGTGACCGACGGCGGGGCGCAGCGCCGGCGCCTGGCCGCCATACGCAGTGAGCTGGGCTGGCGCATGATTGGCTGCGATTACATTGAATGTTACCAGTGAGCATGTCGCATGCACTTGCCCGCGCCAGACCTCTACTTGGCCTCCCATGCGGGGCTTTGTCGACTGTGTGGAAGAAGAATGCGAGCCATGGGTGCTCCAGACCCTGGAAAAATAACTGACTTCCCAAAAAGACGTCCCAGTCCGCTTTGTGCACAGCATGCCGCACAGCTCATCCCATCGACTCTCGTGATGAGATACATCGGAGGCCGTATCAGCCAGCTTTGGGCTGTTTACGGGGGCAGCCCTGTGGCAGGGCTACGCATTGCAGATCACTGCAACGAGGGAGGCAAGCAAGATATCAGCAGGCTACTGCGCGGGTGTCCTAGTGCTGGATGAAAAGTACAGCCATATGGCCTTGTGCATGCACCAGGTCCTGGCCCAAAACCAATACCCTCGCAGGGTTGCTGCGCCGGTGAGGCTGCGCGACTTCGTTTTTGCAACAGCAAGACATTCAGGTTTACACGCCTCCAACCCATTCGCCAGCAGTGAACGGTGCGCAATGCATTGCGAGTCCTGTTACGCACGCAAACTGCCGTGGGCAGCCGACGGACTCAGTGTGCTGTGTAGAGTCAAGCCGACAGTTGCGTTACCTGAGAGGAGCAGCGTGCTGACGCAGGTGCTGCAGCGGCGCGGAAAGCTTGTATTGCGGCTGCGGCGTGGTGCCCGCACAGGCCACCAAGGGCGAGGGCTGACAGCGGACGACTTGTTACTACTGTCTGGCTGCAGGTGCCTCAACGCAGTGCTGCTTGCGTCTGAGGTGCGGGCTCTGGCAAGGCTGCAGAAGAAACCACTTGCAGGCGCCCCTCGCTGGCTCTCAGCGCTTGCTGTGCTACCTTGCTCGCAGGAGCAGACGCGCAGACGAGTGCCTTGAACAGCACAGGCCGCTCCAATGGACGACGGCACAGACCAATGGGGTCGGAGGTCGGACGACGAGCCCAAGGTGCCAACAAGCTGCATGCACTCCCTCTTGCAATGAGCGTGCTGCTGCTCTCACTGCACTTCAGTCCTGGGGCTGCTACTGACAGAGCACTGTGGCGGCGGTGCAGATTATTGGCAGGGGGCGATTTGTGCGCCGCTGCGCCCAATTCTGCCCTGTCCTGTTGCACGTGCATGTATAGACAAGCGCCTGGCAGTGCCCTCCCCTCCCCCCCCCCCCCCCCGCCTGCCGCCCGCATGCGGAGTAAAATGTGTTGAAAGGCCCGCTCCTCAGTCACCTCGCGCTAGTGGACGCTGATCCTGCCCCGCATGCTCGCCAGGCGAAGCGCCATACTGTCTGCCGGGCGACACCGCTTGCCTGATTTGAAGTTGCCTGAGGAGCATCGCAATCTCCAGCAGTGACAGGCAGTGCCGAGGCTGGCCGCTCGCTGGGGAGGCGAACGCGGCATTCCGGCTGCCGAGCGTCACGAGCTTGTCGCTGCGCAGGTGCCAAACCTGCCGCACATGAAGCAGGACCCGTCCTCCTACCTGGCAG
>JAABUO010009152.1_pt1 | contig 11101 bp, 6 predicted proteins | sample 5559291 | NCBI WGS metagenome assembly JAABUO01 (sample SAMN10711878, study PRJNA513372) | rock metagenome | isolation source: Antarctica rocks | place: Antarctica: Victoria Land, Finger Mt sud | reverse complement strand
TAATTATATCTTACTGTCGTTAAAAGAGAGTAAGTTTCTTAAATATCTTTTATCGTCTTTCATTAAACCTTTATTTACGATTATTAATTACTTTTAATCTTTCTTTACACATTAAAATAAGTATACTTAAAATTTATTAAATCTTTAAGTTAATGAAAATGAAGAGCTATAATACGTAAGCAGTTAACTGCTTTAACGCGTTCAGATTAAAAAACATTTAAGAAATAATCTCTGAGAAAAAAGAAATATTTACATTCTCGATCGAAGTTGTACACGTTACATTAAAGTATAAAATAATTTACACAACGTCATATAAAGCTTATTTAATTAAACTAATAATGTGAACAAAGAATAATTATTAAGCTAAAGCTTTATTAATGCTCAGCATTAACGAAAGTTTAAGAACTTACATTCTGAGCATGAAAAAGACTAGCGATATGTAAATAAAATTAAAAAAATTATATTTTAAGTCTTTTTACTCAGTTATAATCTTCGTTATTAAAAAGATACGAAGAATACATTAATTAAAATATCGATTCGTGCTTAACTATATCGAAGCTTTAAAGAAGCTAATTAATAAATGTAGTTAAATAAAAAGTATCATATTTAATTAAATACTGAGATGTTTATTTCTAACAAATCTTAATGAAAATCTGAAACTTTATGTGTTTACTTTAATAAATAATTTTAAAAGTAATATTAATATAAATCATTTATTAAATGCGTTATAGAATCTGTCGCGAAGGTAAAATAATAAGAAGAAATTAAAATCTCTTATCGTTAAATTTAGTAATAAATCTTTTAATAACAGGTTTAAATCTCAGAATAATAATTTTAAAGAAAAGAAAAACAAGAAGAATAAAAAGAAAGAGAAGATATGCGAGCACTGTAAGATATCTGAGCATTTTAAAGATAAATGTTATTTTCTGCATTTAAATATTAAATTAAATAACTAATAATTCTTTAAAAATAACAAGAAGTTTTTAAAAGAATCAGATCAGATTAAGAAGATCTTTGTTAAATTACTTAAAACATTAAAGATCTCGAATTAAGCGATGAAAAGAAATATTTAATGAATTAACTTTAACGTTAACGATCATCTGTGTTTTAATGAGTTAATGTTTAAATTTAACATTTATTAAAAAGTTCAGAATTAAACTATTTTAATAACAAGCGAAGAAGTAATTTTAATCGTTAATCGAGAATTCGTAGTATTATTAATTATAATTAAAGAATAAAAGAAAAATATTTAAATCAGTAAAGTATATTACTGTTTAAAGCTCAGTTATAATTTGCTGTTAATTTTAATTATTAAAGTTAAAGAATATTTCATTTAAATTAATAATGAAAAGTTTAATTTCTTCGATTTAAAAGATTAAATTACATTATTAAGACTTAGAAGTTTTCGAGAAAGTTATTATTTATACACTTAAAACTTATTTAGTAAAGAACTATTATTCTTCATTACTTTACATCTTAGTAAGACATCGTGACGTCGCTGACATAATCGCTTAGCATATTTAAATATGTTAAATGTTAAGAAATTACTCATCATGAGTACTAACATTAATGTCGTCGTCGCAGATATTTTAAAAAAGCTAAAACTTTTTCAGAATGTTTATAAACTCTGCGTTGTGAAAAATTAACATCGCGTTATTAATTAAGTATCTTAATTAAAAGTTACGATTATAAAAAATTTAATACATATTAATATAATTAACGAAAATAATATTATCTTAATCTTTAGTTAACGCGTTAAATACGTCGTCGTTATGACGAACGACTTTACTAATTATACGATAATTTATCTTTTATAACGAAAATTTAAACTGAAAATAATACTTCGTAAATATCTGAAACAAATGAAGATTAAAAATATATCGGTTTAACGTTTCAGATTTAATAATGAAGATAAATATATTAATATTAAAACTTAGAAAATTATTAATGACTTTAAAGTTAGTTAAAGATTAACTACTTCTTATAATCTTAATTAAAATGAAGTCGCGAAACGAGTATTTCGTATTCTTTTTAAACGAACTCGAGTTATTCTTAAAGAGTTAAAATTATTACAGTTCTTCTGAAAGAAGATTATATAAATGATTATTTATTTAAAGATTAAAAGCTTTACTAGTACATTAAGTAAAATAATATCGCTCGAAGCTTAAAGTAATAAGAAATCTAAATTTAACGATTTACATTAATTTAAATATATCGCATATTAAAAAGTTAAAGGCGCACGTTTAAAACTCGATGATAAAAGTTAAAGATGCAGATTTTTAAGCTATACAGATTTTAATTAATATTAATTATAAATTAATAAAACGATAATAATATTTAGTGATGTAATATTTAACGAGACTGCTATTATTAAAATAAAAAAGAAAGAAATCTTTAATAACGATTTTTAAAACTTTAATTCTTAACAGCTTAGCGTTACATCTTTAAACATTACTTCGTTTAGTTTCATTGTTACTTCAGAAAAGATAAAAGATAACAGAGAGCATAATAATAATAAAATAAATAAAGAGAATTAAAAGTACTTTAATATAAAGAATAATACATAATTAAATTTCTAATAATAATTAATTAATTATATACGCTAAATCTTAACGTAATATATCTCGCATTAATTATAAGCGACTAACACGAGACTTCGTAGTTAAAGCTAATAAAATAAATATCGAATTTAATACTTTTAGAACGATGAAGAAAGCTAAAGAAAGCTCGAATTAAAACCTTTAAAAATAAGCTATTTTAAGCGAAATTAACGTACATAAACAAAATGATACTTATTTTCTTAATACATTATTATTTAATCGACGCGTATTATTTACAAGATGAATTTTTACGATTAAACGAGAAGCGTTTAACGAAATCGTTAAATATAAGACTAAATAAATGTGTAAAAGCTTTCGTTAAAAGTAAAGAATCGATTTTAATGAAATTTATACTTCAGTAATTAAATTCTCCGTCGCTAAAGCTTTGCTAGCTTTAGTAGCTAAATACGACTATGACATTAAGCAGATAAACGTCATTACTATCTTTCTTAAGACAGCGTTAAAAGAGAAGATTTAAGTTTTATAATTCTCTGAGTTTAAACAAATATAATTAAACGATTAAATTCTCGCATGTTATCTTTACAAAGCTTTATATAATTTAAAACAGACTTTTAAAGAGTAATACTTTACTCTTCGTTTATTTCTTAATTTAATTAAATATGAAAGAATGAAAATTAATCATTTAATGTTTACACACATTAATGACATAATCATCGTTATTTACGTTAATAATTTACTAATATTAAGCTTAAATTTAAAGAATATATAAGATTTAAAGAAACTGTGATTAAAACGGTTTTGTATAAAAGATTTAAAATCAGCTATTTAATATTTAAACATGCAGATAATACGCGATCGTGCTAACTTCATTATTTAAATTAATCAATCTATTTATATTAAACGAGTCATAAAGCTTTTAAGTATGATTAATTATTAGTACTTTAAGACTTTCATGAATAGTAAGATTTAGCTCAGAAAGAACTTTTATTAAACGTTCGATCAGTAAGTTAATTATTAAGCATTTTCTTAAGAAAGAAAAAGTTATTAATTAATAATTAAAGTCTTATTATAAATTATCTGTTAAACTAGATTAAATATAGCATACGCGATAGAAAGATGTAGCAAATACTACTTTAATCTCTTCTCAGATCACGACGTCGCTGTTAAGCGAATCATTTAATACTTAATAAAGTCGTATAAGTTAAATTTTCGATATGATTCTTTCTTTAATGAAGACTTTAAAGAAGTAAAGAAAGTTAATGATGACTTAATAGAGTACATTAACTTCTTTTACGCAGATTGTTTAAATACTTAATACTTTATCTTAAAGTACATCTTTTTTCTTTAAAATAGCTTAATCAGTTAATCATTTAAACGTTAAACATGCGTCGTTATCTTTATAACAGAAGTAAAATACATAAAGAAATGTTAAGTCGTTAAGAAAGTTACATTTCTGATTTAAGTTTTAAAAAAGATTAAATACAAAGAATTTAACATTAATAGAATTAAGATTTTAGTAAATAACTAAGAATTCGATTAATTACTCTCAGATTAAGCACATTAACGTGATTTATTACTATGTTAAAAACAAGATCGTTAATGAGCTCATAAAGCTGATGTATATATTGATTACTGATATAATAACAAACAAACTTATTAAGTCTCTGAAAGCTATTAAATTTAAAAGCTTCAGATTTATAATGAAAATGTTATTAAAACTAGAAGAAACAGTCTGAATAGCTTTATATTTATTTATTTAAGCTTATACTGCTAAGAGAAAGAGTTAAAGATTAGAAATTACACGGTTAAATTAACAGTTTCCGCTTAATAAGACTGATTATGACTCTTAATTAATGACTTATAACAATCTTTATATAAAAGAAGTTTTTCTTTTTAAATAATTTTACTTTCTTAAGCTTTATTAATATACTAAATGTCGTTATATTTCGTTTATTTACTAAGTCTCGTTATTGTATTTTAGTTCTGCGCTAAATCTTTAAAATTTCATTTAAAATTCGTAAAAGAAGATCTTATTTTAATATAGCTTTAAGTATTATTATTAAGCTGTGTAACGACGATTAAAATCGTTATACATCTTATTAATCATTAATAATACATCTTTAACTTTTAGAAACGAGTTTAAGAAAATATCTCGCATACGAAAAGCTATGTGCTTAACGATATTTTCATTAACTCAACTTTTAATATAAATAATCTTTAATTCTTTAGTAAAAAAGTAATTCTTATTTATCTTTAGCTTGTTTCGCATTCGTAACAGTCAGTTATTTATATTCTGCGACGAATTTTTAAACAAGAATAAGTTTAATAACTTAATTAACTTTAATGCTCGAGCTTTTAAAATAAAAAAACTTTATCGACTTCGAGTAATTTTCAGATAATAAATAATCACGTTCTTGTCTCGTACTTCTTTTTTTAAACGCATTTATTTAGCTTTTAACGCGATATTTATCTCGTTAACATTTTTTAACATCTGAGTTATATCTTTATAAGTTTTTATTTTAATGTCGTGCTAATAATACATGTATTTAATAAAGATAATAATATCGTCAGCTTCGTAAGCGATTATTCATTCATTTAGCTTCGTATTAATACTAATTTTAATCATTTTAAGATTAAAGAATAACGCTTTCGAGCTTTCTTATTTAATATTTAATGACGCATTCGTGTTTTCTTTTAATGCTGTTTAATTCTGTAATGAAAGTAATTCTTTTTTAATACTTCGTAATTCGTAACGAGTAATGCTTATTAATTTTAATTTCGTAATTCTAGTTATTACGTAAGTAAAAAAATTGCTAATTAAAGTTCTGATGTTACTTTATCGAACTTTTCTGAGTTTAAGTTTCGCTAAAATTTCCGATTTTAATTCTAAAACAACGCGTTCGTATTCTTTTATTTTATATTAGTAACGAGCTTAATAAAGAGTTAATTTAAAACAGCGCGTTCGTGTTCTTTAATTTTATTCTAAAAATTTTTGATTTTTAACGAGCTTTACGAGCTCGATTTTTAATAAGATTATGTAACTTGTTTTATATCGTTTACACGTTAATAATAAGATTAATAAGCTTTAAACTAATGTTATGAATCAGTATAAAGCGAATCATATAAGTATATTTTAACTAAAAGTTTAAAGCTAAAGAAGAAAGAAGATGTAACACGCGAAGAGTCTTGTACTTACGAAGACGCGCTAAATTACTAGCGTGTTAACATTAGCTTTAAGCTAGTTTATAATAGTTTAATATGATTTATGTTAAATTAACTCAGTCTGAATTAGTTTAAATTTAAACTGCACGATCGTAACAAAATTTACGTTAAGTTACGTTAAATGTTAAATTAAATTATATAATTACGTTAATCTTATTTAATATAATAACTAAAATCTTGCTTAAAGTGTTAAGCTAGTTAAATAATTAAGTTAATTATATATAATTTAACGCTTAAGTTAAAAACACATATAAGTAAGTAATTTCTTAAAGGTTAATTCTTTTCTTTTTAACTTTAGTTTTTTAATTATTATATTTACATTAACTTAATTTATATAATTTTAATATTAAATTAAAGCTTATTACTTATATCGTTCGTAATATAAGCGAATAAAAAGAAATTATACGAAATGTATGTTAACGATTTTAAAAAATACGAAAAACATTACAATTAGTAAACTAACCGCGTCGAGTTAATACATTAAGCTTAAGTCGAGTTATGATTTTAAAATCGAATATTTAAGTCGAGTCATAATATTAATATTAAGTATTCGAGTTAAGTTATAATGTTAATATTAAGTATTTAAGTCGAGTTATAATGTTAATATTAAGTATTAATTTAAATTCTCGACTTAACTTGTTAAAACATGAAGCGATATAATATTTAACTTGTTATATAATAATGTAAGAGAATAATGTAAGAGAATAATATAATTAATTAGTTAAATTAAGCATTAATATTAAAATTTCACTTAACATACTAATTATTTTCTTTTAATGTTAAAAGAGAAGTATTGCGATGAATTTTATTTATCGCTTCTTAAAGAATTCGTTTCTTATTAACGAAAATTTAATTAATATTTCGTAAATTTTAACTTGCGAATTAATTAAAAAAAAGATTATTAAAAGTAAACAGATGAACGATAAAAGAATTAAATTCTTTCTTAATTAAAAATTTTAATAATTCGTATGTTTTATTAACATTAAACATTTCGTAACGTATATTATTAATAATGTAATAAAATAATATAAATAACGAAAAGATAATATAAAAGAATAAGAAAATAGTTTTAATTATTACTATAAGTCTTTTAATAATAATAACGTAATAGATTTAAAAATAATAAATCTTAACTATTAAATATACTACGAAGGTTTAGTCGTATATGTATAGCAGTAATAATAAACGATGTCGCTAGCATACAACGTGTGTATTATATATTTAGTATGTAGTAATTAAAGTATGTAACAGGTACAGTTTGTAACGTACGAAGATACGAAGAAAACTTTACATTTAACACTAGTTTTAATAAAGATAGTTAATTACGTTGTACGCTGTACGTCGTATGATGTAATAACTTTAATATTTAACACTTCTTCTGAGACAATATATCGTACGTTAAAACGTAACATATCTTTCTTTAAATTCATAAACTTTTCAGTTTACATATTCTCTGCTAATTAAGTGCATTCGATGATTCTCTCGTTAAAAACTCAGTGAGAAAAGAGTAAAGTTAATGCTTTAAATACTGCTTAAAAGTACTTTCTTTCTTTCGAATCTTTTATTCGTTTATAATAAAGTGCTTTCGCAGTTAATAATTAATACAAGATCTTCGTACGATGTGCTTCGACTACTTTAATAAATCTTATTTAAGCCTGAGTGTTTAATGACAGTTAATTCGATATAACAGGCAGAACACTCAGCTTTCTTCTGTACTTTATAAAGATTATTTTAAGTAAAGCTTTAATAAAATCGTTTACTAGTTGTTTCTTAATGAATACTTATTTTATTCGCACGTAATTATTTAATATTAACTCTTTAATATAATAATGTTAAACGTTAATATGTTTAATTTTATCGTAATGTTTAACGTTCTTAATTAAATTTAAACTAGTTTAATTATTTTTTAAAATTCGTACAAGTACGAGAATTTTATTTAAAGATAATTTTACGAGAAAACGATGAAGTTATATAATTTACTTAACAACATAATTTATAATAATGTATTCGACTTTCGTAATAAAGATAAATATCGTACGTTATTTCTTTAAGCTTTAATATATTATATCTCTTATTAAAAAGAAACAATAGCTTATAATGAACTTTCGTTTCACTATATTTTCTGTAAAGTTATTATTCGAGTAATTTAAAATAATTAATAAATGTTTCATGTCATCATACGAATTATTATAATGAATTTTTATGTTTATCGTTCTTTTAAAATATTATAAAATCTTTTTAATAACTTTATCGTGATTAACGCGAGAATTTAAACATTATTATAAAAGATAGTTAATCGCGAAGATTATATTTAATCGTGTTTCGCAGATAATGTATAAAAGCTTTTTAATTAAGCGTTAATATGAGATAATTTATGTTAATTCGTTATCATCGTCGTTTTTTATTAAAATGTATAATTTAAAAATCATGAATACGAATATCGTGTTACATGTTATTAAGTCTTCATTTTATAATACTTCGCGAATGTACGATGTTTAATTAAGTGTTAATAATCTTTTAGTTTTATAACGTATAATTCGCATATTAATGATTATTCGAGTCTTTTTTAAATCATGCATGTCGAATTTCTTACAGAGCGCTGTCTTTACTTCTTTTATTAAGTTTATTATTATTAATTTAATAAGTAAATCGTTCACGTAAATATTAATTATACTAAATTTTAACTCGTACGATGCGTACATAATGCTTTTATCTGTTAACATAAACTTATATTCTTAATCTTTTCAGAAAGCGATTAACTTCTTGTTTTATAAGCGTGCTAATTATTTTAATTTATATAAACTCTTTACGATTCGTCATACTAACTTCGTACGATCTTGTCGTATGTTTACTTCTTTTAAAATTCGCATATAAATCTTTCGTTTTTCTGTCTTTAAATCATTAATTAAATATGCTGCTTTAACATTCATTTAATGAAGCTTTAAATTTAATGCAACGATTATAACTAAGAAAATGCTTAGTAATTTCTTTCGTACGATCGATGCGAACGTTTTCTTATAATTAATGTTTTCTTGTTACGAAAATTCTTAAGTAATTAAACGAGCTTTGTACTTTATTATTCTTTCATTTTTATTATATTTTAACTTAAACATTTACTTACATTTAATGAGCTTTCTTTCTTTAAGCAGTTTATTTAATTCTCATACTTCGTATGCTTATAAACTTTTTAGTTTAGTTTAAATAACATTTCGTTAGCTTCTTTTATAAATAGAGTCTTTTAATGTCTCTTCGTAAATCTTTAATTCTTTAGCTTTCTCGTACGAAGAATTTAATTTCATCTTTATAAGCTTAGCTCTCTTGTTTAACATATATATTTCTTTATTAAACAGAATTTTTATATTCGTTAATCTTAATTAATTACGTAAAGCTATTTTATGTTTTATTAATCTTATAAAGTGCGCTACATTTAGCATGTCGTTCGTTTTTTAAAACTCGCTTATCGTTAATAACTTTTAGTAACTTTTAATTAATGCGCAGACGAGTTAATTATTTCTCTCATGCGTAACGTTTTTTACGTGTCATATTCTTTAATATTTTAAATAGCTTTTAATTAATACGTAAACGAGTTAATTATTTTTCTCACATTCAGTTCGTACGAATCTCGTATGACGCGCAGATTAACATTAAGATGATTATTTCTCATTATTTTATAAGCGAGTAACATCGAGTTAACGAGTTTTACTCGAGCATCTTCTTTTATTAATGCTGCAAGTTTCACTTCAGCATTTAATTTCGTTACTTCGATTATTAATATTTAATCATTTTTTTTAATACGTTTTCTGTCTCGTTTAAAAACTTTCACGCTTAAGAACTTATTCTGAATGTTTTTTTCGTCTTTTAAAACAGATATAATAATCATTTTAATACGTACTAACTCGTACGATTTTATTATCTTCTTTCTTATATATTAAGTTTATTTATAAATACGTAATTAATCTTTAAAGCGTAATGTATTTAAAATAATACAATTAGCATTTTTAATTTTAATAAAATTAAGAGAAAACTCGTTAAATAAATAAGCGTTAAATTTTAATTCATTAATCGTAATTATTAATACTTTATAAATAAATCGCTGTTAAAAACTTTATATTTAATATTTCTTAATAGATTTCGTGTAGTTTATGAAAATGTTAGTTCATGTACGTTTTATGTTTAATTTAATTCGTTTCTTCTTTAAAATGTGCATATAAACGACGCTATTAAATACGCGTAAATGAGTTACGTTTAATTATATGTTATTAATCGCATGATTTAAAACTTTATTTCTTTTTAACATTAATAATAAATTTCTAAGTTCGTTAACAACGTGCATAGCTTCAGCTTAAAACATATTAAATAACTTTGCGTTTAATAATAACGAGTTCTTCATCGTACGAAGCGTTTTTCAGTTTCGTTCGCTTACTGCGTTATGCTTAAAGATATAAAACGTTAATTACTTAATAACGACTTCTTTAATCTTATATTAGCGTAATAGTACATAATTAATATATTCTTTCTCTTTATCGACTTTAAAATGTGCTAGTCTTTATTCAGTAAGTCGTTTTAATCTCGAAACTATGTAAATAAATCAGTTATAAAAACCTTTCTTATTCTTTAAAAAATTAATTCATAATTTCTTAATATAATCGTTCATCAGTATGACTACGTACGAAGATTTTCTTAATGATATTAAATCATGTAATTCTTAAAGATTTAAATGTAATCTTTTTAGTATTTTAATAATAAATCTTATAAACGTATAATGAACGATTCGTGTTTACTTACTTTAAATGTATAACGTATAAATATTTAACGCATCATTAAATTATAAACTGATTACTAAATGTTTTATATAATGATAATGCAAAGCATTTATCTTTATTAAGAAATCTTTTACACTTTAATGTTAACGAATTAAATTTTTTAATATATTTACTTCGTATAAATTATTTAACTCGTTTAAAAGTAAATCGTTAATTATAATAAAAAAAAATTTAATTTTAACATGATTTACGTGTTTAAATCTTCTGTGTTATAATTATTATAATGATGTTATTTCTTTTAAATTAATAAATCTTTTTAATTTTTTATGTAATGTTATTAAGATTTTCTTATCGTCGTACGACATTAAACGATAAATGTTTTATTTTGTAAGCTTAACTCTGATCATAAAGATTTTATCTTTAATTAATAATATATACTCGTTTTCATTCACGTACGATCATTTATCTCTCTTTAAAATGCTTAATAAGATTAAGTTAACGAATGTTTAAAACACGTAACATACATCGCGTATTCGTACGCTTAATGTAACGTTA
>JAABUO010009151.1_pt1 | contig 11101 bp, 17 predicted proteins | sample 5559291 | NCBI WGS metagenome assembly JAABUO01 (sample SAMN10711878, study PRJNA513372) | rock metagenome | isolation source: Antarctica rocks | place: Antarctica: Victoria Land, Finger Mt sud | reverse complement strand
TATGTCAACATGTAGGCCATGGCAATCACACCTGAACCTACCGATCAGTCTCCTGTGGGGGTAGCATCTGACAGTAGAATGGAATGTAAAGGCAATACCACTAAGGAAATGGAATGTAAAGGCAATAAGCAAGATATATGTCCATCAATGGTGCGAGGGATCGAGTACCAAGCGAGTTCGAATGTGTATTGGCACTCAAACTCAGTCTGCTGCGCAAGCTTGGCTCGCAATTATGTTCCGCAAACATATTCATCGCGGTTCAACCGCAACCATCTTGCTGAGATGCCTCGCCGCCTACCTCCAGCAGGCTTGCACTTGCGTCTGACCATCTGAGACAGTTGGATCTGGCGCTTACTCGGCAAGACAGACCAGCAAGGTCCTGAACAATAGAGTGCAAGGTCAGGATTCGTTCGGTCTGCCGTTTGTACGGCCTTAGTGTATTCGAGGCCCTAATTGATAAACTGTTCTTTGAAATAATCCCAAGCCACACCAGGACGCTCATAAACTCAACAAATTTGTCTCTTGCACTCTGCTGTCATGAACTGCTGCCAATGCTCTGCAGGTTTCAACTATGAAGCCAGTCAATATCTTGTTAGCAGTGGTGAGTAAGGACTTTTGTTTCAGACAACATCTATCAGTCCATCGGCTTCTGCGCACAAATTCTGTCTGTCCAGGTTTTTTCTGATCACCTGTGCTTTTGTTCAGGTCTTTTGTAACTTGTTTCTGGGTGTGTACCACCGTCTCTTCTGCGAGACACAGCTTGCGTTCACGCAAGCTGAACTGACTTTGCCGGATGTGATTGCCCACGTCTGGGACCTGGTTAGTGGCACTACAGCAGAGGGCTGTGGTACTCTGGTGTCACTTGTAAGGAGATACCCAAACTGTGTGATGCAAATGAGGGTAGGAAGAATGCATCACCACCTTCTTCAGCTAATTTTGCATTGCTGGTCATCATGCTTCTTTGCATGCACAAGTACGCCTCAAGCTTTGTGACGTACAAAGAAATGTGCACAAATGCAGGGTTACAGTCCTGATGAGGAGGTCAGGCAAAATTACAGAATTCTTGCCACCCTTGAGCTCATTTCGATTTTCCTCGTGTTCCCTATTCTACTCAGGCAGAATCAAGGTATGCTCTGTTGATATAGGTCCAGAGCCCATCACTGTCATATGCTGCTTTCATGCTGTCCTGCCCAAGGCAAATTGCAAGCTGAGGCAAGTGAGATTGTGTGCAGGGCGCATGGTGTTCTTCTGGAGCCGTTTTGCTGTCAAGAGCAAGCCAGTTGTCCTCAGACTATTTGCCTTATTTGGTGTGGAAATCACCAGCAATCAGCAAGGACCATCTGACGACAAATCACGTTCCTGCCTGCACAATGCTCGTTTGCTGGCTTTGCAAAGCAAGCTGGAGAGGATGGGGTGTGGATGGATCGTCCTCTCCAGGAGGACCGAGGCACTATCAGAGTCTTCCTCTTCATGTATGACTGCAGATGTGGCCAAGCTGTCTGTGCCGCAGGTGTGAATTCCCTATGATCTGTGTTATTCTCATGACTGTCCACAAGTCTCACCTTGTGACTGCACACTCTGCATTTGCACAGTCAAGACAGGTCTGCAACATGAGTCATGCAGAGATGTGCTGTGACATGCAGTTTCAAGGGTTTTGTCTTGTGTCCTAACAGGATGTTCCTTGTCTTCTGGTGCGCTAATGTCCATACTTGGCATACCTGTCATCATTTGATGTCTAGGTCAGAATGAACGTCATGATCCAAAGCTAAGGGTGGTGTGTGCAGGAACACAAGTGGGGCGCTTTCAGTGTCAGAAGTTGCCCAGGGACTCATTGCGCTGCATGTTGACTCAGCAGCCTTGGTGTTGGCCCTGGTTTGTGGATTTATCTTGCACAGAATTGTGCTGAGAGCTGTCCAGTACACGAAACACTCCAGGTTCCTGTTCAAGGTGAGCTTTATGAAGCATCTATTTAGGCCAGCCTTCTGATGATTCTGTGTCCTTGCGATTGTTCCCAGCTTTAACATGGCTCAGGATGCTCGCCTGTGTACTAAGTATCATTCCTTTGCAGACCTTTGCAACAGCTGCAATGCTGTCATGCTGCAATGCTGTCACATGGAACTTCTGGCTGCTTCCATGCATTGGCTGCAGTTGCTATAGTACAGCACCAAGCAAAAGAGTACGTTGACTACAGGTGTATCTGATGCCTTATGGGCAACATCCAAACCTGTCACAGTCAGCGAGACAGCCTGCTGTGAAGACTATGTGGCAGCAGATCTGTTCCTTCTGCGTCAAGACCTGGTCCGGTCCGGCCACATTGTCTCAGGCAGTGCTCCAGACTTGTGCCAAAGTGACAGTGTCAACGCTGAGTGCTGGTGTCAGGATGGGAGCTGGGCCTACCTTGTGGGTCCTGCAGCGCTTTGGTATCTGTTTTGCATTGAAGGTAAGAGATGATAGTACTTTGCCAGGTGCCTTGTTTCATTGTTCGGTTGGGGTCTGCATAGCATGATGTTTCTAGCCGTGGCTGCGCAGTCAGCTGTACAAACATGACTGCTTTGTGGCATCTGTCATGGAACTGCAGGCAATCCTTCCCTATCATTGTCTCCTCTTACATGTGTGCACAAAGACACCATCTGTCTTCTCAACATAGTCATTCAGCAAATATCTGCTACTATGCCGCAATGCTTAGATTTAAGGCAGCTGCATTGCAGGCAGCTTGCAGAGGTTGCAGAAGTCTGGCACATGTCCTGGCCCTGCCTATGCTGGCTTTCATCTCCTTTGTCACCAGAAGCCTGGCCTATGTTGTGCAACATGAGCCAGATCAGGCTCCCTTGCAGGATTCTCTGCAGCCCAGCACCCATGTGGCTACCCCGTCATCCCCCACCCATCTGCCTTCAGTGGCTTCAGAACCAGACATGCAGTCATCTATGACTCCTTCGAGTCCAGCAAGTCCGGTTTCTCCCCTTGTGGGTTTCAAGTTTCAGCGCAACGTCGTGTCCTCTGCACCTTCAGTAGAGGCCCCTTACTTTCAGCATCAGCTGCCTGATGGCCTCACCCCAGCCCAACAGCAGTGTATGGTTGATCTGCTGAATGCTCAGCAGCTGTACTATGAGGCAAGGCTGACTGATCAGGTATGTCAGCAAGCAGATCAGCATTCTTTGCATGAAGAGGAGGTGGAGTACCTGCAGCAATTGGTGGCCCAGGAGCAGCAGTGGCGCCAAGAAGACCTGGCTTATGCACATGAGTCAATGGGTATGCAGCTGGCTGATCAGCGCCAGCAGATAGCTGACCAGCGGCAGCATTACAGGGTCAAGGTGAGAGCAGGAAGACGTCAGGCAGCCAGGCAGCAGCTGCTGCATGCTACAGAGCGCTCCGGTTTGCAGCAACAGCTAGCTGAACAGCAGCAGCAGTTGCAGGAGCAGGTGGCTGATACAAGGCAGCAGCTGGCTGACCAGCAGCAATCACATGACCAGGAGCTGACTGAAGTCTGTCAGCAACTAGTTGATGAGTATGCACAGCAGTTGGCTGAAAAGCTAGCTCGTCAGCGCCAGCTGCATGCAAATGCACTGAACAGGTTGCGTCAGCAGCTGCTGGCTAGCCTGCAAGCTGAGAGGCAGCAGCGTGCAGCGGTTCAGCAGGGCTACTCTCAAGCCATGGAGGCGCTGGCATTTGAAAGGGAGAGCAGGGAAAGGGAGCAGGCACAGTCCACAGCCCAGGTGCAGCAGCTGGCGGACAAGCTCGACCTGAGTCAGAACATGATCACACAGAGACAGGCTCTGTTGGAAACTTTCTGCTTTGGTCCTACTGGCTACCACCAGCTGCAGGCAGACTTGACAGCAGCTGTGCAGAAGAATGCAGAGCTAAGGGAGCACAATGATCTGCTCACCCAGAGCAATGCACTGCTGACTCAGCAAGCTCAAGCCCTGCGCAGCATGCAGCACCCGGTGTACCGTGCTGATGTAAGCTCCTCATGTATGACCTTTTTGCTGCTCTGTCTGCCCACATGAGTACATGAAGAACGCCACCTCCATGTGCCGCTTGCTCACATGTGTCCAGATTGTGTTTCATTATACTACACATCTTCTTGTCATTTTCCACCGTCTGATTTCTTGTCATGTGTTGTATTGTGCAACACAGTTAAATAAATGGGCAGACTTTGATACTTGTGGATGTACACCGATGATGTTTGCTGTTGCATTGAGCAAGCAACTTGTACAGTGCAGCTCCCAGACAGTTGTGGCTGTGCATTTCACCCTGCACCACATGGTATGTGCGCTTATAAAATGCGATAATATTTGGTTCTTGTGTGGCAGGAGCTGATGCTGGCAGACACGCATGGCCGTCTGGGCAACACTCTCCTTGGCAGCGGCACCTTTGGCACAGTGGAGCGCACCTGCACTGGTCAGCTAGGGCCTGTCGTCTGCAAGTGGGCAGTCATCTCCAACGACGAAGCCGAAGCCTCTTTGGATGTGGAGGCTGCCAACCTGGCAAGTTTCCGCCACCCCTCCATTGTGACCTACTACGGCCGAGTGCTGGACCCGATCCTCAGGCCCAACCAGACGGGAATAGTGATGGAGTGCATGGACAGCACCCTTGCCATCCTGATCACTTCTGGGTAAGTGCTGCCATGCTGTGTCACCCATGCTGTTGATGTTCTTCAAAAATCCACTTGCCAGCATGCTGGACCGCCATCAAGAAAAATCTGTTCTCTGCTGCTTTTCTCTGCACAGCCCTTTCAACCTGCGTGCATCTCTCTATCTAGCTATCTGTCTGATTGTCTGTCTGCCTGTGTCTGCGCACAGGGCAGGAAGAAGAGAGAAAAGACCTCGCCACTTGTGCAGTGTTGCTCTTAGTGCTTGACTTTCTGTGACAGGGCTGGCAAGAAGGCGGCTTGACCGCAAACACAGCCACACAATGGACACCATCAACCTCAGACTGAGTATTGATCCTGATGCTGACTGCAGGTCTTTGGTGCTGGACCAGGTGGTAGACATAGGCCTCCAGTTGTCTGCTGGCCTTGACTTCCTGCACCAGCGTGGCTGCATGCATGGGATTTTGAAGCCAAACAACATCGGTGTGAGCCTTGTTGGTGAGCGCTTTGTTGCCAAGCTGCTAGACGTTGGCAGCTTCAGGCACTTCCCTCCTGGTGGCGTGGGCAGCTTGAGCTGGGACGTCCCTGGCCAGATGCCGTAGGTTCACCTGGCTTTGAATTTTGTGCTGATTAGCAAGGGAGTGCCTGCTCACAGTCAGCCTGGGCCTTGTTGTTTTGGTTACTTTCTGCATACAATGCTGCCCCCTGCAGGCATTTTTGCTCTCACATGTCTTTGACAGATCTGGCCAGCTACTCACACAACAGCAAAGCACAATCACTCAACCACGACATTGGTAGTTTTGTTGACTCATACCTGTTGCACCCATTTGGCTGCAAGGCAAGTCTGCAATGCCATGCCAAATCAGTTCACTTGTTCGATCACATGTTCATTTGCAGAGTAAGCCACATCTATGCATGGTGGCATTGTTGTGTGCAGTCTGGTTGAGGCCTATGCGCCTCCCGAGTACTGCCTGGGGCGTGTTCTGAGAGAGCTTGACTACATACTTGACCCCAAGGTTGAGGTCTTTGTGTGGGGGCTCATCTTGGCTGACTTGCTTGGGGTGCCCCGTCCCGACACCCTGATCAACGGTCCCCTGGAGGCCTTTGTGACACAAATAGCGAGCCTACCCTACCAGGTCATGGTGAGCGCTTTGTCTTTCTGAAATCTGTTGATCAGCATCTTTTTAAATGCAATTGATGAGCATCCTTTTGGGCTGCAACAACTGGGCACATCAACAAGCTGCTGTCATGTTTTCAGCAGTCATGGCAATGCTGCTGCCCTTTGACCTCGGGCTGAATCGGGCATGATCTTACATGAACTTGACAGCAGCGCTTACACCTAGCATTATGCTGTCTTGTGGCTGAACATGTGGGAGCTTCAGTGCACAGTGAGTAGTTGCAAATGAGAATCTGCAGATGTGCAGCCAACCATTGTGTGTGGTCAAGCATCGTGCTCCTTTGCAAATCATGCTGTGAACATTGTGGTGTGTGTTTTTCTGTACAGTGGCCCAGCGCAAGCCAGGTCCCTGACCGCCTCAGATCTGTGGTGGAAGCATGCTTGGGATACGACCCCATCCAGCGACCCACCATGATGGCAGTCACAGCTGCCCTCACAGCAATTCTAAATAGTTTGAGAGGTGCGTCATTTCACCTTTGCTACTATTCACTTCAGATTATTGCCTGTCACAGCAGCACTTGCCAAGAAGTGCAGTGCAGTGTTGGAATTCTACAAGCTCTCTCAGCGGTCCTGCAGGAGCTCCTGTTTTGGTCAGCCCATCCATTATCCATTGCTATCCATCAGCACACAATTGTTGAGCTCGCTCAAATGTGATGTGCAGTCAGTGTCTTTGCATGCATGGGAAACTGGTCTTAGTCTGGACAGTCATGTAAACTTTATTGGCTGCAGTCAGCAGACCGCCCCTGCTTTTATTTACGTGATGTTGTCATTTTGCCATGTTCCATTGTGCTAGAGTGTTTTTCGTGCACATGCAGGTATTATTTGAGTTGTTCAAGACTTGGAATCGGAGGCATGGCTGTGAAAGACCAAGCAAGTGCCCTTCACTGAGCAGTCACAGCAACTTGTAACAAATTACCTTTCAAGGGCTGCAGTTTGTACACAAGTTGCGACTGAGCCATGGCAAGGAAAGTTTTGCCTCAACAAGTTCAGCACATGTGCTGTACAGCAGCAACAACGCTGTACCCAGAGCGCTGGGCCCAGGAGTCAGCGAATTAGGATGACAACATGCTGTATACGTCATCAAAGCTTGTTTCAAGACAACATGCTGTATCAAGTCATCAACGCTTGCACAATTACCAAGCTCTGCAAATTAGTGTATTCCTTGGGAAAGTGTACCTCAGATCCAGGAAAGCTTGCACAATGTGATCATGCCTGGCAGTGCTCAAGGCTACAAAGTCAGGAGATGAAACGATGTCGCGCGAATGCCTTGCGCTTTGAACTGCGCTTCCGCAACATTGTCTGTGCCACACTGTGACTTGAGAGACTTGGTTCCTAGGTTGCCACTTCCAGTTCCGTGCGCGCGCTGCGTCAGCAAAGTTTGCTGGTTGTCGTTGTAGCGATCTGGTAGAATACGCCGCTGAGCCGGAACCTATCGCGCAGGGCTGCTTTGCATGACGTCACAGCAATCATACCTTCAGCAACCATGCAGATGGGGCTGTGCGCACGCCCAATCCCGCGCAGTACCACGTAGGAGACATGTGCTGACGTCTGCCAAGCCTATAGGTGCTTATTTTGTACCGTCGTCAGCCAAGGGACAGCAGAAGCAGACTTGCAAAAATGTCTTTGCAAAACTGCAGGGCAAAAGGGTGACGCTTGGAAGAAGCAGTTGGCGACTGTCACTGGTGTCAAATACAAGCCTGGACCACAACAGGAAGACTCATGGGAAGACAGCACTGGAGTTTACGATTCAGACGGCAATCAGCTTTTGCTTGAGGACATCAGTGATGATGACAATGATGATGCCTGGGTTGATGACTTTGGAGATGACACTGGGGTGATAGCAGACAAGGAAATCTTCAACATGGATACTGGCTGGTCCATACAAGACTTTGAGGGAGTTGTCCAACAGCCTCCAGAACGACAGGTGCAACATCCATCATGCAGCCCATCAGTATACTATGCAGTATTATGCACCAGCATCTCATACGTGTATTGCTGGGCATTGGCAGCTTTTGTACCGTATCAATCGAGTGCAGTCTTGCACCACCGTGTTGTACATGTACTGGAGACCCTGTTAGGCACTTGCCCTGTCTTGCCATCATCATTGTTCTGCATCTGTAACAGCAGCAGGTGACTGCATGTCTGGACGCATGAGGCAGCCAGCATGATGCATTGCATATATTGATCCCTCTCAAGCTGCACAGCATGCACAAAATTTGCCTGAAACACAGACAGGGAGCCAAGTGGGACTGTGGCTGATCAGTGCTCATGCACTAAGCTTTTGTCATCTCATCACTGATTGTCAGCAGCTGCAGCAGCAGGTGGCAGCAACAGCCATTTCTTACCAGTCATTACTCAGAGCCTCTTGTTCACAGATTTGGATTGGTTACTGATGCAGGAGGCAGCACAAGAGCCTGATGAGGATACAGCTGAGCTAGGCATGGCTGCCAACAGCATTCTGCAGTCCATTCCTCGTCATGTCCTCAAGGCTTTGGAGCAGCAACAAGTTGAAGCCAATGCTGTTAATGCAGAAAGCAAGGTAAACTGACAGAGTAAACCTACACCAACTTGTAATCACCTTCCTACCGTGGCGTGGTGCTTCACATGCTGAGATGCTTTCTTTTGTTGTTTGTTTCAAATGCTGTATGCCAACTTGTGCATAGCATGCTTGTTCAGCAATCTCTGGTCAAACTTGTTGTCTAGTAAAATTCTTACAGAACAACTTATTTATGTCTGACAAGTTGAGCTCTCCCCCAAAAGGCCTCAACCCTTCTTGCTGCCCACTGTGAGCTGCACTGGTTGCCCAAACACAATGTATTCACAGGTAAAAAGAAAGAAGAAGAAGAAGACAACAAACGCCCAAGCAACTGTCGGCAGCATGCGCATCATCACAGGCTCAGCTGCTGGGCGGCGTTTAGTATCTCCCCCGGGGGAGGGAACCAGGCCCATGATGGAGAAAGTACGGGGAGCAGTGTTCAGCATGGTGGCCAGTATGGCGGGAAGCCAGCCCCTGTTGCCACCTGGCAGCAGATGGTTGGACCTCTTTGCTGGCACTGGTGAGGCACTATTCTGCTTCTTCTGGCTTTGCTGCTGTGGTGCATGCAGATGGAAGCGTTTTGCCTTTGCAGCGGTCATGATGGCATAATTTGCGATGCAATGGCCCACCACGGTGTGTAGCTCTAAGAAGCTTATGTGTTGAGATGTTGATTCTGGCTGCAAAGTGGTAAGCTTGCAATCCTATGAAGGCTGACAACAAGGTGACACTCAAGCGCATTCCGGACCATTCAGAGCTGACACGAAAGGCAAAGACATAAGAAATGCCAAGAATCTATACTTACAAATCTTGTGGAGCTGCGGTGTTCTCACATGGCTTGGCACTGCGTGTCAAGCTGCCACCTGGAAGTCTGGCATGCTCAAAGCTGCCTCTTTCTCTGGCACACTGCTCCAGATGAAGCACTGTTCACCATGCCATGAGACATTTGCATGCAGTAAAGGCAGAATATCGGGGAACCATATCACATAAACTCTTTGCAAGGAACAGCTTGATGCTTTGCTTATGCAGGAGCTGTGGGACTAGAGGCTTTATCACGAGGATGTCAGGAGTGCCACTTCATAGAAATGGACCCGGCTGTGGCAAGGGACTCTCTGACCAGAAACATAGCTGAATGCGGTGTTATCTCACAGGCAACTGTGCACGCAATGGTATGTTGTTCTCACCACGCTTCACACAGAACAGCAGCATGCTGGGATTGTAGGGGGCATTGTATCCAGGCATGAATCTTGTGGTTTCATTGCACTGATCTTTGCACTCTCAATTGCATGGTCATAAGGCACCTTTGTATAACCAGGTTAGACCTATTTTATACAAATGTAGATCAATTTGTATGCTGTGCAGAGGGCTGAGGAGTACCTGAAGCAAGCTCGCAATTGCAATAGCTTTGTCCCAGGGAAGGCATTTGATTTCATCAGTGTCTGCCCGCCCTATGAGAAGGTGTCATATGAGGAGCTGTACGACCTACTGGAGGGATCTCCTCTGATACATTATGAAAGCATAGTCGTTGTGGAATATGCCAAGAGGCTGAGTGATGTAATTCGAGATACCATTGGACCTTTGCATAAGATCAGGGATAAGCGGTATGGCCGAACGTATGTTGCAGTGTATGGTCCCACAGACTGATCGTTGTCTTTACTTTGCAGCTTGTGTCAACAGTTTAAACTTCAGGCATTATACATCAAATTATTCTGGTCAGCTGTCACTAGCTTTGTGCAAACAGGCAGTACATGTGAGGCAGGTACTGCTGCAATCTGGCACCAGCGTCATCAATTTGTTTTTGAATGACGAAGCTAGAAATTGCAGTGAACAGTGCATGTTCAGTCCAAAAACTGCTTGATGTACAGCAGAGCATTGATCAGGAGCAATGTCTGCATCAGTACGCTGCCTTAGGGGATGGTGTAGCTTTGTTTAGTGTCCGCAACAACAGATTGGTGAAAACAATGGACACAAAGTGCGCCAGCAGAGTGTTAGCAGATGCCTGCAAACCATTCATAACACGTTAGCTAGCATACACAAGCACAGCGCAGCAGCACACAAGTGCAACTGCGCAGAAAAATTGACATTCTGCAGCAAGCCAGCAAAATGCAGAGCTACACAGTGACCTGAGAGCATGCAGGCAGTCAGTGCAGCACAAACCTGTACAGAAAAGACATCCAAGGCAACTGGTGCAGCCCTGGCGCCTGCTCCTCCTTGCGCGTATGGGTTGGTGGATGATGTTGTTAGGGTCTTGGCTACCAGGCCACCAATCACAGCCTACATGCAGCCAGCCAGTCAGTCATATTTTCCATATGTATATCCGGTATAGTACCATGCTCAGGCATGGATGTATTGCTTTCCTATATATAGGCTTGCACAGAAAGGACATGATTGAAAACTTGACAGCAGTGATTGGATTTCAGGGATGTGCTATGTGTCCAAGCCATGCATTGATGTACAAAGGCAAGTACAGACATAAGCAAAACCAGAGAGAGTTCACGCCATACCTGAAGGCCAAGCAATGTAGCTCCTAGGCCCCACAAATTCAGAGAGTTATTTCTGAGCAGGCGACCCGACACTGTCTCCCGGGTGACATCACCATTGGCAAATGACTGTCTGGCCAACCTGGATATCAAAAATGATGGTCAGGCAACCTGCCAATCTATTGTGTTTGCTTCATAAACCCGATTGTCACACATGTGCTTGTAACAAGCTATGATCTGCCAGATGCTCATTTGCAATTGCCTGTCGGCGGGCAGGCAGATCTTTGGTAGCAGACGAGTTGACCAGCAGATCTGCAATGCTT
>JAABUO010009150.1_pt1 | contig 11102 bp, 17 predicted proteins | sample 5559291 | NCBI WGS metagenome assembly JAABUO01 (sample SAMN10711878, study PRJNA513372) | rock metagenome | isolation source: Antarctica rocks | place: Antarctica: Victoria Land, Finger Mt sud | reverse complement strand
TTGGAGATATTGGGCAACAGCATCTTCACACAAGGACCAGAAGCGCATCTACTTCCTAGCACTTCTTGATGCTGCCACAATTACCGCTCAGAGCTTGATAAGCAGCATTTACCAAGGTGAATTGACCTAGCTTAAGCTCAGTGTCAAAGTCGAACACCATGATGCCAAATGCCCAGTAGGTAGTGTAGGTACATTTGTTCTTGGAGCAGTCTCTGAGGGCGGGGCACACAATGTCCACTATGCGTTCAATGCCAGCACAGCTTGTAGCAACTGGTGGGTTGGATTCTGGCCCTGGGCGATTCGGGGCCACTCCAAAGATGATCTCCTGTCCCTGTGATACCTGGAATTCGCTGAGCACGCTTGAATCGCCAGATGTGAGGTCATTCACGACGCTTTGCTGAGACTCTGCACTGCCGCTGTCAAGTGCATACGCTTGATAGTTGACACCAGAGACCTGCAAGTCACCACTCTGCTCAGTATCCAAGCCATGATGGGCAGCGACTTGCAATGCATGAAGTGGGCAGCGACTTGCCATAATCAGGGCATAGTGCCTGTCTAGTCAGTACGGAACACGCACACGACACCAACAGCTCGATATGCCATGCATGTTGTGAGCAGCAGCTTTGATGTGAGCAGCTTTTCCTAGCTAGCTCATGCAAAGCCCTAGCATGGTGTGTGTGGACTGCAGTCCATGACAGCTGTCAATGACACTGGGCTGTCCCCCATGCTTATCAGGCAGCTCATGATATGCACAAACCAGTAACAAATTCAGCCAGAAGCTGACCTGAGGACCAATGAAAGTTCCTGTGGCAGGTTGTTTGGCCAATGCAGCATACAGCTGTCCGTAGATCTGCTTGGTAGCGTAAAAGGGGTCGATGGTGACAGGGATCCCAGCTTTCTGCATGCCAAATTCATACCATTTTAGCACATAAGGGTTCTTGCAGGCATGGAGTACCTTCCATGGCAAGGTGAACACACAGGTTCAACGCTGGAGCTGTAACAATGTGGATGGCCATGGTACAGGGGCTGAGCTGACATGAACAGGAGATCTTGTGAGATCAGATCAACATGGCTCCAGGTCACTGACTTCTTCAGACGAGCCTAGTGCAGTCCATGCAGTGCATGCTGCATGGAATGTGCAAGCTGAGGCTTCATGACTCACCCCTAGCTGTGGGATGATCTGCGTCCATTGGGTGACCCAGTCAGCATTCAGTCCATTCTCAAAGTCCAGGTCATACCCATCAAGGTTGTTGGCCTTAGCATAGGCAATCAGGCTCTGAGCTGCTGTGTTTGCATACCCACTGGCAGATGACGTAGGCCAGTTAGGGTAGTTTGCTCCTCCCAGACCAGCGTACACCTATAGGCAAACAATGCAGCATTCAACCTCAGAAGGACTGGTGTGGGCTGAAGTTCCCTGATATCTGTAGTGTGGACTGTTCAAGAGAAGAATTGATGCAGCAGGAGACCGCCAGACATGTTCCAGTGCAGCATTGACTGTGAGCTCATCATATCACCATTGCAAATCAAGGGACCTGGGCCATGCCAGTAGAAAGGGCATCTGCATGCAGACAAAGGTTATTGCAGCGACATAGGCTGACAAGCAGTCCTCACTTGGGCATTTGAAACGCCTTTCAAGGCAGTCACAAGCGTCTGGTCCAGGTTGTTGCCTGAGCAAAAGCTGCCACCAGTGCAGGCAAATTTGCCGCTGGGGGTTGTTTTAGACGTAGCATCCCCAACAAAAGCTATCACCCACGTCAACCTCACGCTGCTGGGAGGTTTGGGAAACTTGGCGATGTCAGCGGGTGTCAGCGGGCTACCACTTGTGCCCACATACTCAACAAGCTCATACACAGCCGCTGCATCAGAACCGACCAAATCAGGCCTCGTGCAGGTTTGAAGCTTGGCTAGGCGAGAGACGAACCAGAGCAAGCGCGTTCGACTTGGAGGTTTGTACGCAATTGCAGGGAGGATGGTGTCACTGAAGACCGCTCAAACTGAGAGTCAGGGGCTTACTGTCTTGCAACATTCGGCGTCCCTGAGCTCGCCGACTTGCGACTGCTGCGGAACCACGAAGACAGGTGAGCAGCAATAATGCAGCCGCCAATATCAACTGAAGGTTGGCTCGCGTCATGGCTTCGCGAAAGGTGAGCTTGGATCACGGTAGGCAGCGAGTGGTAGCTTGTGTCAGCACAGTGACCGGTCGAAGCAAGTCCTGAGCTGTCGAACTGCATTGTGGCAGTCTTATATAGACCGTCTCAGCAGCTTACTGAAGCTCGCCCGGTTGCAGAAGGCTGTATGTAAGGTTTGAAACGATAGCAGCTGATCGCAGCTGGCAGACAATCAATGAGACGTAACGCTCGAAGTTGACACAAACAGTGACACACAGACAGACAGTCGAAGGGTGTCATTCTGCCTCATCAGGAGTACGTTTCGTACTGACGTTGGCGACATGTTGCTCCAGCTATATGTTGTCCTAGCAGAAGTGCTTGTGGCATCTGTGCAGGGAGCAACAGTCCACAACCAGGAAGCTTTGAGGCAACTCGACTCTAGGTCTTATTCCGCTGACGCCGAAGCGGACCGTATCGTTGATCTACCAGGTCTAGGAAAGCCAGAATTTGGTTTGTTCTCTGGGTAAGAACCTAGGGAGATAACTAGATAGGTCAAGCACGATCACGGCCACTTCCGAAGTGGCCACCCGTTGTGCCTGCAGGTATGTGACCGTCAATGAGGAGGCAGAGCGAGCATTGTTCTACGCATTTGCTGAGTCTCAATCGAATCCCAGAGAAGACCCACTGGTTCTTTGGCTGAATGGGTACGCAAATGCAGCTGGCAGACATTTGAGAGAGTGACATTTCGTCTAGAACACACGATACAAGCTGGCCTGTTGTCAGTGTTTTGGGTGGCATGACAGTGATGCCCCTAGTGCAGTGGTCCAGGTTGCTCAAGTCTGGCAGGGGGCTTCATGAGTGAGCTTGGGCCCTTCTACCCTACTCCAACAGGAGAGCTTCAGAAAAATCAGCATGCATGGAATCAGATCGCCAACATCGTCTTCCTGGAGTCCCCAGCGTTTGTCGGCTGGTCATACAGCAACACAACCACAGACATCGTTGTAGGTATGGAAAGCCTTGTTTTCACTGTGTGCTCTGATCACTTTTTGTGCTGTGTCTTCAGCTTTGCTTTTATGCGCTGATGCCTGGACAGCGGTGCCGTGGCAATTTTTCTGTGCCAATTTTCTATTGGAATGCGCTGCTGCTGTTGCTGCTGTTGCTGTGACTGCTGTTGCTGTTGTACCTACTGTCACTTCCACTGTCATTGTCAACGTCACTGTCACTGCTGATGCTTCTGTTACTGCTGTTGCTAATGCAGCTGCTTTTGATGCTTGCTGCCCCATCCCAAGACAGCTTGCTGCTGTTGATAAATGCACCAGGAAAGCCTCAACATTCTCAGAAGAACAAACTTTCAAGCACAGGCATGGCGTGGTATTCAAAGCAGTACTGGCTAACCATAGGTGATGAGCGTACAGCAGAGGATGCATATCAGTTCCTACAAGGATTTTTTGAGCGCTTTCCGCAGTACGCTGACAGGCCATTCTGGATTGCTGGTGAGAGCTATGGAGGCCACTATGTGCCTAACCTGGCCCTTCAGGTGAAGCTATGTTTTCACCTTCTCAGCATGTCAGCATGACAATATAGTTGACAGGTAAAGTGTGCTCCCTTTGGCTGCATTGCACAATCATATAGGATATGTCGGTTTTGCTCACCAAATGTTGAAGCTGAACCCAGCCAATTGCCTGCATGCTACACCAGAAATACCACTTTAGAATAAAAGATAAAATAGCCAGCCAGAATGATGGAGCCAGAGTGATGGAGACGCACCCGCTGTGTTGTTTCAGCAGTCACTACTGGCTCTAAATGCTGAATAGGGAGCTCTGAATCTGACTGCAGGTGCTGGAGGGCAATAAGAAAGCAGCAAAGGGCAGCAGTAACAGCATCAACCTGCAAGGCTTCCTCGTAGGTCAGCACTCGTCTACTGAACAGACATGTCACCCTTCAACTACATTGTTGTAGAATGGCGCTCTGCATGCCTTTTGTGATGCATAATCTCCGGCAACTGCAAACACAATAGTTATGCATGTCTGGTGCGGTCCTGCTGAGCATCCCTGGGATGGTGCTAATCGCTTTGCTGAGCATCCCTGGGATGGTGCTAATCGCTTTGCTGAGCGCGAGTCCCTGGGATGATGCTGACGTGTTGCAGCAATGTCTGCTATGTTAGAGGCTTGTAGCTGATCCCCTGCCTTTTCCAAGCAACAGTTTAGGCCGAGATTTCATGACATTGGGCAATCCCAATGTACTAGGCACAGGCAGACGGGATCTCATCCTTGCCTTCATGCATCAGTGTCTACCATCCTGTACAGAGCATGTTCCCTTGTATGTGTAGGCAATGCCTGGACTGATGCTGGGTTTGATAATGAGGGCGCAGTGGACTTTTGGTGGACACATGCCCTGATCTCGGATGAGGTCAGAGACAGCCTACTGCGTAGCTGCAACTTCAGTGGTGTTGGGCCTCTGCAGCAGGAAGCGCTCACTGCTGCAAGCCTTGACCGCAACAGCAAACTCGAGGTGACTTGCCCACTGACAATTTGCAGTGGCACTCTCAAGGGTGCTGACCTAAATGCCTTTCATCTAAGAGCCTGTTACCGCCAGTGAGAACTCTGAAGGACCTACTCGTGTAAGATCATTTGCTATGGTGTGCATTGTATAGAGGACCTTGCTGCACAGCATGCTTTGCAGCTTAGCAGATATCTATTGATGTCTTACTGCTGCAAGCAAAAAATTGAGTACAGTCAAGAGCACCTTACAAACAAACAGAATTTCCTGTCACTGAGTCATCAGCAATGGCTCATTTTGAAGCACTGTCTGTGGAACAAACTCCAGCAAGAAAATGGAAGTGCTGTCCGGGTAAGGAGCCAATGAGTAATATCCTGTAAATACAAGGTACAAGTTAAGCTGCCATCACACCTTCAGGCTATCCATCTTCCAACTTCATTGCATCAACGCTTGCTTGTTGTGCTTCACAGGAGTGCCTGAAGGCCATCTCCAAGACACAGCATGCCATGCAAAGGATCAACATCTATGACATATATGCAGATGTGTGTTTGCCAAAGCATGTCCACAATGAAGTCACACAGCTTGGTCTACAGCTGGGCCAACACCCAGCCAACAACACTGTCTCCATTTCTGCTCCAGGTATGTCTGTGTCAATGTCTCAAAGACAACTCCCATGCTGGATAATGGAGAACATGCAAGATCACCTGCAAGTTTGAGCATATGTTCATAGCATGAAAAACAACAAGCCTCTGGCCACGCTTGCAATTTTGCTCCAGGACTGATATGTTACTGATGTTCGCATGCCTGTGTAAGTGTCTCAGAACACAACTGGTTGCTGCTGCATGTGACAATTGATGTGATGTATGATGTGCTGTACGGTAAATCCTAGCAATAAAGCTGTGATTCGTCAACAGCAGTGAGTCTGTTGCTGGAGGTGCTCCACCCATAAGTGCAGCAAGCTCAGAGAGCATGCTGGCCAGCATGTTTTGTCTGCTTGGACATCATGCAATACTTATTATACCTAATATTTTGAGCGATTTCTTGTCATTTTTGTCAAATCACAATAAGTTGTATCTCTGTGATATTGAGGCAGTGTTGCAGGTGACTACGACCCTTGTGTGGACAATGAGGTAGAGATATACTTCAACAGGCCGGAAGTGCAGAAGGCCATGCATGCCAACATGACTGGCATGCCTGGACCCTGGGTGGACTGCAATCCCAACATTGCTTACTCCATGTAGGCCTTTCAGCTCTTCCCCAGAAGCGTCACTTGTCTCATCAAATGTCTGTTTCTTGGAGTTCAGAAATGCCTGGGGCAGGAGATATCTCAGGACTCGCCAAATTGGTATCTGCTTGTGTAGGTGCACAGTTCATCTGGACGTAGTGACGTGCTGCATCTTGGTTGGCTGTGTTTCAATGTATCAAAGCCTTACATCCATTCTTGAAGGGCATTCATTCATGTCATGCAATTTCGTCCTGTGCATACCAAAGCCATGCTCCACAGCAAATGTTATATGGCTCGTGTCAACATACCATGACAGCTTGTTGCCTGTTGCATGCCTCAATCCATTCAGGTGCTGCAAGCTTGTGGCATGCTGTGCTGTGTGCTGCAGGGATGATCTTTTCACAAGTATGCTGCCCAAGTACCATGACATCCTGAGGCATCAAGCAGACCTGGACATCCTTATATTCAGCGGTGATGTGGATGGGATTGTGCCTGTCATTGGCACGCGCCGGTGGCTAGCTTCCCTGGAGCTTCCCATCATCAAGGAGTGGCGGCCTTGGTACTCACACACCGGTAAGCTACCTTTGACACTTCATCCATTCACCCATCTTCCACGCAATGTTCTCAAGGATCATGTTACCCTGAGTAGCTCGTGTATGAGATCCCTTTTGGCAGGCCAACAGTATGACAGTGGCGGTGCAGCTTGTGTATCTTGACGTATGCAACAGGATTCATGCAGTAGTCAGCTTGAGTTGCCTACTGCACTTTCTTTGGGCTTTAGGTCTGAGATGGCCAGTTTGCATTCAGCATGTTTGTCAGCCACCCCTGTGCTACCCCTGTAAAGATACGTTTACTGTCAGAAATGTGAAAGCTGTCACACTACTCTTGTCAGAGTGGAAGGACTGCCGGACAGCAATCAAACATTTAGTGTAGCAGAAGTCGCGTAGGATGCTGTACTCTATGCTTTGATAGGCGCAGGCATGTGTTTTGTGCTATTTAGTATGTTGGGTATGGCACCTGGGTTGTTCCATACAGGAGCATGAGCCAGGGTTTGATGGTGACTGAAAGCTGCCCTGCATGTCACAGCAGCAAGCATGCCAAGAGGCACAACATGATACATACAATGCATTGGCAAGCCGTATCTATGTGTGTTACTGCTGGGATGTCATGTGTTATCACTCACATCATGCCAGGGGTAGCACATGCTCACAAGAAGAAGTCAGGTGCAGTGTGCAGCTCATATGCTCATCATTTGATCAAGATTGATTTCTGTGTTGACAGTGCAGGCCAAGTAGGAGGCTATGTGGAAGTCTATGATGGACTGACCTTCTCCACAGTCAGAAATGCAGGGCATATGGTCCCTTACACTCAGGCTGAAAGGGCGTATTATATGTTCTCTCACTGGATACATGGGAAGAACCTATAAGCAGATTTCCTCAATCTGCTCACTATTCTTTTGTTGGTAGCTGGCCGCTTGGCTTGATCCATGCCCAAACAAACTCTTTTCCTCACCTACTGCTTTATCAGTAATTTGCGACAGGGATTGGCTACTCATGCCGTTATCATGAAGAACCTACTGCTTGCCATTGTAGCAGAGCTGATGTACAAGACGCATTGCTAGCGTGTTAGAAAGCTAATTGTCTGAACTGCTACAGCCATGCTTGCGAGCGGCAGCAGTTTGTGGGCCACTTTTGATGCTGACTCTAGTGTATTGATGGTGTGCCACACACACAGCAGCATCTGAGCGTACTCATAGATTTTGGGTCATCCCGCAATTTTATTATGCTGAGATTACGGTCTTGAAAACACAAATGGTACGATGAAACTGCTGACAGGAAGAGGTGCAGCGCAGTGCATGCAACAGGTCTTTTACCCTGCTGTTAGCAAGAAAGGCAGATAGGGCTAACCTTTTAGTATCACATGCACAGCGTTTGCCACATGATGTGAAAGGCCTTTGGACATCACAGTCTCACAGTCTCAGTCAGCAACCAGTGCCCAGACAGCGTCAGGGCAACAGCGTCAAGACAATTGTGCGTCCGTGGACTGGTCCGTGAACACGCTTTCCGCTAAACTTTCCGCTCGCTGTGCGTTCTGACTCCAGAGTGCAACAGGTAGGTCTCTGGAGCTGACTTTTGATCACGTCCAGCAGCGAACTCCTGTACACATTGTTACTGCTACTCGGTCAGTTGACTCCAAGCTGAGTGCAAGCTTTGTGAAGCAAACATGGGCACCGACGATCTGAAGTCCATGTTCAAAGCTGCCAAGGCTCAACGAGGAGGCGGAGGCAGCCTGGTGGGTGCTCTTTGCCTGTTCTACAAAGGCATCTCTGGCGAAAATGCCGACACGAGGCCCTCCTATCGCACTTGACTCACTGCTAAGACTTCCATGTTGCATGCTAGTCTAAAGAGCAACTCAAGCAGCTCAGAGCTCAGAAAGCCGCAAATGCACAACAAACTGCTCGAGCAGACGCCGAACGCGCCAAGGCAGCTGCGGCAGTTGCCGCAGCAGCTTCAGCAGCAGCGCAATCACGGCCCAAGGGTGCAGCTGGCATGCCTCCTCCAGCGCCTCGAGCTCCTTCTGGGACAGCCCCTGCGGTAACGAGCAGCAAAGCTGCTGTGAGCAGCAGCTCTGGGAGGCCACAGGCTGCTATCATACGCCCAAAGCCAACACAGGCTGGCCAGCGCAGTGTGAATGGTGCTGTACAAGCACCAGCAAGACCCTCTGGTATGCAGCACCTTCTGCATGCACACTTGTAACTTTCACAATGATGCTTGTCTGTGCAAACTCGGTGTGCTGTGAAGGTTGGCGTCAATGCAACATTTGTTTGCAATGCCTTGACCTCTTCATCTGAATGTGCCATCACTTACTGCCACACTGTGCAAACGCAGTGCCGTTGCAGATGTCTGTCACCTGAAGATGTACAGATTCATAATTTGTGTAAGTGTGATGCCATTGCATGCACTGTCACAATGCAACTCGCTTTACCATGGTGCCATCCAGTTTGCATTTGCTTGACGTTCTGTGATGTGAACTCAGCAGATGATGACGATCAGCAAACAGCCGTGTCTTCAGACTCTCAGCAAGCGCAATGGAGACAAGGCAACCCGGACAAGCAAAGCACAGCCAGCACAACTGACATGTCTTCGCACCGACAAGGTGTGCAGATCCAAAAAGTTGAAGAGCTCAAAGCTTTTCCAGATGATACCCTGCATAACAAGAACGAGGCTGATCTTGGTCATGTCATGTTTGCAAAGTGTATGCAAGCCAGACTGCGCAATGTCTCTTGCTGCCCATGACCAAGTTCCACGTGTAGTTCCCTTTCTGATCAGAGTCCCCTGTTCATTCCCAAGTTGTGCTGGTCTCTGTTGTCTCTGATTCTTGCTCAGCACAGCTTCTCCACCTGCAAGCTCTTTCTGTAGGTGACCCAGCAGCAGCCAGATCCATGCCAGATGCGGCCAGTGCCTTGCTAGCAGCTGACTATGGCAGCGATGGTGAAGAAGCAAGCATACAAGGCAGCGCAGCAACTGCTGCAGAGGCCAGAGACGGATCTCAGAGCGCTAACGGATTGCCACAAGGCTTCTTTGAGGTAGCAACGATCATTTCCTGGTGAAAGGTGTTATGTGCTGATCATGGTGTGTGGAGCAATAGTGATGCTATGCACTTGCATGCTGCATCAAATGAGCGTGTAATCATAAATGCTTCGCACATACCAAGGCGTGCAGCTGTCGTTGCCAAGTTAGCACCAGGGATTTCTCTCACAGTATAGATGCTTTGCCCAGCCTTTTCTGGAGTCAAGGCTATTCTGTGGTTGTTGGTTGGATAGGGTTTGAATGCAGTGGACATGCTGACTCATTGCGTTACAGTCGTAGCTAGCATTTTAAGCATTGCAGCCAGTGCCGGGCAATTTAGGCTGGAGAATCTAGACAGCTTGTGGCATGTCAGCTGACTGATTCAGGTGCTGACGCTTGAGAATTATTATGATCCTCAAAAATGTCTTGCCCTTGAATGTTGTGCTGTCATCAACCCACCATTGCAGACACAAACCTGCCAGCACCCAGCTGCACATACGTAATTCAAGCATGCTATTATGCCTATCAGCAACATTGCAAGACCTAACAGACACTATTGCATCCAATGTACATCTCCCTTCTGGATTGCAATGCAGACAATTGTGATGCTGACCCAAGGTGTCGTAATGGCTTGCCTCTTCTGATCATGTCGACAGCAACCAAGTGCCCAACAAGAAGCTGCTCATGAGCCCATGATGTGATGTGCAGGCTGCTGGCAGTACAGCAGGAGAGGCTTATAAAGAAAACGGATCCAACAGGGCAGAGCGTGCCATGTCCATGGAGAGTGCTGCGAGTGCATCCTTGCCAACCACTGCAATACCCAAAGGTGCCCTCTGCTGCAATCAAAGCGCCAGAATGTGTGTCTGCAGGCTGCAAGTACCACAGGGCTTTAGGTGCATCTTGCTCATTTGGTGAACAACAGTGCCTGTTGTCTGTTATGAATCTCATACAGCAAAGTCAATGGCATGTAAGCCGATCTGGGCAGGGTGTATCACAGCAGAAGGGTCTTCCGCTGCACTTAGCACATGTGCCACATGTTCCTATCTAGTGCATCATAGGCAGGGACTTGAATGGGTTGTACTGCCAGTCCCACAAGTGTCTTAAGGGAGCTCAGACGATGTCACATATATCTGTATTTCATTTGGGACCATGCTACGTATCGCTTGTATAAAGTATGTTACTCCAAACCATGTCACATGTATTCGTATCTCATTTCAGACCATGCAATATGTATCCGGATCTCATTCCAACCAACATCACATATCACTGCATGTTACTGCAGACCACGCAGTGCCTGTCCCCACAGGAGATGTTTTTGTTGCAGGCTTCTTTGAGAACAAGGAAGCAGACGCAAAAGCTCGAGGTCAGAAATTGCCAAAAAAGAAGGATCCCAAGCAGGAGTATGACAATTTCCTGAAAAGCATTGCGGACGATGTGCAAGAAGTAGAGGCAAGGCAGGAGGTGGAGGCTGTTGAGGCAGCTCAGGACAAAGCAGATCAAGAGGCTTTTGAGCATGGGTGTGCACTTGGACCCTGCATATCTTGCACGAGTCAGAGTTGTGTGACACAGGAACCTTGCCCTTTTGCTGTGTTTGATGATGTGCTGGCTCTGGGTTGGCACAAGCACATGCAAACTAGAGGCAAGGTGTGGAACGCTGTCGGCGTAACGGTGATGCAAAGTGACTCATGTATGATTGTATGC
>JAABUO010009149.1_pt1 | contig 11104 bp, 13 predicted proteins | sample 5559291 | NCBI WGS metagenome assembly JAABUO01 (sample SAMN10711878, study PRJNA513372) | rock metagenome | isolation source: Antarctica rocks | place: Antarctica: Victoria Land, Finger Mt sud | reverse complement strand
GCAGGCCGACCCCGTGGCGCCGCGCGCACAGGAGCCTGGTGCCGGCGGGCAAGGCGGCGGGCGGCGCCGTGTTCGAGGAAGGCTGGGAGCTGCTGCACGTCGAGGACCGCGTGCACGCCGTTGCGGCGTGTGCTGCCGGTGCGTGGCGCGCCCGCGCAGCCCTGCTGCGGCGGCCGCAGTACGCGCGGCTGTATGCAGGGCGCGGGGCGGGCGCCCGCGGCCTGCCGGCATGCGCGGGCGCGCCGCGCCGCGCTGATTGGGCGCGATGCGCAGCCCCGCGCTCGGCGCGGCGCCAGCTGTTGCGCGCTGGGCTATTGTGCCGCGGGGCTGCGTCGGCTGTGGCGCCGTCGAGGCTGGCGCTGACGCGCGCTGTGCAGGGAAAGGCAAACCTGTGCGGCCGCTGGCCAGGGCCGCTGTGCTCCGCAGATGCGCAGCATGCCCTGGGACAGAGCCGTATTGTGCCGTTGGGGGGGGGGGGGGGGCTGGGCTGCCTGGGTAGCTGGCCAGAGCTCACAAAGCCCGCGAGGCCGCCGCCAGGCGAGTGGGGCAGCGGCGCGAGCTCACTACCCTAAGCCTAACCCAGAGCTCAACCCGACCGCGCGGCCGCGCCCAGGCGAGTGGGGCGGCGGCGCGGGTGCACGGCCGCTGGTCGCCGCGACAGCGCACCGCGGCCTGCTGGAGGCAGATCTGCAGCCGCCTGCGGGGCCGGAGCTCTCCGCAGCGTCCGAGACTGGCGCTTCTGCGGTCTCGGAGGGCTCGCTCAAGGCGCGGCGCCTGTCGCGGCCCCCCGGCGCCCCCCACGCACGCCCAGGGTCTGCACCGAGAGTAGAGTCCGCTTTGAAGACCCGCGCCGGCCACATAACAGCGCTCCTGTCCCACCGCACAGGGGCTGGCAAGCCCTGCTCTTTGGCTCTGAGCCGTCGTAACCCTGACCCCGCCCGCCTGCGCAGGGCTCCGTGTTCTCGGCGCTGCTGGCGGACATGCTGGGCGCGGTGGCCTGGCCGCCCAACCCCTGGGCGCTGCTGGCGGCGCCGGCCGCCGGCGGCGCCGGCGCGCCGGGCGGTCCGGGCGGGCCCGCGTCGCCGGCGGCGGCCGCGCGCAGCAGCGCGCTGCGGCCGGGCGGGTCGCCCGGCGCGCGCGTGCATGCGGCCGCAGCCGACATCGCGACCGTCGCGCTCGCGGCCCACCCCTTCCGGCAGCTCTACCTCTCCGGTGCGCGCCCCGTGCCTGGGCCGCGCGCGCCCTTCTCGCGCCTGCATGCGCGCGCGCCCCGCGCGTGACCCGCAGGCACGGCCGGCAGCCATGCACACTGACGAACGAGCGCCGAGGCTCAGCGATGCTGCGCGCTGCGTCAGCGTCTCCGTAGGGCACATGAGGTGTGATCGAGGCGGGCAGCTGCCTGGTGAGCAGGGACGGCAGGGGCCAGCCGGCCAGAGCGCCGGCAGCGTGCGCGCCTGACCGGCGCCGCGCGCGCCGCGGCGTGGCAGGCTGCGCGAGCGGCGAGATCTACCTGTGGCAGTTTGGCGCGCGCGCGGCGGCCGCGGGCTACACGCCGCTGCTGCCGGCCGCCAGCGCGCCCGCGCCGGCCGCGGCCTCGCTGTTCTCGGCGCCCGCGCGCGCGTGGAGCCTGGCCGCGCCCGGCGCGCTGGCCGCGCTCGGGCACTGGGGCCAGCCGCAGGCGGTGCGCGCGCGCCCTCATCAGAACCCCTGGATTCTGAATACTGGCCGCGGCCGCCGCTGTCCGCTGCGCCGGCTGTGCCTGCCCGAGCACACGGGAGGGTGGGGGCCAGGGCCGGGTGCGCCGCAGGCGCGCGTCTGGGCGCTCGGACAGCGTGTCTTACAGGCACGGCAGCGCGGCGCTGCTTGTGCGCACGTCCTCACCCGTCGCCCAGCAGGGCAGCGCCGCATGTCCAGGCCAAGTGGGCGCGCTGTGAGTCCGCGCGCCTTCCCCGGCAGGTGCGCTGGAGCGACTGCGGGGAGCGCTTTGCGGCCATCGGCGAGGGCGGCCAGGCGGCGGTCTGGCGCGTGGACGCGCCGCAGTTCACGCACACCGACAGCGGCCCGCTCGCGCGCGCGGACTGGTGCCACCAGGCGCGGCGCCCCGGCCGGCCGGGTCCCGCCGCGCCGCCGCGCGCGCGCATGCAGCCTGCTGCTGCCGGGTTCCGCGGGCGCGTACGTGTTCTGTGGGCGTGACCCCACCTTAAACCTAACCTTGATTAACATGAGGCTGTGTTGAGGGCGGCGCGCGCGCGCAGGCACTGGGGCGGCGCGGCGTGGACGTCGCGTACGTGGGCGGCAGCTCGAGCGTGCTGGCGGTCGGCGGCTCGTGCGCGCGCGGCAACGTGGCGCTCTGGGACACGCTCGCGCCGCCCGCCGGCGGGCCGGTCGCCGCGCTGAGCAACCACACCGCGCTGGTCACGGCGCTGCAGGCGCGGCGCCCCGCCGCCCGCTGCCGAGGCGGCCGTGCATGGGGCCCTTAGGACGCTCGCTTGGCGGCGGGTGCGCCGGCGCGGCAGGCGGGCGGCGCCGCACGAGCCGCTGGGCGGCTGCTGGCGGGTGCCGCAAGGGGGCGCGTCGGGCCGCCGGCCCGGGAGGTTGCAGGGCGGGAGCGTGCACGCGCGGTAGCTGCGGGGTCCCAGGCGGCTCGGCGGGCGCGGGCGCGGGCGCGTGCACGGCGCAAGCGCGCGCGCGGGCGCTGCGCTGACGCCCGCCGGGGCGCGCGCGCGCAGGTCCTGCCGGGCGGGCGGCTGCTGGCGAGCGCGGACGAGGCGGGCGGCGTGGCGGTGCACGACCTGCGCGCCCTGGGCGCGCCGGGCGGCGGCCGCGCGCTGCTCTGGCACGCGCGCCCGGGCTCCGGCGGCATCACCAGCCTCGCCGCCGGCCTGCGCCCGGTCTCCGGCCTGCCCTTCCTGGTGCGCCACCCCGCCGCGCCGGCGGCCCCGCCGCGGCCGGCGGCCAGGCCGCGCCCCTGCTGGCCCGGCGCGGCGCGGCGCGCGCGGCCGGGCCATAGCCGCGCGCACTGCCGCGGCTGTCACTGCGCCCAACAGGGCCACGCGCGCTGTGGCCGGCACTGGCGGGCCAGCAGGTGCGCATCCGTCGGGGCGGTGTGACATGTGCGGCAGCACCATTGCGGCAGCACGCGCAGCGCTGCGCGTTGCCAACCGGGAGTGCGCATGCCGGGGCGGCGTGCGTGCCTGCGCGTCTCGCCCATGCAGCAGCCGCTGTGCGCATGGCGCGACCGGCGCCGGGCGCGCAGGTGTCCGGCAGCCGCGAGGGCGCGATCAACGTGTGGGCTGCCGACCGCGGGGCCGTCGTCCAGACGCTGGACGTCACGCGCGTGCGCGGCGCGCGCGGCCGCAGTGCGCCCGCGCCTGCTTCCACGCTCCCCGCATGACCCGCAGCGGCGCTGGGTGCCTGCATGTGCTGAGCCCAGGAGCGGCTGCGAGACCGGCAGCCGCATATACCAAGCCAGGCTCAGCACGGCGTGCAGAAGCTGCTTAGAAAGTGGTTTGCAGTGCGACACCAGCATGCCGGGCCCCGTGCATGGCGCTGGTCTGTGCTGTGAGCCTTGTCTTGAGACCCTGCCGTGCCCCTGGTAGTGCCGATACAGCACACCGCAGCGCATGAGCCGCCCTGAGCCGCGCGCGCAGCCAAGGGCCTGTTCGGAGAGGCGCTCAAGGGCGGGCGCGCAGCCGCGGTGATCACCGGCCTGGCCGTGTGCCCCGAGGGGCTTGTGTCGGCCTGCCTGGATGGCACCGTGCGCCTGCACCCGCTGCAGTGACGCGCGCTGGCAGCGCCTGCCGCGGCATGCTGCGCCGCTTTGCAGCGCGGCGCAGGCGCAGGTGTGCATGTTGGCTCTCTCTTCCCTAGATGCCTGCCGCTTCTCTTTGTGTGGATTAGCTGCCAGGGCCGTGCAGATCGGTAATGCCTACAATCCTGCTTGCTAGTTTTCCGAGCGAGTACACAATGCTTCTAATGCTCCCTGTTGCACTCAAGTGCACATGTCCTGACGTGCTGTGTAAATGAAACGACTGTCTTCTACAAACTAAACAGCTGTCCTACTTCTCGTCAGCGGCAGCCCAGGCTGCCGCCTGCGCATGGAGGCGAGTGGCAGCGCCATGCTCGGGCGTGCCCAGCGCCGGCCAGCGGCGCCAGGACACCTGCTTCTGCACCTTGTCAATGACCTGGAACGCAAACAGGCCCTCGCGCACATGCATGAGACAGCGCATCACAAGCCGCCATGGGATGAGGCGCATCTGCCCCATATGAAAGAAGCTAGGAAACTCCCTGCCCGACCCGATCAACATGCGCTCCAAGCACGGCGGGCACAGCGCATCAGCAAGGGCCTCCGCACTCAGCTCGCCGTCTGAATAAAGATTGTATATATGGACCTCGCGTGCAAATATGCGCACCTCTGTGGCCCCCGGAAACGCGGTACGTGGCGTGCCTGAATCGAGAGTGTGCGCATCTCGGACGTGAACAGTGAGCCTAAGGGATTTGGCCATAATTTCAGCGCGCCAGCCGCTGACGGCAGGGAAGCATGCAGGGGCACCACACTGTAATGCATTACCAGACAGGTGCACACGGCGAAGGCTGGGGACCCGCGCTGCTGCCTGTGCGGCGGTGCAGGGCAGCCAGGGGGGTGCACTTATCTGTGGGTATGCCGCCCTGGTTCTCAGGCAGACCAGAGTGTGCGGCAGCTTGTTGTACTGCACGCACTCACCCGCGCCGCCCGATATGCCCAAGTGTGTGATACAGAAACCACTGAGGTCCACATCAGGCGTGTACGGCACGGCGTATTCTGGGGGAAGGGCCTCTGTGACGCCGCCCAGGCACAGCGGCATGCCCAGCAGCTGCCGCAGGCTCTGGCGCTGGTTTGCGCGCAGGATGGTCAGCAGCGGCGACACGACGTCGCCGTCGGTGCACAGGCCCGGGTCCAAAAAGTTCCTGCTGTGCTCCCTGGTGGCGGGGGCCAGCCAGTTGTGCAGAGTCAGCGCCTCCACGCGGTTCCTCCACGCCGGCAGCGCCAGCCACTCCAGGTGCCTCGCGGCAAGCCGCGTCTCGGAGAAGTTCAGGCGCAGCCGCAGCGGGTGCGCGCGCAGCACCCGCCTGAAGTGGCGGCTCACGCACTCTAGCAGAAGCACCAGCCGGACTTCGGCGCTGGCCGTGGAGACTATGCGTGCGTCCCAGACAATGGACAACACTCTGTGCAGGAGGGCATCAGGCAACCTTTCCGTGCACGGCCGCTGTGCCTGCGGTGCGCAGGCACTCAGCTTGATACATAAACAGGAGCAAGCCTGACGACGCACTGCAGGCAGGTGCGAGCTGACGTTGAACATACAGCCATCTAGCACCCACCGCAGCTGCGTGCCTCTGCAAAACCATCTGCGTAAACTGGCCTCCCTTGTACGCACTGACAGCAGTGCCTCAGTCGCTGATACTCGCTGTCACAGGTGTCAGCAAGCCATAGCGCGCGCGCCACACGCAGAGGCGCGCCAGCTGTGCACCCTCCCTGGGAGCTCACGGGCCAAGCATTGAACAAGCGAGCTGCCTCGACAGCAAGAAACAAGGCGAGGCATCAGTGCCACTGTGGCACTGTTGGCTACCCAAGTCCTGAGCCAAAGTTGGCACAACCGAACTTGAACCGTAGGCTGGCAGATGGCTCGGCAGCGGACGTGCACCATAGCACTGTCATGGGCCAGCACGCCTGGCTGGGCCATGACAGGCGCCCGGCCCTGCTGTGCGCGGCGCTGTGCGCGCCGGCCGCCTGGTGCATTTATGTGTGGGCGGCGCGCAAGCCTAGGCGGCGCCCGACCGGCTTTGAGTCCTTCCTCAAAGCCGGCGGGGATGCGGAGGCGCAGCGCAGCCCCGCGGACTTTGGCGCCTTCCTGCGCAAGGCCCGCGGACCGCAGGCCGCTGCCGACGCCGGGCCGGGGCCGGGCGCAGCACCAGTGGCGGCGGCGGGCGGCCCGCGGGCAGGCGATGCAGCGGTCGCAGTGCTGTTTGGCACAGAGTACGGCGCGAGCAAGGAGGTCGCCGAGCTGCTGTGCGCGCAGGTCAGGGCGGCCGGGGCATACTGGTGCGGCAGGCGGAGCTTTGAGCAGTCCTCCCAGCAACACGAGTGCAGGCCGACACAGCTGTCGTGCTGCGCAGGCCGCACATGATGGACATGGCGGAGCACCCCGATGGCCTGGATCTTAGCACCGAGGCTGCGTTGTTGGTAGTCTGCTCGACGCAGGTGCGCATGTCTGCGACTCCTGGGCGCAAGGGCGCAGTCGACGGGCTCGCTGATGCACACTGCTTGCTGAGCACCACGCGGCCGCCTGCATCCCCACGTGCGGCCTGCCAGGGCGACGGCGTGCCGCCGAGCGAGGCGCGCGACTTCTGCGACTGGCTGGCCAGCCCCGTCGCGCCGCGCATGGAGCGCACGCACTTCTCCGTCTGCGCGCTGGGCGACACGTGCGCGCCCCGGGCCGCGCTGCGGCCTGTCCACCGGGGCATGCAGCGGCCCTGTCCGCGTGCGCAGCACCTGCCGGTCGCATACCCGAACAATTGTGCGGCGGAGCGGTATGTGTACGCCGCGCGTGCCGCAGCGCGCCACCTGCCCGTGCAGCGGCCGTGCCTGCGCTCCCGCCAGCGCGCCCACCACAGGTGCCTCAGCCAGGCCGGGCGGCGGGCGCGCAGGTCGTACGCGCACTTCTGCGCGTGCGGCAAGGCGCTCGACGCGCGGCTAGAGGCCCTGGGCGGCCGGCGCCTCGCGGCGCGCGCCGACGTGAACCGTGAGGACCGGCGGGCCGTGGACGCATGGGCGGCCGCCGTGTGTGCTGCCTTGCCCGGCCTGGCGCTCCGGCCCGCAGAGGGTGCGCCGCCGGCGCGGCCCCCTCGGCGCGAGCGCCTTACGCCCGCAGACTGCCCTCCGTGCCCCGCGCTGCCAAGCACGAGGCCCCATTGCTGAAGCCGCGGGCGTCTCGGGGCACCGCAGCTGTGTTGCTTGTGTCCCGGGTGGAGGGCTGGTGGGCCCCTGCATGCGGCGCAGCACACAGTTGAGAGTGAGGAAGGCGGCACAGGCGACCTGCCAAGCAACTGGGCGCGCCGGGCGCCAGGCACGGCTGCGCCGACGCCGGCGCCGCCGCCGCGGCCGCGGCGCTGGGGCAAGGCGCGGCCGTACTACGCGCGCGTGGCGGCCGTGGAGAGCCTGTGCCGCGCGCGGCCGCTGCGCGGCGCCGAGGACAAGGACACCGTGCGCGTGGAGCTGGATCTGGGCGACTCTGGGCTGCGCTACACGCCGGGCGACGCGCTCGGCATCTACCCGCTCAACTGCCCACAGGCGCGCCATGGCTCCGCAGCGCGCACGCGCACAACCGCTGTGTGCAATGGTGGCGGGCTCTTTGGCACTTGGATGCCCCAGCAATGTCGTCCGGCCTCTCACTGTGGGCTGCTGCGAGCTCATCACCGACATCCTCGTGTGATTTCGTGCGGCGACTTGGTCACAACTCGGCAGCCGTCATGTGCTGTGCACGGGTCGCTCGGCGCCCAAAGCCGCTACGACGTCGCCCGAGCTCTGGCGTGGCTCTGCAGAGCGAGCAGCGGCCCAAGGGTGGGCAGCCCGTGGGGCGCAGGCGGTCGACGAGCTGCTGGCGGCGCTCGGCGCGCGCGGCGACGAGCGCGTGCCCGCGCCGGCCTGGCACTACGAGGACGCGGCGCCGGCCGACGCGCGCGCGGACGGCCGCATGCCCCTGCACGAGGCGCTGTCAAAGTGCTACGACCTGCGGCGCGCCCCGGCGCCGCCAGCGGCGCCGCCCCCGAGCGCACTCTTTGTGGCCTGCAGCTGCTGCGCGTCGCCCGGGAGCGCGCAGCGGCGCCTTCGTGCCCCTGTGCGCTCGCGCCCTGCGGCGGCGCGCCCCTGGCAGGGTGCCAGCAGCCGTCGAGCCCCCGCACGCTGAGTCAAATGTCCCGCTCGCCCCAGCGGCCGCATGTCCGCCCCTGCGCGCGTTGCTCCCCCTAGCATGGCGCGGATGCGACCGCACAACTGCATGCTCGAGCCGCGAGTGCGGGGCGCGCACTCCAGGACGCCCAAGCCCGAGCTGCTGCGCGTGCTGCTGGAGCACCTGCCGGCGCCCGCGCGCAACGGCGCGCGCAAGCATGCGCCGAACGGCACCAACGGCGCGCACGCTGCGGGCGCGCCCGCCAATGGCAGCTCCGGCGACAAGGCCCCCTACGCCCAGGCGCGCCCTGCGCCGCGCTTGGTCGCGCGGCGGCCCACCCGCGAAGCGCGCAGAGCGGCACCTGTGCAGCCAGAGCGCGCTACCGTGCCGTGCTACCATGTGAGCCTTAACGGGTGCGAGCTGACCTGGCCGCGGGGACCGTGCGCGCAGGCGCTGCAGTGCCTGGCAGACCTGGACGGCGGGGGGCCGCTGGCGGACTACCTGGCGCCGCGGCACGTGCTGGACCTCGTCCTGGACTTTGCGGGCAGCCGGCCGCCGCTTGACCAGGCGCGCGCGCGGCCTGCCTGCCGCACCATCGTGGTCCAGGGCGCTCAGGGGGTGTGCGGCGCTGCGGACCGGGGTGCCGAAAAGCGCACCATGTTGGCAGCCGGGCGCGCACTCGCAGGGTGGGCATGACTACAGCCGGCAGCCCGGCGCGCCGCCCCGCTTGCTTGCGCGAGGCCGGACCCCCGCTTGCGGCGCCGCGCCCCGACCCCACCCGCTGCGCGCAGGTGCTGGCGGCGCTGCGGCCGCTGCAGGCGCGGCTGTACAGCATCTCGTCGTCGCAGCTGGAGGCGGCCGCGCGCGTGGCGGTGACCGTCGCCGTGGTGCGCTACGCCAGCCTGGGCCGGCCGCGCATCGGCGTGACGTCCACGTTCGCGGCCGAGCGCGTGCGGGTGCGGCCCGCGCGGCGCGTCGTGCACCATGTGCTTGACAGCGCGGGCACGGGGGCCGCTCGAGCGCGCGCGCCGCTCGGGGCCCGCCGCGCGTCAGGGCGCGGCAGCGCGCCGGGCACGGCGCTGACAGCGAGCGCGCCGCGCGCGGCAGGTGGGCGGAGCGGCGCCGGTGTACGTGCACAAGAACCCGGACTTCCGGCTGCCCGCCGACGCCAGCCGGCCCATCATCATGATCGGCCCGGGCACCGGCCTGGCGCCCTTCCGGTGCGGCGCCCGAGCGCCTGGCGGCCTTCGCTGCGCACCAATCTTTTTTTTGTGGGAGATGTGCCGCTCTGTCTCGTTGCGCGCCGGGAGCACGGTATAGAGCAACGTGCACCGCTTGCGGCCGGCCAGTGCAGCCTCAGGGGGCACCGGGGCTGTGGATCTGGGACGTGCGCGGTCAGCGGCTGTGCGGGGCGCGGCGCCAATGGCAGGGTCCTTTCCTGTGTGTGATGGGTTGAGGTGCGCGCGGCGCAGGGCGTTCATGCTGGAGCGCCTCCTCGGCGAGGCGGCCGGGGGCGCGGCGCTGGGCGAGGCCGTGCTCTTCTTCGGCTGTCGCCGCGCGGACCAGGACTTTCTGTACGGCGAGCAGCTGCAGGCCTGGGCGCGCGACGGGCACCTCACCCTCTTCACTGCCTTCTCGCGCCAGCAGGTGGGCGCCCCGCCGCTGCAATCAGCCCTTGTAGTGCATGCCTTCAGCTTCACGCGGGTCGTGCGCGCCTGGTGCTCTGCTGCGGCCGCTCCTGGAGTCTGCGTAGCCTGCATGCAGGTCCGACTCTGCAGGTTTGGCTGGCGTGCCAAGGCGTGCTCCTTTGCCTGGCCGCATCTGGCATGCATGCTGGGGCACAGGCCGGCGCCCCGTTTGCCTGGAGGCGGGCAGGCACAGGGTGCCCGCAGCGGCGCGGCGCATGGGCGCCGAGCGCGAGCGCGGCGAGCGCGCCGGCAGGCCCGCAAGGTGTACGTCCAGGACCGCGTGCGCGAGAGCGGCGACCTGCTGTGGCGGCTCCTGGCGGCCGGCGCGCACGTGTACGTGTGCGGCGACGCCGCGGGCATGGCGCCCGCCGTGGAGCAGGCGCTGCTGGATGTCGTCGCGCGCGCGCAGGGCAGCGGGCGCCCGGCCGCGGAGCGCTTCCTGCGCCAGCTGGCCGACGCCGGGCGCTACCAGCGCGATGTCTGGTTCTAGGCCGCACCATATTGTTCCTGGGGCAGCCTCTCTGATCGGGGGCGGCCGCAGCCAAAAAGTCTTTGCGAGAGGAGTGGGTCAGGATGAAATTGCTTAAACATGCGCTGGCAGCCGTGCATGTCAACACGCGCTGCGTAGAGCGGTGTGTGTCTGCTAGCTGTTGGTCTGAGGGTTGTGGTAGTTGGCAAACCCTGTTCTCGAAACAAATGTGTCGGCAGTGTGCTCCCGTCGAGAGTGAGGTGCTTCGCCACCCGCTCTGTTTGCCTAGCCTTGACCTTGTGTGTCTGATTTTGCTTTAGTTTGTACTACTTTCCGCTACACGTGTACTACTTCAGTTGCAACGCATAGATTGGCTTACCTACGACCTGCGGTAGAGCTGTTGAAGAGGAGGCAGCACTGTCTCCCGAGCGGCGGCGTGTAGCGGACTTGAAATTGGTGGAACGCTCGCCACGGGGGGCCTGCGAAATAACTGTCACTCCGGGGCCAGCATCATGGCGGGCTGGAGGCTTGCCACCGCCTGGCTGATCCTTGCTGCAGGTGTGCGCCTGGGTCTCTGCTGCCATAGGTGTGCTTGTCGAGCGGCTCGACAAGCAGACGCGTGCTGCTGGCACCCCCCTCCCGACCCGCAAGAGCCTGCATCTGCAGCACCAGGCCGCCTAGCTTTCGTCCTGCCTGTCACCACAAGGGCAGGGCAGGCTGTAGCAAAGCGTTGTCCTGCGGTGCGCGCCACCTGACGCGCTCAGCCCCGCGCCGGCAGCTGCCGCCGCGCAGGTTGCGGCGCAGGGCCCCGCGGCTGCGCCAGCGTCCGCCGCCGATGCAGACGGCTCCGGCCTGCCACCTGTGCCTGCACAGCGGCCGTCCTTCTTCCTGGGTATGGCGACCGCAGCGCCGCAGATCGAGGTGCGCCCCCGCGAGCTCGGGAGCCGCCGCCGTAACTGAACAGGCTGCAGCGAGAAGCGGTGAGCAGCGTCACAACGGCGTCACACCCGGGCCGTGCTCTG
>JAABUO010009148.1_pt1 | contig 11105 bp, 11 predicted proteins | sample 5559291 | NCBI WGS metagenome assembly JAABUO01 (sample SAMN10711878, study PRJNA513372) | rock metagenome | isolation source: Antarctica rocks | place: Antarctica: Victoria Land, Finger Mt sud | reverse complement strand
ACCGCCGTGCTGCCGACGTGCTCGACGTCAGCCAGCGACGCCCCGGCAAACGCCGCCCGGACCCGCGCGGCGACTTCCTCGAACTGCCTGGGCCACTGCGGGTCGTAGTCCCTAATGACGACGGGTTCCATCCAGCCTACCCCCGCGCCTTTTCGTCTTCCAGGCGCTGCATCACCCGGCCCGAGCAGATCAACTCCAGCTCTAAGACGTGCCAGAGGAGCCAGCCGATGGGCATGTTCGTTTCGTGCCGGTTGGTCGCCGGATCCGAGGGCACGGTGCGGACCGCCCGCAGACCATCGGGGCCGAGCGGTTCCAGGGCGCGCGCGGTCACCGCGCGGGCCGCCGTCAGGGCCTCGGCCAGGGCGGTGCCCGTCGGGAAATCGTGCGTCTGCGGGCGGTACTCGGCGTACCCCGCCGCGAGGTGGCCGACCCAGTAGCGCTCGGCCCGGACGAAGTCCAGCACGATCTCGCGCAGGGTCCGGCCCCCCGGACCCGGATCGCTGTCGAGCTGCCACTCTTTCAGCAGACCGACGGCGTCCACAAGTTCCAGATGGACATCATCCCAATGCGGATACAGGTCGTCGAGTCTCACCGCGCTAGCTTCTCGGGCCGGTGGGCAGGACGAAAGGCGAACGGGTGGCGGCCAGCAGCCCCGCCAGCGCGTTGTACCAGGCGATGCCCGCCGTCGCCAGGCCTAAATAGCCGCCCAACGTCCCGAAACTGTCACCCGCGCCGAACGCATGAAGCGTCAGAAACAGGAACGTCACCAACAGGAAGCCGAACAGGGCGATCAGCCCTAGGCTGGTTCGCAGCGCCGACAGAAACATGACCAGCGTGAAGATCGTCCAGCCCAGCAGGAAAAATCCGATGGCGTTGCTGCCGGCGGGTATCCAGTGCATCTGGACGGACGCTCCGAAGGCGATCCAAAAAGCCCCGTAAGAGCTGAACGCCGTCGCCCCGAACGTGTTGCCGACTTTGAACTCCCACATCCCCGCGAGAAGCTGGGCCAGCCCGCCATAAAACAGCGCCAGCCCGATCACGATCTTCACGGCCTCCGGGCCGCCCGAAAGCAGGTGCGCGTTGGCCGCGCTCAGTACGAAGGTCGTCAGGGCAAAGGCGCACAGCCCCAGCGGGGCCGGATTCACGGCGGCAGCGGTCGGAACGGCAGGCTCAATCACTTGGGACATGGTCGTTTTCTCCTCCTTTGGCATCACGATCATCGGGCTGGGCGGACCATCCCGCCCAGGCAATCAAGACGGCTTGGAACGGCAGACGCCCCCAAAGTATCCAGGGGTTATCGGTGTAGATCCTGTGCGTCGCCATGAAGACGTTAGCCGGGAACACGGCGACGAACAGCGCCGCCAGCCCCCACCCCGCCGCCCGGCGCGTCCCTCTGACGAGCAAGCCCAGCCCTCCGAATATCTCAAAGAAGCCGCTGACGAGAACCAGGGCGCGCGGCGCGGGCAGCCAGCCCGGCACGATTTTGATGAACACCTCGGGCCGGATGAAGTGCAGCGTCCCCGACCCGAGCACCGTGGCGGCCAGCAGCCAGCGCAGGATAGGTTTTAAGTGTGACATCGTTGTTGGGCGCTGAGGGCGGCGACACGCGGTACAGAATCAGGCGGTAGTCGTGGACCCGGAAGCGGGCGGCAACATGGTTCGGGCGCACGGCGGCGGGCGCGGCGCGCGCCCAATACCGCACCGGATAAGGCGTCTGCGCGACCAGCACATAGGCGGGATGGAGTTCCCCCAGCGGATCGCGCCCGTTGGCCAGGTCCGGCAGGACGGGCACGGCCCGCACCCGGTTGTCCAGGCACAGGTTCGGTGCCCAGTCCCCCGCCAGCGTCTCGCCGGGCCGGACGATGCGCGCCAACGCCCGCGCCGTGTCCCGCGTCGCATACCCGCGCGTTTCGTACCACCAAGCCCATTGCCCCAGGCCGATGACGACCGACAGCGCCAGCAGCACAGAACGGGCGCGGCGGACATGAAAGCATGTGCAGAAGGCCCCCTCGCCCCGATTTTGACTCTTCTTGTGCCTCCAGAGCAGAGGCAGGCGGCGCAGGCTGACGGCGGCCAGGCCGGCCAGGGCGGGCAGCACCGCCAGGTCATAGCGCGTTGGCGCGTAGCGCGTTACGGCTAGAAACGCCAGGCCGGACGTGGCCCACAGCCACAGCAGCCGCTCCGTGTCTCGGCGCAGCGACGGGCGGGCGGGCCGCCGTCTGCCGAACATCAGGCCGCCCAGGGCGAGCACGGTCAGGACCGGCGAGCGGGTCAGCAGGAACCCCAGCACGCTCCGGTGCGGGCCAAAGAGGGCGCGGCGGATGTCCCCCAGCGCCTCCCCCACCGTGCGCGGCTGGGACTGGTGCGTCCAGTAGTAGTGGTTCAGCCGCCAGACCTCGGCCCCGTGTTGAGCACCCCAGCCAGCCCAGTAGAGCGCCGCGCCCACGACCGCGCCCAAAATATACCAGAAGGCAGGCCGCCCAGCCCGGCGCACGAGCCAAATCAGGAGCGGCAGAGGCAGGAACAGCAAAAACGTCGTCTTGAACGCCAGCGCCCCCGCCGCCAGTGCCCCGGCCAGCATCCAGGCCCAGGGCCGCTCCCAGGTCAGCGCCCAGAACGCGGCGCAGACCACCAGCATGGCGGGCGTTTCGAGCAGCGCCAGGCGGTTGTAGAAGAGGAACACGGCGTCCGTGCCCAGCAGGAGCAGCCCGGCCAGCGCGACACGCTGGCCCAGTGCCCGTCGCAGCCCGTCCCAGAAGAACAGCAGCGCGCCCAGCGAACAAAGCACGGAGACCGAGCGCGCCTGGGTCAGCCCCACCCCCCAGGTTTGGAAAACGACCCGCTGCACGGCGTCCAAGACCGGCGAAAGCGCCTCCGGGTGGAACTCGTCGTGCGTCTGGCCGAACAGCACGGCGTTGCGGGCGTGATAGGTGTAAAACCCTTCGTCGGTCCAGATGCCCGAAGTCCAGTCGAGCGAGGGCGGCGGGTCGGCGTCCAGGGCCAACAGGCGCGGCAGGACGATCAGTGCGACAATCGCCACCCACCCCGGAGCAGCTTTCACTCGCGGTGCTCGTCGATCATCCGCAGGAACCGGGCGAAGTAGCCCCGGCTGTCGGCGGGGCCGGGCGAGGCCTCGGGGTGGTACTGGATCGAGAACACGGGCAGGGTCTTGTGCCGCAGGCCCTCCACGGTCCCGTCGTTGAGGTTGATCTGCCAGACCTCGATGTCGGGGTCGTCGAAGCCGTCCGCGGCCAGCGCGTAGCCGTGGTTCTGCGACGTGATGACCACGCGGCCCGTTTCCAAGTCTTTGACCGGGTGGTTCGACCCACGATGCCCGAACGGCAGCTTGAACGTGTGCCCGCCGAACGCGCAGCCGATGAGCTGGTTGCCCAGGCAGATGCCCATCGTCGGCTTGGCGTGGGACAACACGCGCACGGCCTGGACGATGTCACCTAGAAGCGCGGGGTCGCCGGGGCCGGGCGAAAGAAAGACGCCGTCGGGGTCGGTCGCCAGGATCGTTTCGGCCGCTGTGTCGGCGGGGAAGACCGTCACCTCGGCCCCCAATGCGGCCAGCGAGCGCAGGATGTTGAACTTGACGCCGCAGTCCAGCAGGGCAATCTTATAGAGCGTCTCGCCCGTGGCCGAGGGCCAGACGTAGGGCGTCTCGGTCGTGACGCGCGCCATGTAGTTGACGTCCTCGTAATCCGCCGCCGCAGTCAACACATCATGGAGTTCCGAAGGCGTCTTCTCGGACGACAAAGCGCCCATCATCACGCCGACCGAGCGCAGCTTCCGGGTCAGGGCGCGCGTGTCCAGACCCGCGATACCGACAACGCCGTGTGTCCTCAAAAAGTCGTCCAGCGTCCCCTGCGAGCGCCAGTTGGAGGGCGCATCGGCCAGCTCCTTGACGACCAGCCCTGAGACCTGGACGCGGCGCGACTCGAAATCGTCCGGGTTGACCCCGTAGTTGCCGATGATCGGGTAGGTCAGCGCGACGAGCTGCCCGGCGTAGGAAGGGTCGGTCAGTATCTCCTGGTAGCCGGTCATGCCCGTGTTGAAGACGACCTCACCGGCGTTGGTGCCGTGCGCGCCGAAGGCGGTCCCCGTGTAAGTCGTGCCGTCCGCGAGGACGAGATGGGCTTGGGTCATGGTGTCTCGCAAACATGATACAAGGGCTGTCATGGGGCGATCTGCCGCCCGCCCACGAACGTCGTCACGGCCCTGCCCGTGAGCGCTGCGCCGTTCAGGACCGAGTTGCGGGACTTGGACTTGAACTGGCTGACGTCCACGGTCCACTCGGCGTCTGGGTCAAAGACGGTCACATCGGCGGGGGCACCGACCGTCAGCGTCCCGGCAGGGACACCCAGAATGCGGGCCGGTGCCAGGGACATCTTTTCGACCATCTGTGAGAGGGTCAGGATGCCAGGCTCAACGAGATGGGTGATAACCAGGCCCAGACTCGTTTCCAGGCCCAGCATCCCAAACGGGGCGCGGGCGAACTCCTGCTCCTTCTCGTGGGGCGCATGGGGCGCGTGGTCGGTCGCGAGGACGTCTATCGTGCCGTCGCGCAGGCCCTCGATGACCGCGTCTTGATCTTCGCGGGTCCGCAGGGGCGGCGACATCTTGGCGTTTGTGTCGTACCCGTAGCACGCCTCGTCGGTCAGCGCGACGTACTGCGGACAGGTCTCGCACGTCACCGGGGCACCGAACTTCTTGGCGTGGCGGATGATCTCCACGCTCTCGCGCGTACTGACGTGCAAAACGTGCAGGCGGCAGCCGGTCGCCATCGCCAGCAGGACGTTCCGGGCCGTGCCGACGTTTTCGGCGCTCCGGGGGATACCGCGCAGGCCCAGCACGGTCGAGACGTAGCCCTCGTGCATCACGCCCTCGCCCGTCAGGTCTTTGTCCTCGCAGTGGGCGACGTAGGGCAGGCCCAGCATGGAGCAGTATTCCATCGCCCGGCGCAGAAAGCCGCTGTCCGCGACGGGAAAGGCGTCGTCGCCGATGCCGACCGCGCCCGCGTCTTTGAGGTCGGCCATCTCGGTCAGCTCTTTGTTCAGAAGACCACGACTGACGGCGGCGACGACATGGACCCGCGCCGAGGCCGATTCCGCCTGAGCGCGGATGTCCCGCACCGTCTCGGCACGGTCGATAGGTGGAGCCGTATTCGGCTGGCAGACGATGGCGGTGAAGCCGCCGTTCGCCGCCGCCGCCGTGCCCGAAGCGACGTCTTCCTTATACTCCTGGCCGGGCACACGCAAATGTACGTGCATGTCGATCAAGCCGGGCGCGACGACCAGCCCGGCGCAGTCGATCACCTGGGCATCCCCCCCAACGTCGAGGCCCGTCCCGACCCCGGCGACCAGGCCCTCAGCGATCAGCACATCCCCAATCTCGTCGCGCCCATTGGCCGGGTCCACGACTCGGCCGTTTTTCAGCAGATAGCGCGTCATAAATGTGCGGTGCCTAAATGTTCTCTGACCGCCCGAAGCGCTCCAGGACGACCGCCATGAAGAAGTAGCCCAATGCCAGGTCCAGCAGCACGAACAGCAGCCAGCCGCTCAGGAGGTTGGAGCCGGGGCCGGCGCTGCGACCGAACCCGTCCAAGTCGATGCCGTTGATGTCCGGGTAGGTCTGCTCGTACTTGATGTTCGGGATCGGCTGGTCGTTCTTGATCGCGTCGTAGGTAGTCTCGTCCAAAACCCGCACCTGGCCGAGATAGCGCTGGGTGGGGCCGGGCTTGGTCTCGCCGCGCGCCAGCGGCGGCGGGGCGCGGAAGGCGTACTTGACGAGGTAGGTGTGGTCGCCCACCTTGAAGGGGTTCGCGGTCGGCGAGACGTCTTTGCCGATGACGACCCCGTGCGCCTTGCCCTGCGCACCGTTGTAGACAATCGCAGGCGGCAAAAACTTGGCCGGGGCGATGCCCGCCAGCGGCAGGATCAGCACCAGCAGGATCGTCGCGATGACCAGCCCCCCGAGGAAGCGCAAGACGCGGTTGACGCTCATAAGTCTCCTTGATTGGCCCCCATCAGCCAGAACAGCGCCGCCATCCGCACGGCCACGCCGTTTGTCACCTGATGGGTGATGACGGCATACCGGGCGTCATCGGCCAGCGCGGATTCGATCTCGACGCCCCGGTTCATCGGGCCGGGGTGCAGCACGGTGACGTCCGGCGCGGCCCCTTTGAGCTTCGCACGGCTCACGCCGAATAGCCGGGCGTACTCGCGGACCGAAGGAAAAAAGGCCGCGTCCTGACGCTCCAGCTGGATTCGCAGGACGTTGACGACGTCCACCCCCCGCAGGCCCTCTTCCAGATTATTATGGACTTCAACGGGCAGGCGCTCGGCCCCGGCGGGCAGCAGCGTCGGCGGGCCGACCAAGCGGACATGGGCACCCATTTTGTGGAGTCCCCAGATGTTGGAACGGGCGACGCGCGAGTGCAGGATGTCGCCGACGATTGCCACGGTCAGCCCCTCCAAGCGCCCCTTGGCCTGCCGGATCGTCAGCAGGTCCAATAGCCCCTGGGTCGGATGCTCGTGCGTCCCGTCCCCCGCGTTGATGACCGGCTTGTGCGGCACGTACTTCGCCGCCAGTTGGGCCGCGCCGCTGGCCCCATGCCGGATGACGAACGCATCGATGCCCATCGCGTCCAGCGTCAGCAGGGTGTCCTTGAGTGACTCGCCCTTGACCGCGCTGCTGGTCGTGCCGGTGAGATTATAAGTGTCCGCCGACATGATCTTGGCGGCGGCCTCGAACGACGTCCGCGTCCGGGTGCTCGGCTCGAAGAACAGCATCGCCACGGACTTGCCCCGCAGGGTCGGCACCTTCTTGACAGGCCGGGCCACGACCTCGCCGAACGACTCGGCGGTGTCCAGCAGGTACGTGATCTCTTCGGCGTTCAGGCTTTGCAGGTCTAACAGGTCTTTGCGTCTCATGGTAAGCGTTCGGAAGAACCTCAATCCGTTTCGGAACCCAACCCTGGCGGCAAGCCGCCGGGGCTGGGTTCCTATCAGGCTTCACGTCGGCTCCTTGTAGATCAGCACCTTGTCCTCGCCGTCGAACTCGGTGAGCAGGACCTTGACAAACTCGCGGCGGCCCGTGGGCAGGTTCTTGCCCACGTAGTCGGGCCGGATGGGCAGCTCGCGGTGGCCTCGGTCTATGAGCACGGCGAGCTGCGTGACGGCGGGGCGGCCCAGGTCCACGAGGGCACCTAGGGCGGCGCGGACGGTCCGGCCCGTGAAGGCCACGTCGTCTACAAGGACGAGGCGCTTGCCCTCGATGTCGAAGGGGATCTGCGTCGTGCCCACGCGCGGCTGGTAGGTGCGGAAGTCGTCGCGGTACAGGGAGATGTCAAGCGCGCCCACGGGGATGGCAGTGCCCTCGATGCGTTCGATGGCGTCGGCCAGGCGATGGGCGAGGGGGGCACCTTTCCGCAGAATGCCGACGACGGCCAGGCCCTCAACGCCCCGGTTCTTTTCCAGGACCTCGTGGGCGATGCGCGTCCACGCGCGCCGCATCTCGTCGGCGTCCATGACGGCGGCTTGCAGGTATGGGTCGGCGGCGGATGCGGCTTCGGAAGCCATGGTGGGTGCCTCAGAGCTTGGGCAGGGGAAGGGTGCGCATATGGGACAGGGACGCGCCGGGGCGGGGCCTGGTCCGAGGAGATGCTGCCTTCCCCGCCTCACGGGACGGGATTAAAGGTGACGATCTGCGGCCATTATAGCGGCTGAGGGTGCCCGTTGTCAACCCCAAGCCCGCGACGCGCCCGCACAATACTGAGAGGGAATAGGGCGGCAGGAGCACGGCCCGGCCCGAGACGCGGCTGTGCGCGGGCGGGTCGTCCGGCGCGGGGAAGCCGCGCGCGCCCTTGGAGTGCCACACGTACTGCGCCGCCGAATACTGGTACAGGTCGGTCGGTCCGGAGAAAGACGCGGTGCGGGCCGCGCGAGAGCGGCGGAAGCCGACCGTGACCCAGGCGGTGCGTTTCGGATCTTTGTTCAGCAGCAGCACGGACCACCGCCCGTCGGGGCGGTGCAGGGCGTAGGCGGTCACGACGGGCGCGCGGCGCGGCGCGCGGATGTCGGCCCGGTAGACCGCCTGCGGCCCTTCGGTGCCCGGCTGCGCCCACGCCCGCGTCAGCAGGCGCGCGGCGTAGTAGGTGGCGAGCGGGGCGCGCGCCTGCCGGTCATCGCCGGACAGCAGCAGGGCCAGGTTGCCCCAGGAGTCCCCCGACTCCGCCTCGCGCATGGGCGCGGCCGGCTCGTAGCCGTAGAGGAACGCGGCCTGCCCGCCCAGGGTCAGGAACTGGGCGGGAATCTCAGCGTTCAGAAGCGCCCCCGGCCAGTCCATTTCGGCCCGGCCCGCGAACGACGAATAGCCGTACTCGCTGATCAGCCAGGGGATGCGGCGCGGCAGCCCTTCGTGCTGGAGCCGGGCCAGCGCGCCTTCCAGCAGCGCCGGGGCCTCGGCGAGCTGGCGCGCGTTGTCCGCGCGGACGTTATCGAAGGGGTACCACTCGAACGAGAAGAAGCCGAGGTCGGCCAGCCGGCCCCGGCGCGCGAGAAAGCCCAGGAACCGGCGCAGCCAGGAGCGGTCCCCGTGCGCGTCCGGCCAGGCAATCCAGCCGCCGACCGCCGTCTGGAAGCTCGGTCCGCCCAGGCTCAGGGTCGGGTCTACGCGGTGCAGCGCGTCCGCCCACTGCACGTACAATGCCCCGTAGTCCTCGGGCGTGATGTCCTGTCCGTCCGGCTCCTCGCCCAGCTCTATGCCCCGGACGCGATAACCGCGCGCCCGCAGGAACCGGAGCAGGGCGGCGGCGTTGTCCGGCGTGTCATACAGCAGCCCGCACGCGGCCAGCAGGGGCAGCCCGCGCGTCAGGCCCGATTGGAAGACGCGGTCCAGGCCGGGTTGCTCGACGGACGGGTCGCGGTCACCGGCCCGGTGCCACGGGTCAGTGGACGAGACGAACATCACCGTTTGTTTCTTACCGTCCGCCGTATGCCGCACCTGGTCATGGAAGCGGCCCCGCGCGTCCACCGTCCCCGCCCCCAGCTCGCGGATGGCGTAGCCCAGCCCGTCCCGAACATCATGCGCCCCCATAGGCGCGGTCCCCGAGGCCCGAGTCATCCACAACCGCAGGAACCGCACCGGACGCGGCCCAGCCTGGAGCCGCAGGATCATGGTCCCGCCCCTGCCTGCGGTCACTCGCCCGCCGGCAAAAGTCTTCCACGCCCCTTCGCCGAACGTCGCGCTCAGGCTGTCCCGGTCCGGTCCGCCCTCGTCCCCCGACCAGTATTGGACGGCGTAGCACACGGCATATGGCGTTGCCCAGGCGATCCGCACGGCGTTGATGGGTCGGGGTCGGTCCAGCTTGACCACGACCCACTGCGGGTGCGCGGCGTTGTCTTCCCCGGTGAAGCGGCGGTCGAGGTAGGGGCTGCTCTTCCAGAACGTCTTGCTGTCCCCGTCGTCCAGCCGCGAGTAGCCATCGTTGTTGGCCTGGTCCACCGTCCCGCCGCGCCGGGGCAATCGGTAGCCGTTGCAGACCCCGAGGGACTGCCCCGCCGTGTCCGCCGAAGTCCAGTAGCCCTCGGCACGCCCCTTGCCCTCGCTCCACTGTCCCTTCGGATTCCAGTGCCACGCCTCGACGGCAAGCTCCGTCCGCAGCCGGTAGGTCAGCGCGCCCAGACCTGCTGACCGCATGGCCCGCAGGTTGCCCGGCGTGTAGACCTGCGCCACCTCCCCCGCGTCCAGCCCGTCCACCCCCGCCCCCAGCGCCCGCGCGGCGACGAATGTGTTGACAGGCTTGGGCGTGACCTGGACGGTGACGATTCGCGTGTCAGAAGCCTGGACGGCGACAGAACGGAAGGAGACGATGCCGCTCAACAGCGCGAGTAGGACAACTCGAATGAGCTTCACGCACTTCAAGCCAGCCCCCGCTGCTCAATGATCGTTTTGATGTCCTCGTGCAACCCCGCCCGCTTGACCGCCCGCGCCAGTAAATTTCCAAACTTGTCACGGTCGATGCCCGATTGGATAAGCCTTCGATGAGCTTGAAACAAGAGAGGCTTGCCATTAATGCGCCGGTGCGCGGCCTCTAAACTTGACAGCAACGGCTCGATCAATGCCTCTTTCTTGGACACGGCGGCCTCAGCATCTGCCGGGGAACAGCCGAGTTCCCGTACCACACGCGCGACTACCGTTTGACGGTCTACAAGGTCATGCCCCTCCGTAAAATATCTTCCCCGCCCCTTATCGAAGAACACCCAATTGGCCGCCATCATCGTGTGCAGGTCCCGGCACAACCTTAAGAGTTCGGCCTCCATGACTTGCGGATTAGGCGCGTCCGCGTCCGCACCAGAAAGTACGCGCACTTCTTCCGCAACAGCGACAGGCTCCAGCAGATAGTTCTCGATGCAGTAGCGCCGTAGAATGAACAGGTGCGCGTTCGGATCGGCAATGGCCTTCTCAACCTCCGCATCCGAGCGAAAATCGCGGTCAATGATGCCGTACTCGCGCGGGTTGGGGCTTGTGCTCTGGGCAAGGATGCGGGCAAGCAATGTTTTGACTCCGCTTACTCCTTGTGGTGTCTCCAGCGAGAAAAACTCCACCACATCGCGCCGGTCCCGATACCACTCCCGAAACACCGCCACGTCGGACGCGCCTTCCAGCAAAACCAGCTTGCGCGGCCCCAGTTCAAAGAGCACTCTCGTCAAGTCCGGCGGTAGTTCCCCAACGTCGTCCATGAAGTTTCCCCGCTAGAACTGCGTTAGTATCCGCGCTGACTGTGTACCAAAGGCTTCCAGAATGGTCTGGGAGTGTGAGGTGACAATAAGTTGGAACGGGATTGCCTCTTGCAGCCGCTTCAGCCCGTTGACAATCTGATGCTGGAACGCCGGGTGTAGGCTGTTCTCGATCTCATCAATCAGCACAATGCTATGTGGCAGCACACGTCGGCGCAGTTCCAAAAGTAATATCAGAATGTTTTGCTCGCCGGAACTCATATCTTCTAAGTAGAGTGTCATAAGTTCTTGCGCTCAGGCTGTCGCCGCTTGCGGTGGCTTCCTGTGGGTCAACCGCTTGGCATCTTCGGGTGTGAAGCGGGC
>JAABUO010009147.1_pt1 | contig 11105 bp, 16 predicted proteins | sample 5559291 | NCBI WGS metagenome assembly JAABUO01 (sample SAMN10711878, study PRJNA513372) | rock metagenome | isolation source: Antarctica rocks | place: Antarctica: Victoria Land, Finger Mt sud | reverse complement strand
GACTTTATTGGTTTGGTGGACCTCGTCATTCGGACGAACGAGACAAGCATCATGGCCCGCGCTGCTGGCGCACACCCTCACGCCTATGTTCAGCTCACTGCGGTGGACGTGGGCACGCAATACATTCTAGACAAGCTGCGCTTGCAGCATGCACGCCCTCGGCATGCACAAAGTGCATCGCCTCGTCCTAAAAGATATATAACATACTCACTTTAGCACGCAAAGCCATAGAAGGCCCCAGGCGCACCGCAGCACGGGCTGCAGCGGTGCCGCGTCGGCGCCCTCGCGCGCCGCAGCGCGCAGCACGCCCGCCGCGACCGCCGCGGCCCCGCCCGCGTGCAGCGGCACGCGCGCGGCCAGGGCCTCCAGCAGCGCGGCGGCGGCGGCGGCCTGCTTGGCGTCAGGGTCGGGGCCGGCGCTGTCCGCGGGCGCGGCGCCCAGCGCACCCAGCGCGCCCGCGACCAGCAGGCGCAGCAGCGGCGCGGCGCGCGCGCCGCGGGCGGTCAGGCGTGCAAGCTCGTCCGCCAGCCCGGGCGCCTCCAGCAGGTGCTGCGGCGGTGCGGCGTCACAGGTTAGGCAGGCGACAGGCGGTGGAGGCATGCGTGGCGGCCCAGTCAACGGGGACGCCCATCGCAGCAACCGCACGTCCCCTGCCCTCAGTGCGAACACCATCAGAGTGCGGGGGCTGGAGTGCCAGGGAAGAGCCGAGCAGGCCCGCAGCAAGGTCGCAGGGCGCGGACTGACAGCGCCGCGGCAGCGGCCGGCCTGCGTGGCGGCGGCGCATGTGCAGCCACACCCCGCAGACACAGGCGTGGCCGCACGCTGAGGGCCTTGGCCGGCAGGGCCGCCAGCTGCGGCTGGCAGGACGCGAGGTGCGCCAGCACGAGCACGGGCGGCCCCGGCGGCCCGCGCTTGGCCGAGCGCGCGACCTCCACCAGCAGCACTGCGCCAAGTTGGTTAGACTTAGCTTTACCCTACAATAACCCAGGTTGGGCGTCTCAACGCGTACAGGACGCTGCACAACCGTGGGCAATGGCGCAGCGGCTGCAGGCAGACCCGGACTCAGAGCCAGCGTGCTGCAGTACGCCAACCTCTTGTCCGCGCGCAATCCGTGGCTACATTTTAGTATCATTGCTTGCTCTAGCAGAGCTTACTCTAGCAGAGCTTGCTCTAGAAGAGACAAAGTATGCCCGCCTCATCTGCAACACGCTGTGGCCAGGAAGTTCCCTAGACCCGTCTCGCGACCGAGCGTAGCCCGCGCGGACAGCCCCACGCCACAGGGAGCGCAGGGCGTGGGGCACAGCGCTGCCTCAGGGAATACAAACTGTTCGGCGCGTCATCGGGGCAAGCCCTCGCCCTCTCAATCCAGCTCATCATGGGCAGCCGCGCCCCGCCGGGCCTGTGACCACACCGCCCCGAACCTGCCACCCCCCGGCCCCTGCCTCGGGACAGGCGCCGACACGCTTCCTCTGCCTGTCCTGCACTGTTTGCAATGCTGTTCGGCTCGGCGCAAGTGGCCAGCCGAGCACGAGGCGGAGCCGGCCCCGCACCGTCCAGGAATGCGGGGGCGAGCGGCGCGCGCGCGGCGAGCTGCGAGGCGACCATGAACGCGGCCGCGCGGAAATCCGCCGACGCGCCGCCGCCGATGCCGGCCGCGACGGCCGGCAGCAGCAGCGCCGCGGTGTCCTCGCCCACCTGCGCGCCCCCGGCAGGCCCGGCCCCACTCTGCCACCCAGACAGTGCGTGGTGGCTAGGTGCGTGCGGGGGCTGCCGGTCCTGCCCTCGCCTGCCTGCGCGCCCCCGGCAGGGCCGCCTCACACGGTCACAAAGACGGTGCGCGGCGGCGATGTGCGCGCGGGCGCTGCCAAGCCTGCCGGGCCTGCCCTCGCCCGCCCGCGTGCCCCAGGCCAGCCGCGCCGCCGCTCCTCTCCGGTGCCGCTCGGGGCGCCGGCGGGACGCGCACGTACACCGCGAGCCTGCACATGCCCATGGGGCTCGCCCCTCCAGGCCCTAGGTGCCTGCCTCCAGCCAAGCCACAAGATGGACAGGCACCGCTGCAAGTATGAAGGGCAGCAATGGTGGGGTCGAGCGCGCCCCGAGGCGGGTCGGCGTCGGTGGGCGCGCCTGCGGCAGCGCGGCCAGCGTCTCGCAGGCGAGCACGGCGAAGAAGGGCAGCAGCGGCGCGCGCGCGGGCGCGGCGCGCCCGCCCGCCGCCTCCGCCGCGTCGGCCACAAAGCGCAGCAGCGCGGGGTCGCCCGCGCAGCGCTGCGCCAGCTGCTCGCGCGGCAGCGGCGCGCCCGACGCCTGCATGGGCGCCAGCCACGCCCACAGGCCGCGCGGCGCCAGGTGCATCGCCTGCGCGCGCGGCCGCTCAGCGCAGGAGGCGGCGCGGCGACCGACACGCTGGCTTGCGACCGCGGCGCCCCGTGCATCGCCGGCGCGCGCTGCTGCTGGGTGCTGGGCGGCACACCCGCGTCAGCGTGCTGCGGCCACGGCTTGCAAAAAGCCTGCAACCCACGTTGCTCACTGACTGACAATATGCAGCACAACCGTTGCAGCACACAATGTCCCTCCTCGCTCTGAGCAACCCTGTGACGAGCACAGCCTCTACAAGCTCCAGCAACATGGCGCACCTGCACCAAGCGCACAAATTGCGGCGTGGAGTGGTAGGGCAGTGCGCACGCCATCAGGGCGTCGACGTTCCGCTCGTGGACCCTGCCGCCGCCCCTGCCTCTCTTCAAAATTTCACCACTGATTTCGTGACGAGAGCCCTGTCCCCACTGGTTGCGGCGGCACCTCATCACGCTCGTGTGGGTGCCTCTGACGCAAGCGCACGCATGCCCACTGTGAGGAAGGACGACAGGCACGGACAGGTAAGCACGGCTGCTGCACGAAGGCAGGAAGGCCGGGCGCGGCCGCTGGCTGCGCGCCTGTACTGGCGCACGAGGAACTCGAGCGCCTTGGTGGCGGCGGGCGCCAGGAAGAAACCCGCAAGCAGCTGCAGGAAGCCGGCTAGCAGCGCGTCCAGGCGCGCGTTCTCCTCCGCGCTGCGCTGGGCGCGCTCCAGGCCCAGCGCGGCCGGCCCGAACAGCGAGCGGCCGAACGGCTCGAAGCGCGGCTCCGCGTCCGCCAACTCGCGCAGGCCTGCGCGCAGGCGGAAGCGTGTGAGGGCTGCTGGAAACCTAAACTGACCCTAAGCAGGCGGAACTCCGTGGCGGCGGCTCCGGCGCCCGCCCCTTCCCGCGTTGCCCGCCCCTTGCCGCGGCACCTGTTATTCGGCGGCTGCCGCTCTCCGCACGGCCCTGGGCGTTCCGGTGCCGCCCGCGCCGGTCGCAGCGCAGGGCGCAGGGCAGGGACGCAGCGCCCACAGCCAGCGGCCTCCAAGGCTGCCAGCTCGGACAGCCTTCGGCACGTTACACCCGCACGCTGCGCTGTGTTGCAATTTCGTGCTGAGCACCAGCCTCTGTATGGGTCGCGCTCGAGGTCCAGCGCAGTACAGGGAGCATATGCACTGCTGGAAGCGCGAAAGCGTGTCCGCCACTCAGCAGGCCCGACCAGGACCAGACACGGGCCTGGCCCTGCCTGCGCTTGCGCGCCTACAGAACAAACTGTCCTGCAGCTGCACAGCCCTCCAGCCCGCCAACCTTTCTACCCAGGCTTCGATGCTGTCTGGCGCCCAGACCCGCCGGTCTCCTCTTTATCCCTCCAAGACGGCCACCACCTCTCGTCAAGCACTTGTGCCGCCCCGCTCGAGCGCTTTCTGTCCAGTCTTGTCTACCCAGCAGTCTGTAGCGCGAGCGTCCCGGAGCAGTAGCACGGAGGGCGGGGGCGGCAGGGGCCTGCCTGCCAAGCCGATGGCGTAGATGGTTTGGGCGTCCACATCGGCGGCCTGCTGTGGCTGAAACAGCAGCGACGCCCGGGCCTTCGCATGGCCGCCTGCAGGCTTCGCCCAGCCTTGCCCCAGGCGCTGCAGTTCCTGCACAATGGCAGACGCCATCGCCCTGGGTGCGAGGCTGTGTATCAGGCACGCGCCAATGCCCACATCGCTGTGTGACGGCCCATGACACAGCACAGATGGCCGACCGCCAATGCTCTGGCTCGCGCCTGTACGGCAGCGGCGGCCGACCCTACCGGTCGTATACGGAAGGAGCAGTCAGTAATCGAGATCGAGTTGGTCGAGGCGGGCAAGCTGACGCTGCGCACCTGGGCGGTGCTCCAGCTGGTCGGAAAGGTGCGGCGCAGCAAGGCACCGCAGCACCACAGAGAGCGTCTGCTCTATTTGGCGCGCCGTTGGAAGGCTTTATGGCAGTGACGCTGCACACCCGAGCGGTGTAAAAGTCCACGCGGGTGCGCTGCCTGCCACAGAGTATGTCGCCTGGCTGTCAGTGCGGTCCTGACATGTCCATTGCCTATGAGTTGTGCTGGGCACCGTTGTGCCGTGCTCGGCCTTCACAAAACTCCTGCAGAGCTTCACTCGCACCGTGACCTATCAGTGCTGCCATGGGCATTGCGGATTATGCAGATGGTGGCAGATGCGTGCTTGTGCTGCGCCGTGCTTGGGTTCTGTTGTCGTATGAGCAGGCCACGTGAGCAGCCTCTGACTCAAGTGGTGCACGGGCATGCCATATGTGGCCTTCTGACACTGTCTTTCCAAGGATGCTGCGCAACGCCAAGCGCCGGGTGCCTGTGTCCCTCCGTGCTGTTGAGCCGGCTCGCTGTCTGCAACCCCGGCACTACGTTCACAGTACAATGAGCTGACCGCGGCGGGCCCGTGCCCCATCCCAGCGCACAGACGGCGCTTTTAACGCCGGGCCAGCGCGTGGCGCACTTGAGGCTTGGCACGCTGGTGACGGCGGGGGCGGCAGGCACCGGAGCCTGCGCCACACACCGGCCAGCCGGGGCAGTGCTGGCACGGGCTGCACGTCAGTATGCGGGCGGGGGCGGCCGCATAAAACACGCGGCCGTTTCGCGCGCGCCAGGTGCGGGCGGCGCGGCGCGGCGGCATGGCGCGCGGCAGCGCGCTCGGCTCGCCGGGCGAACGCGGCGGGCGCAGCCCGACCGCGGCGCCGACGGCGTCCTGGAAGCGCGACACGCTGGCCGGCCTGGACAAGGGCTCGCGCGTGTGGATGCAGACGAGCGGCGGCGCGTGGGCGCTCGGCACGCTGCGCGGACCCGTGGCGGCGCAGTGCCGAGTGGCGCTGGACACGCGCCAGGGCGAGGCCGCCGGGCAGGCGCGCGCTTGTGGCGGCCCGAGGCGGCGCCCAACTGCAGGCAGCTCCTGGGTGCTGGGACATGCCAGGGGGCCGGAACCAGCGCGCCTGCCTGGGCCCAGCGCGCATCTGCACTTGAGCAGCCGCGCATGCCGCAGTGGCCGGGGTGCAGCAGGCGTCCGAACGCCTGCGCCGGGCGCGGGGGCGCCGCGGCCCTACTGGACCTGCTGGACAGCTCGGGGCCCCGTGCGCCCTGTGCGCGCCAGCGCTCTATCTGGCCGGAGCTGGAGCGGCGGGCACATGCGGCGCGCGCAGGTGCAGAGCGTGGCGGCGAGCCCGCTGGTGCCGGCCAACCCGGGCGTGCTGGACGGCTCGCCCGACCTGACCGGCCTGACCTACCTGAACGAGCCGGCCATCCTGCACGGCCTGCACGTGCGCTACGGCAAGGACGCGATCTACACGCACGCCGGCCGCGTGCTCATCGCGCTCAACCCCTTCCGCAGGGCACGCAGCCCCGCGGCCTGGGGTTTCTGTGAGAGGGCCAGAACAGGATGCGCTCCTGGCGTGATTGGCGGGCTGGTCGCTGCGCGCGGTCGAGCGTGTCATGATGCAGCCTTGGCTGGACAGTAAGGTATGTGCGGCGTAAATTCCTGGGGGTATCCATATACATGGGGGCAGAGGGAGCCGCGCACAGGCTCCGTGCCATGCTGGCCAAGCTGGCTCCGGCTAGGCGCGCCTGGCGCCTGCGCCTGTGCAGTTGAGCGGCTATTCATCCCCTGTCATGCGCAGCCGCTCTGAGCACAAACGCTGGGACATGCTCAAAGGGAACAACCGCCTCACCAAGCAGCGCAGTGGGATGGTTGCAACACGTGCTCGACAGCCTCGGGAGCCGCCTGTGGACGCTCCCACCGCAGCGCGGCTGCGCCCGGCGGCCGGCAGGTGCCGCTGTACACGCCGGAGATCGTGGAGCGCTACAAGGCGGCCGGCGCCGGGAGCGCGGCCGCGGCGCTGCCGCCGCACGTGTTCCTCACCGCGGACGCCGCGTACAAGGCCATGTGCGCGAGCCAGCGCAGCCAGAGCCTGGTCATCAGCGGCGAGAGCGGCTCGGGCAAGACCGAGACGACCAAGATCGCGATGCAGGCGCGCGCGCGCTGTCGTTGCTTTGCGCGCGCCGTGCATGCGCAGGTCGGCTCGCCTGCGAGCACGGGTGTGGACCTGCATGCGCAGGCCGGCACGCCTGCCGCACCGGGGTTCATGCGGGGCCGCGCCCGGGTATAGGGTGTTGGCGGGATTGAGGTGCATCCGGGGGGCCGCATCCGGGACCGCGCCGGGGCCGCACCTGGCGCGGACGCGGCGGCGGCGCGCTCGCGCCTGCGGCCGCACGCGTAACCCGCGCGGGGGGGCGCCCGCGCGCAGTTCCTGGCGGGCCTGGCGGGCGGGACGGGCGTGGAGGGCGCGGTGCTGGCGACCAACCCGCTGCTGGAGGCGTTCGGCAACGCCAAGACGCTGCGCAACAACAACTCGTCGCGCTTCGGCAAGCTGATCCAGATCTACTTCAACCGCGGGCGCCACATCTGTGGCGCGCTCATCTCAACGTACCTGGTGCCGGCCCCGCCCCCATGGCCCCGCCCCCTGGCCCCGCTGCCAGCGCTGCCATGGCGCGTGGGTCATGCGTGGTGCTCGGCGCGCAGTCGCGCGCGGGGGATGCTGCATGCCGAAGCTCCTGGCCTGCTCAAGCCCCATACCATGCCAGCACCAGCAGTGCCTCCTGGGGCAGCAAACTGCCTGACATGCACGGTCCGACCCGCCGGGACCTTTCTAGGTATAAGCTGACTCAGTGGCTATCAGACCGAGGTCCGTTTGAAGCTGGCGGGCGGGAGGGGCGCGCATGCTGGCAGTCAGTCCGCTGCCTGCCGAGCCGAGCCGCGCGCGCGCGCGCGCGCAGCTGGAGAAAAGCCGCGTGGCGCACCAGCTGCCGGAGGAGCGCAATTTCCACATCTTCTACCAGCTGTGCACCGGCATGCGCGGCGGCGCGGCCGACGCGCTGCGCATCCCAGCCGACGCGCTGACGCGCTTCCGCTACCTCAGCGCCTCCGGCTGCACGGCCATCGCCGGCGTGTCCGACGCGGAGGACTTTGCTGCGGTCGCGGCCGCCATGGGCGCCGTCGGCATCACCGTGCCCGAGCAGGCGCGCCGCGGCGCCCCGGCGCCGCCCGCGCGCCGCCGCCGGACGACGTTCGCCGTTGCGCCCTGTGCGCCCGCCGAAGTTAGGGTAGGGATATAAACCTAAGCAAACCTTTGCCCGCGCAGGCGGCCGTGTGGCGCCTGCTCGCGGCCATCCTGTGGCTGGGCAACGTGGACTTTGAGGGCGAGGAGGACGCGGCGGTGGCCGCGCCGGCCGAGGCGCTCGCCAATGCGGCCGCGCTGCTGGGCGTGGCCGAGCCCGCGCTGGCCACCGCGCTGACGGAGCGCGTGCTGTCTGCGGGCGCGCGCCCCGGGCCGCCTGCTCAGGAACGGCTCGGAAACGGGGCGCGCAATGGCTGCCGAGCGCGCGCTCGCAGTATGACTGCTGTGGCCGAGCGCTCCAGTCCATGCCAGTGGCTCGCATCATGCTGCCCCCACCAGCGCCAAGGCGGGGCGGTCGCTGGCCTGATCCGGCGGCCGGCTGACGGGCCGCGCCGCGCGCAGGCGGCGAGACGATCCGGCGGCGCCTGCGGCACGACGCGGCGGCCGACGCGCGCGACGCGCTGGCCAAGGCGCTGTACGCCGGCCTGTTCCGCTGGCTGGTCGGCCGCGTGAACGCCAGCCTGGGCGCGGGCCAGCGCGACGCGGCGGCCGGCACCAGCCTCAGCATCCTGGACATCTACGGCTTCGAGTGCTTCCCGGCCAACAGCTTCGAGCAGCTGATGATCAACTATGCCAACGAGCGCCTGCAGCAGCTGTTCAACCAGTGCGTGGGGGCGGGGTTAAGTCTAGGTTAGGGCGGCGGGAGCGGGCTGCCTGAGCAGGGGCTGCCGTCTGCGGGCCGCGCACGCCCGTGCGCGGCGCGTGCGGGCGGCTTCATCTGACACTGCCTGGTGACGCCTGAGCAGAGCGCCTCGTGCGAAGCAGCTCCTGCACCCTGTGGCTAGTTGGATGGCTGAGTGAGGCGTGCTTGTCAGCGCACGCAAGACCGCATGCGCGGTGAGTGGGCCGATGACTCTGTGCTGGCCTGCAAAGCACGTGAGGCACAGGCAAGATGGCGTGCGCGGTCTGGTTACACGCGTGCCCGCTGCCGGGCCGAAGTGCATGTCCGCGCCATGCTTTGGCGGGCTGTCACGACGGGCAGCTGTCCAGGCCGGGGCGGGGTGCGTCCGAGCGCGGGCCCGCGGGCCGCGCGCGCGCGGACCGGTAGCACCTGGAACTCTGCCGCTGCGCACCAGCGCGCGCCGCCCGTGAGGCGCGCCGCGCTGCGGCCGCGCGCAGGCAGCTGTTCAAGCTGGAGCAGGAGGTGTACGAGCGCGAGGGCGTGGACTGGGCGCACGTGGACTTTGATGACAACCAGGCGTGCGTGGACCTGCTGGACGTGCGCCCGCCGCGCGGCGTCGGCGTGCTGAGCCTGCTGGACGAGGAGTGCCTGTTCCCGCGCGCGACCGACGCCAGCTTCGGCGACAAGCTGCGCGCGCAGCTGGGGTCCGCGCCGCACTTTGGCTGCCCGCCGGCGGGGCACGGCTTCACCGTGCGGCACTACGCGGGCGACGTGGCGTACAGCGTTGAGCGCTTCCTGGACAAGAATCGCGACACGCTCAGCCCGGGCGCGCGCCTACCCTGTATCTAACCTACCCTAAACCTGAACCCTGTCCACGCTGCGCAGCCGCCCGCTGCGCCGGGGGCCGCGCGCGCCCGCTGCCAGCCCGAGCGGCCCTCCTCGCTGCTTTTGCCTGCGAGTATGTGTGCTGAGCCTGAGCAACTGAACAACGCCAAGAGCCTTTGGTAAGACACCAGTCTGGGGCTCAGCATAAAATAACCCATAGTCGCCTGCTGACTGCCTGCATGTTACGGCATGCCGCATGCGCAGTGGCGGCATGGCCCCGCTCGCAGCACGCGCCGGCGGGCGCCGCGCCGGCGGGCGCGCCGCGGGCGCCGACCCCGGTGCGGCGCGGCGCGCAGACCTGGTGGCCGTGTCGGAGGGCAGCAGCGAGGCGCTGGTGGCGGGCCTGGCGCGCGAGCTGGCGGCCGCGCAGGCGCGGCGCGCGAGCAACAGCGTCGGCGCGCGCTTCCGCGACCAGCTGCGCGACCTCATCGCGCGCCTGGACCGGTGCGGCGCCGCGCCCCTGGTCCCTGGCCCACTGAAGCCTCCGTGGCTGCCTTGCTGCTGACGTTAGGTGGCGTAATGCATATGCACGGATACGCACGGCGCCGGCGGGGCGCTGCGGGGCGCCTCTGGCTGTGTATTGACGCGCATTGGCGCGGGGGTGCGGGTCGCTGCGCGTTGCATGCACAGCAGCCACACAGGCCGCGGGCTTGGGTCAGGCAGGTGTTATACCAGCAGCGGGTGCGCTCCATGAATGCTTTGCAGCGGGGAAAGTGGCCAGACTTGGGTTGTCACCGCTCGTGCACCACAGGCTTGTTTCCATGCACATGTCTGTGCTTCGCCCTGTTACACAGCTCTTTGTGGTAAGTTTTGGGAAGCATGGCCCGGCACACTCCCAAGGGGAAAGCTGCTCGCTCAGCTCGAGGCGGGCATGGTAGCAACAGCAATCCGAAAAAAACGCGTCGCCTTGGACCAGTGTGATCAAGGAGGGCGTTGAGACAGCTGGCATGCGTTGGTGTTGCAGCTGCCCTGCGCATGGCACTGAAGAGCGGCGCTACCGCGCAGGACGGAGCTGCACTTTGTGCGGTGCATAAAGCCCAACAACGAGCAGGCGGCCGAGAGCTTTGACGCAGCGCTCGTCCTGCACCAGCTGCGCTGCTGCGGCGTGACGGAGATTGCGCGCATCGCGCGCGCCGGCTACCCCACGCGCTACGACCACGAGGTGCGGCTGAGCGCGTCCCGGCGGGCGGCCGGCAAGGCCCGGGGCGGCCGCCTGCGCCTGTGGCGTGTCCGGCGCCGGCGCTGGCCGCAGACGTGAAGCAGGGGAGCGACGCATGATGAGCATTCTGGTTAGCTGAGTGCGCTGCCGTGCGGCAGGAGTTTGCGGAGCGCTTCGCGGGGCTGCTCGGGCATGCGGCGCCAGGTATGCCCCAGGGCTGCAGCAGCCCGCACCTCGTTCGACCTTGTCTGGTGCGGTTAGGGGGCCGCCGTGCTTGCCCCAAGCTGTCCTGGCGGGCGGGCACCAGCCCTGCTGCGGTCGGCACCAGCTCATCTTTGTCTGCTCACTTGTCCGTCCGGGGCTCACACGGCGCAATGGTCTGGGGGTGGTGGATGGGATGAGCGCGAGCAGGAGACCAGCACGGAAAGCCAACAGCCTGTCCGGGCGCTGTTTGAGCAATTGGGCCGTGATGCGCCCAGTCGTCTGTGAGCCAGTGTCAGCATGTCCGGCGGCGGTCGCGAGTGCCGCATGCACGCCCTGGGCCGGCCGCAAACATGCCGCCCGCCGGCGCTGCGCGCCGCCGCGGCTGCCGGTCAGCGCCGGCGCCCGCGCGGGCCGGCAGCTCGGGAGGGCTGCATGTCCCTTTGCTGCGCACGATCGGGCGGCCTAACACCGCACGGGGCGCGGCGCGCAGGCGGCGGCGCCGCGGCGGTGGCCGCGTGCCGCGACCTGCTCGCGCACTTTGAGGTGACGGCGGACCAGTTCCAAGTTGGGCGCACAAAGCTGTTCTTCCGTGCGGGCGTGCTCGGGCGCCTGGAGGACGCCGCCGCGCGCATCAACCGGCACGCCCGCGCCCGCCCGCCCGCCCGCCCAGCCGCGTGCG
>JAABUO010009146.1_pt1 | contig 11105 bp, 8 predicted proteins | sample 5559291 | NCBI WGS metagenome assembly JAABUO01 (sample SAMN10711878, study PRJNA513372) | rock metagenome | isolation source: Antarctica rocks | place: Antarctica: Victoria Land, Finger Mt sud | reverse complement strand
CGCGTGCGCAACGCACCCGCCGTCGACTATGGCTGGCAGGAGAACGCAGCCTGTCTGGGTACCAGCGGCGAACTGTTCCTGGGCCCGGACGACGAGCGCCCGCGCGAACGGACGCGGCGCGAGGCGCTGGCCGTCGTCCTGTGTACGACCTGCCCGGTCCGCCGCGAGTGCCTGGACCATGCGCTGACCGTCCCCGAGCGACACGGGGTATGGGGCGGCACGACCCCGAGCGAGCGGTTGGAGATGCGCCCGAGCGCCTACTACGCCGCCGGCGCCTGAGCCCGCCCGCGTACGCCGCCGGCGCCTGGACCTGACGGTGTCCGCTGGCGAACCGGCGCGAGGCTAACCTCACCGACGCGGCGCGACCGAGCTCCGCGGGAACCCGGCCGGGTGCGGTGCCCCGGTCCTGGAGGCGGGGGGAAGCGTGCCGATCGTCGTCGCCTACACGCCAAAGCCGGAAGGCCGGGCCGCCCTGCGGACCGCGGCCGCCGAGGCTGGGCTCCGCTCGGTGGGGCTCGTGGTCGTCGTGGCCATCAGGGTGCCCAACGGCTCGGGGTCGGAGTCGGGCGGGGTCGATCCCGCCACCGTGAGCGACGAGGCGATCGCCGGGCTGCTCGGGGGCGACGCGCCCGAGTACTCGGTGGTGCGCTTCGCTGACAGCTCCGATCCGGCCGATGACATCATCACCGCCGCCGACGACTCCGAAGCGGACGCCATCGTCATCGGTCTGCGACGCCGCTCGCCGGTGGGCAAGCTCATCCTCGGGTCGACGGCCCAACGCATTCTGCTGGACGCATCGTGCCCGGTCATCGCCGTGAAGGCCGACGCCGAGGATGACGCCGCGGCGGCACGGTCCTGAGCCGCGACCGGTCGCGGCGGGCACTTACCGAGCCGCCGCGCAGCCGGTCCACGGTTACGCCCGGGCGCACCCGGCACCGGTTCGACGGGCGGCGCCGCGGCGGTCGATGCCCGACAGGTCCACCGGCGCCGTGCCACAATCGAGCGGTCGGCCAGGGCAAACGGCCGGGCACCTGGCCGGACCCCCAGCTGCCCGTCGCCCCGTCTCGCCACTTGGTGGGAGCCCGGCCCCATGCCCCGGTAGCAGACCCCGCGTTCCGTCGAAAGGTGCTCCGTGTCGTCCCACGCCACTCCCGAGGACCAGCGCACCATCCACCCGGACTCCCGGGCGGATAGGCGTGCCCTGGCCGCCTCCGGGCGGACCGCTCTTGTCGTCGCGCAGGTGTCCGACGAGCATTCCTCGGACACCGAACGCGCGAACGGGCACACGCGTTCCCGGACGGCGACTCTCGACCCGGTGGCGTACCACCAGCCCAACGGGACTTCAGGTGACGAGTCGCCGGGCAACGGGATCTCAGGTAACGGGACGCCTGCGGTTGCCGAGCCGGAGCCCACGGCCAAGCCCGTCGCGAAGCGGCGCACCCGGTCGGCGGCGGCCAAGGTCGCCCCGGTCGAGAACGGATCTGCCCACAACGGCACGGCCGAGAACGGCACCGCGAGCACCGTCGCCCCGAAGCCGGATTCCGCCAAGGCGCCCACGGCCAAGTCCACGACGGTGAAGTCGGCTGCTGCGAAGTCCAGTGCTCCGAAGCCCAGTGCGGGGAAGTCGACCGCGGGGAAGTCGGCTGCTGCGACATCGGCGAAGACGACGGCGGCGCCCAAGAAGGAGGCGCCGGTCGGTAAGACCGGGGTGAGCGGAGACGACGCCGAGGCGGCCCCCGACGAGGCGGTCGAGGAAGCGCCGGAGCTGGGCGATGAGGACATCGACGCGCCCGCCGACATCGCCGCGGACCCCGAGCTGGCCGAGGTCGAGGCCGACGCCGCGGTCATCGAGGTCGACGCCGAGGTGGACGGCGAGGCAGCAGCCGCTGTGGCCGCCGTTCCCGCGACGGCCGGCGCCGTGACCGGGAAGGTGAACGTGAGCGAGTCGTTCGTCATCTCCGACGACGACGAGGACGAGCCCGTCCAGCAGATCGCGTCGGCCGGTGCAACCGCGGACCCGGTGAAGGACTACCTCAAGCAGATCGGCAAGGTCCCGCTGCTCAACGCCGAACAGGAGGTCGAGCTCGCCAAGCGCATCGAGGCGGGCCTGTTCGCCGACGAGAAGCGGGCCGCGGAGGCGACGACCCCGATCGAGCTGTCCGTCGAGTTCCAGTGGATCGCGATGGACGGTCGCAAGGCGAAGAACCACCTCCTGGAGGCAAACCTGCGCCTGGTGGTGTCGCTGGCCAAGCGTTACACCGGCCGGGGAATGCTGTTCCTGGACCTGATCCAGGAGGGCAACCTCGGGCTGATCCGGGCGGTGGAGAAGTTCGACTACACGAAGGGCTACAAGTTCTCCACCTACGCCACCTGGTGGATCCGGCAGGCCATCACCCGGGCGATGGCCGACCAGGCACGGACGATCCGCATCCCGGTGCACATGGTCGAGGTCATCAACAAACTCGCCCGGGTACAGCGGCAGATGCTGCAGGACCTCGGTCGCGAGCCCACGCCGGAGGAGCTCGCCGTCGAGTTGGACATGACGCCGGAGAAGGTCGTCGAGGTCCAGAAGTACGGGCGCGAGCCGATCTCCCTGCACACCCCGCTCGGCGAGGACGGCGACTCCGAGTTCGGTGACCTCATCGAGGACTCCGAGGCGATCGTGCCGGCCGACGCGGTCAGCTTCACCCTGTTGCAGGAGCAGCTGCACTCGGTGCTGGACACGCTGTCCGAACGCGAGGCCGGCGTCGTCTCCATGCGGTTCGGCCTGACCGACGGCCAGCCGAAGACGCTGGACGAGATCGGCAAGGTCTACGGGGTCACCCGCGAACGGATCCGCCAGATCGAGTCCAAGACGATGTCCAAGCTGCGCCACCCCTCCCGCAGCCAGGTATTGCGCGACTACCTGGACTGAGGGGCTGGCTCGACCTTGGGACGGAGCTGCTGGACTCCTGGTTGCCGCACCTGCGGGCCGAGCGAAAGTTGCCGGCCACGCTGGTCTTTAGCGACGGGCTGGGCCGGTCACCGCCCGATCTCGACACTTGGTTCTCTGCCGCTTCAACGCGTGCTGGTCGACAAGGGCGAGTTGGGCGCCAACCCACGAGCTGACCGCCGAGCGGACCGCGAACGGCGGCACACCGAGGGAGTTCGCCGACGTGTACGGGTCGGTGTGGGGGACCGCAGGCACCGGCTCGGTGCTCCTGCTCGACGGCAAGGCGCGGGGCCTGGCGGGACCGATGGCCGGGGTGCGCGCGGTGCAACGCGCGTTCGGGTGGCTGTTCACGGGTCGCGCCGGGTTCCCCTGGCCGTACGGCGGCTGGGACCTGCCGTGGCTGCTGCATGTCCCGGAGGTGCGTCCGTGGGAGACGGGTCCGGCCGGCACCTGGGGGAACCGGGTCGACAACACCGGCGGCTACCGGGACGACGACTGGCTCGCGGAGTCCTTCGGGCGGCTGCTGCGGACCATGGCCGGCGGCAGCGTCTGCCCGACGCCCTCGGAGACGCTGACCCGGTTCGGCGAGGCGTGAGAGTTCCGGCACCGCGCAGCAGCGGCGGCCCGGAGTTCGTGGCCGAGCTCACCGCGCGCGGCCGGAAGTAGCCGGCCGACATGACCGTCCCCGGCCGTCCGTATGCCTCAGCGCCGAGTCGCCTCGAAACCCATGGGGTCCGGCAGGCAGACTCAATGGAGCTTGTGCTCGGGCAGGCGGCGGACACCCGTGAGACAGTCGGCCGCCCCACGCGGCGCACGACGGGGGCGACCACGAGGCATCGGACACCGGCGCGTGACCCACCTCGCGTGCGCGTCTTCGATCGGGACGGCTGGCTCGTCTGGCTGGGCAGATAGCAGGTGATGGGACGCCGACATGCCGTGTGGCTGGGCCGCCCGGTGACCCAGCTAGCCCGCACCGGACACCACAGCGCCCCACCCGCCAGCTCGGCGGGTGGGGCGCTGTCGTGCATCTGGAGCGACCCCCAGCCTGGGCACTTCTCTGGCAACGTCTTGGCCGTGAACGGTCCACACGTCTTCTGGGTCGACGATCTCGGCGTCTCGGACGACTGCCGCCGTCACATCGCCGAGAAACACGAGCTCACGGCGGACCAGGCCCGATCGGCTGTGCGTTGGGTCGAGGACCTCGTCGGGAGCTGGTCACCCGACGAGATGGGTCGGCTGCGTGCGATCGTCGACGTCACGATCGACGACCAGCCGGGGCTCCTAGTGATGTACCCAGCCACCGGCGAGCCGATGTCGCCGAAGGCGGTCAGGTGGCGGCTCCGAACTGTCTACCTGCTGTAAATATGTCAACACCGGCCGGCCTCGTCTCGACGGGTGGGCTGGTCGGGGAGCACTATCGGTTGCATGACCGCTCCTCACGCGTACGGCGACGAGTTCGGGCCAGACGAGCCGCTTGACGACGTTCTCTCGGCTCGAGCGAACGGTGAGCCGATGATCAGTAAGCGACCCCAGGCCGGGCTGCTGCACGTGGTTCCGAGCAACGCCGTCCGAGGCGGGGACTTCTACGACAAGATCGTGTCGGTTGCGGCCGACGGTGACTGGTCGATCGATGATCGCCCTGCCGAGTTGGTCGCTGTCGGCACTCGCTGACGCGTGGCCGCCCCGCGCCCGCAACGCCTGCACGTCGACGTCCTCCTCGCTGAACGGACAACCAACAGCCCCAACGGGACCGTCAACCTGCTCGGGGCCGGGTGGAGCACCATCCAGCGGTCTGGCCCGCTGGTAGGACCGATGTCGGTCGTCGCGTTCCTCAAGGTCCCGTACGAGCTCTGCAACCGGGACGTCCGCGTCGAGCTGTCACTCGTCGATGAAGACGGCTATGTCGTTGTCGCTGGTGAGCAAGAGCTCCGGATCACGCAGGTCTCGCGGTTCAGCCCGCCGCCCGGCGCCCCCAACGGGACCGGAGCAACCGGTTCCGTGTCCATCGAGTTGTCCCCAGGGATTCCCTTGACGGACGGGCGCGGGTACCAGTGGCGGGTGGCTGTGAACAGCCAGCACGAGCCTGAGTGGCAGGCGGCGTTCTGGGTTGCAGCAGCCCCTCAACCGCCACAGCTCGGCAGTGGGCCGACCGCACTGCCGCAGTTGCCGTTCGGTCCCAACGCCTGAGCCACCCGGTACACCGTCCGCACGTCGACGCCGACCTGGTCGCGACGGCCTGCCGGGTCGCCGTGCCGGCGAGCAGCTCCCGGATCCGCTGGTCGCGGGCGGCCCACCACTCGGCCAGCTGGTCGGCGCGCCAGCGGCGGTCCCAGCCGAACATCCGGGCGACGCCGGCTGCCTCGCCTGCAGGTCCGTGCCGCTCGAGCCGGCTGCGTCCAACCCCGAGGAACAGCACGGCCTCCCAGGTGGTGATCCAGCCGATCGGGTCGACGTCCGGCCGCCCGTGCCCAGCCTGGCGGACCAGCCACAGGACCGAGCGCGGCTTGAGCCCGACGGCGTCCGCATCGCCCGCACCGGGACCCCGGCCGCCCGGCGCTGCTGCACCGTCAAGCCGAACCGGACCAGTCGTGCGTGCACCGGCCCTCCGCGTGCAGGTCGACGAGCTCCGCGGCCTGGTGGTCCAGCAGGACCCGCGGGTCAGCGGCGCTCACCGGGCCCGGATGCCGAGGTGCGGGCTCGGGCTGCGCGGATCATCCTCAGTCGATGAAGCAGACGCGACCGTGGATGGCTCGTCCCGGCCGACCGGGGGACCAGTACCGCTGGACCTACACGGCGACCTTCGAGACCGGAGAGGTACGCCCTGACGGTCGACCGGAGACCACCACGCTGAGTCGCGAGTACCGGGGTGACTCATGGAAGGCCGCTACAGCCGCGGCCCTGGCGGACGGGACGCCGCCGCCCGAGTAGGTATCCGCGAGCCACCCGTCCTGGTGATCGGCCCGGCCCGCTCCGGCCGGGCGGGCCGGGCATCACCGGGTCGCAGTCGTCCGCCCCGCACCCGTCGCTGTGCAGCGACCAGTAGTGCCGGCACGTGGGACAGGCAGGCGCGTCCATCGCGCGGCTCGCCTGATGCTGACCTGCAGGGGGTGCTGGTCAGCACAGCGGACAGCCGTGCCTAGTGCGCGACTACCTGGACTGATCGGTCCGGCCATCCGCGGCGAGGTCACGCCCCCCTCGCATCAGGTCGACGACGTGGGCCAGCGTCTGGTCGTTCCCGACGTTGCCGGCGAACACCACGTAGGGCATCCCGACCACCTCCGGCGCGGCGTGCACCGGCTCGAGCACCGACACCTGGCCGGGCAGCAGTTGTCCCAGCACGGTTGCCCGCCGGATGCCGAGACCGTCCACCGCGACGTCGTGGGAGGTGATGCCGCCCTTGGCGACCACCCAGGACGGTCGGGCCGCGCGCGCGCCGCGGACCACCTCGGCGAGCGCGTGCGATGTCGCCCGCGCGATCGCCAGGCTGGCGTCGCGGTCGGCGCCCAGCAGCAACTCACGGCTGGTGGACAGCAGCACGTCGGACCCGCCGAGCCCCGCAGTCACCCGCTGGGCGGCATCGGCCACGTGGCCGTCCCGGCGGCGGCCGTCAGCGACCGCCCGGACGTCGAGCTCCACCTCGGTGAACCCGCCGCGGGCACGGGCAGCCGCGAGCTGCCGGCTGCTCAGGCCGACGTGGGAACCGACGACGAGCAGCCCGTGTCGGCCCGGCGCGGCCCGGCGCCCCGCCCCCACCTGCGCCGCGGACAGCGGTTCCTGCGGTTCCAGGCCGGCCAGCGCCCGCACGAACGACGGCCCGGTCCGGTGCAGGAAGGACCGGCCCGCAGCCTCCGCGGCCAGCAGGCCCAGCACGACGACCTCCAGATCGGCGTACTCGGTCGCGTTCACGACCACGATGCGGCCGTAGCGCAGCCCGGACAGCACCTCGGTGACCCGCTCGGGTCCGCCTCGGCGGATGTCGGCCAGGCTCAGTGCCGCGACGTCCGCAGGCCGCAGCCGCCCACCGCTGCGCTCGGCGACGAACTCGCGCAGGTCCGAGGCGGTGTAGCCGAACGTGGCATCCTGCGCGAACTCCGTCTGCCCCACCGGCACCAGGTCCCCGTGCACCCGTGCCCAGTGGACGTTCCCCGCGGTCACCCGGCCCGCCTCCAGGAACGCCGGCACCAGCAGCACCCCGTCGTAGCCGGTACCCAGGACACGTCGGCGGGCGTGGCCCAGAGCCGTGATCTCGGCCAGGACGTGACCGCGCAGCGTGGAGTCGCTGCGGCTGACCACGTCGATCGGTCCACCCAGTCGCCGACCGAGGTCCAGCAGGTCGCGGCCCACCCGCAACGTCAGCTGGGCCGCCTCGGCTTCGGGCAGGCTGCGGGTGTTCGTCAGGGCGAAGCAGGTCGCGCCGACCCCGGCCAGTCCGGCGGCGAGCTCCGCGGACTCCAGGACCGTGACCACCGAGACGCCGTGCACTGCCTGCGAACCGGTTGGGTCGTCGTCCAGGACAGCGGTTCGCCGGCCGGTGGCCGCCCGCGCCCGCCGGATGTCCGCGCGGGCGCCGGGGACGACCAGCGGCGCCGGCAGGGCGGCGAGTACATCGGCGGCCGCCGGCAGCGAACTCACGAGACCTGCAGCCCACCGTTGATGTCGTAGGTCGCCGCGGTGACGTAACCGGCGTCCTCGCCGAGCAGGAACGCCATCAGCGCCGCGACCTCGTGGACCGAGCCCACCCGGCCGACGAGCACATCCGCGGCCAGCTGCTCCTTCCGCTCCTCGGTGAGCGGGCCGCCCATGATGTCGGTGTCCACCGGCCCCGGAGCCACACAGTTCACGGTGACGCCGTACTCGCCGACCTCGCGGGCCAGGGCGCGGGTGAAGCCGATCACCGCTGCCTTCGACGCGCTGTAGGCGACCTTCGAGTAGGTACCGCCGCCGCGCTGGGCAGAGATGGACGAAACGCTGACGATCCGGCCGAGCCGGCGGTCGACCATTCCGCGCAGCACCCGCTGGGTGACCAGGTAGGTGCCCCGCATGTTGACGGCGAACACGCGGTCCCACTCGGTCGGGGTCACCTCCAGGAAGGGCGTCGGTGAGCTGATCCCCGCGACGTTTGCCAGGGCGACGACCGCCGGCAGCCGGGCCTCCACCTGCAAGATCGCCGTGTCCACCGACGCCGGGTCCGAGACGTCGGCCGCGACGCCGAGTGCCGGTGCGCCGTGTCGCTCGGTGAGCCGCGCCGCCACGTCGGCGCAGGCGGCGGCATCCAGGTCCAGTACCGCCACGGCCCAGCCGGCGCCCGCGAGCCGGTCGGCCAGCGCTCGCCCGATGCCGCGGGCGGACGCCGCGCCGGTGACGACGGCGGTGCGCTCGGCCGGGAACCGCCCGGCTGGTCCCGGCGCGCCGGCGTTCGGGGCGTCCTTGTAGGTCATTGTCATGGTCTCCCGCCGGGCTCGGGCCGGCCCCGCCGAGGGGGCACGGCGCCCGATGCGTGCACAGCGAAACGGGATGCTACGGCCGGCCCGGTTCCACGACGACCGGCTGCACCGCAGCCACCGACTCCCGGTGCGCGGGCGAACGTCCGCTGGGACCGTCGGCCGCTCGGCCCGGTAGCTGCACTTCTGTGTTGCCGAGAGGTAACGCCATGTAAACAGTCCGCGATCCACCCGATCGGCCGGCTCGGCGATTGACACCGCGGGCTCGGAGTCGCCAGGTTGATCCCCGCGTGTATCCCGTATACAGCCCGGCGGCTGGGGAACGCGCCCACTGTCGGCGGGACGTGGCCAGGGGCTGCCTCACCGACCGACCCGACGACTCCGCACGACCACCGCCCGGCCCATGCCGGGAGTGGTCGGCCAAACTTGCAGGAGGACCCGCGTGACGCTCACGCACCCCCGCACCACGGCCGCCGCCGTCGCACTGGCGGTCGCCGTCGTACTGGCGGCCTGCTCCGGAACGACCGGGTCGAACACCGCCAAGTCGTCGGTCGCCGCAGACGGTGCGACCTACGGCACGCTGCCCGCGCAGAAGGGGACGCCCACCGACGGCGGCGTCGTCCGTGTCGCGCAGTTCCCGGGCGCCGGGCCGAACTACATCTTCCCGATCACCCCGGCCGCGAACGGCTCGGTCTACAACATCTACCAGTTCCAGAATCTACTGTTCCGTCCGCTCTATGCCTCGAGGGTGGGCACCCAGCCGAAGATCGACCCCAAGGAGAGCCTGGGGGGTGAGCCGGCATTCTCCAACGGCAACAAGACCGTCACGATCAAGCTGAAGGACAACTACACCTGGTCCGACGGCAAGAAGGTCGTCGCCGACGACGTGGTCTTCTTCATCGCCCTGCTGAAGGCCGCCGTCAAGGAGAGCCCCGCGAATTTCGGCAACTACACGCCCGGTTACTTCCCGGACAGCGTGGCCAAGGCCGAGGCGACCGATCCGACCACCGTGACGCTCACGCTGACCAAGCCGTTCAACCCACAGTTCTTCTACCTCAACCAGCTGACGTTCATCACGCCACTGCCCTCGACGGCGTGGAACCGCGCCGCGGTCGGTGGGCCGGCGCTGGACTGGAAGGTCCCGGCGAACGCCAAGAAGATCTACGACTTCCTCGCCAAGCAGGCGGGCAGCCTGGCAACCTACGCGACCAACCCGCTGTGGCAGGTCGTCAACGGCCCGTTCCGGCTGACCGCCTACAACCCGAACACCGCGGCGCTGAGCATGAAGCCGAACCCGAAGTACACCGGCCCGCAGAAGGCGCACATCAGCGAGCTGCAGCAGGTGGCGTTCACGTCCGAGGCCGCCGAGTTCAACCAGCTCCGCAGCGGCAACCTCGAGATCGGCGCGGTCCCGTTCACCAGCCTCGCCCAGGTGCCGACCCTGCAGCGCAGCGGCTACACCGTCTACGGGTTCCCCAGCTTCGGGTTCAGCTACACCCTGTTCAACTTCAAGAACACTACCGGGAACTTCAACAAGATCATCGCCCAGCCCTATGTCCGCCAGGCACTCGTCCACCTGCAGGACCAGCAGGCGCTGATCAAGGGGGTCTACCGCAACGCCGCCGCCGAGTCCTACGGCCCGGTCCCCGCCGTGCCGAAAACCGAGTTCACCCCCGACAACGCGACGACGAACCCGTACCCGTACGACCCCGCCGTCGCCAAGAAGCTGCTCACCGACCACGGCTGGGACGTCGTGCCCAACGGGACCACGACCTGCAAGACACCCGGGTCGGGGCCGAACCAGTGCGGTGCGGGCATCCCGGCGGGGACACCGATGTCGTGGAACCTGTTCTATTCCAACCAGCCGGCGACCACCGGCCAGCAGGTGACGGCGCTGGTGTCGGCCGCCAAGCAACTCGGCATCACCATCACCACCTCCTCGAAGACCTTCAACTTCCTCATCCAGAACTACAGCGACGTCTCGGCACCGTCGAACATCAACAAGTGGGCGATGATGAAGTTCGGTGGGTTCTCGGTGTCGAATTATCCGACCACGAACCAGATCTTCAACACGACGGGTTCGTACAACTTCGGCGGGTACAGCGACCCCCAGGCCGACAAGCTCATCCAGAACTCGGTGTTCGGCAGCGATCCGAAGGCGGTGTCCAAGGAGGCGGCCTACATCACCACGGCCGCGCCGGCGATCTTCCAGCCGAACACCTCCAACGTGCTCGCCATCAGCACGAAGATCTCGGGTCCGCCGGACAGCTTCTCCAACATCACCCAGTACCGGATGTCCCCGGAGTACTGGTACTTCACCAAGTAGGTCCGACACGCCCCGGCCGGGCCGCCCCAGGGCGGCTCGGCCGGTGGTCAGGAGAACGGAGTCCCGGTCATGGTCGGATACCTGGTGCGCCGGATCGGCGTGTCCGTGATCGTCGTGCTCGGCATCTCGATCCTGGTCTTCCTGCTGCTGCACACCATCTCCAGCTCCCCGGGCCGGGCGGTGCTCGGCGTGCAGGCCACTCCCCAGGCGGTCGCCGCCTTCGACCACGCCAACGGGTACGACCGGGCGGTGCCGCTGCAGTACCTGAGCTATCTCGGAAACCTGTTGCACGGAAACCTCGGTTACTCCTACAAGCTCAACCAGTCGGTGGGCGCGCTGTTGCAGCAGAATGTCGGGCGCAGCGCGGTGCTCACGGCGATCGCGCTGTTCCTGGCGGTCGTGATCG
>JAABUO010009144.1_pt1 | contig 11108 bp, 7 predicted proteins | sample 5559291 | NCBI WGS metagenome assembly JAABUO01 (sample SAMN10711878, study PRJNA513372) | rock metagenome | isolation source: Antarctica rocks | place: Antarctica: Victoria Land, Finger Mt sud | reverse complement strand
AATAATGTTGCCGCTGTCGGAGGCGAAGTTAGACGCTTGACGCGCCGGGGATTCGGCGAAGGCCGCAGGCGCGGCAGCAAGAACGGCAGCGCAGGCGGCGATAGCCAGGCGGCAGTGGGAAGTGAAAGAAATAGGCATGGGGCGGGTTCCAATCTGGGCGGTGCAAATACGCGAGGGAGTGAACTCCTCTCGCTACCAAACGTCGTCCTTCGGACGAAGAGATTGTCAGGCGACACGCTCTTATGTTCTTCTCTTTCGTCCGAAGGACGACCTTTCTCAGCAGATACGAAGTAATGCCGCAGGCATAGAGGAGTTCACTCCCGTGTCTTATTCCTTCGGCTCATCTGCCGCCGGACGCCGGGGCGGGCGGCGGGAAGGACGCGCAGCGGCGGCGGTGCGTAGCTTCGTCAGGCGCGGCACGGCGAAGAACTGAACATAACTCCCCCAGCCAAGCACCAGCAGTGCCAGCAAAATCCCCGCGCCCCAGGCTTCCATGCCCGGCTGAGCAAACACGCCGACTCCCATTACCACGAACACCAGCGCCGTCAGACCCGGCAGCCACAACCCGCCGCTCATACGGAACGGCCTCGCCCGGTCCCTGTCTTTGAGGCGCAGCGAAATCACGGCGGCGGCGGCGAGCGCATAGATAAACGCTTCCGTGGCGGCGGCAAGGTTGACCAGCAGCACAAAGCGCTGGGACCAGTAAACGAGCGCCGAGACGACGAGCGCGACAACGTACACGAGAAGCACGGCGCGGTCGGGAGTGCTGAACTTCCCCGATAAACTGGAAAGTTTTTGCGGCAGCACCTGATCGCGGGCCATGCCGTAGATGAAGCGGCTGACGCCCATCAGCCCGGCATTGAATGTCGTCAGCGACATGCACAAGCTGGTGCCGATCATTACCCACTTACCGGCTGGGCCGAACACAAAATGGGCGAACGCCACATGAGGAATTGGCTGCCGTCCCCCGCTCGGCAGCGCAAGCAAGAGGCCGCGCGGCACGAGGCCGGAGAACATCGCCGTTGCGACCAGCGCATAGACCAGCACAAGCAGGCCGACCGCCAGGAACATGCCGGTCGGAATGGCGGACGGCGACTTGACTTCATCCGCCAGCGGCGTCACCCACTCAAAGCCGACAAATAAGAAAATCGCGACGGCGACCGCCTGAAACAGCGGCCCCGCTCCGCCCATGTGCAGCGGCTGCGGAATTTGAAAATGAGCATGGGACAGGGCCAGAATGCTCAGGATGACGATGGACGCAACGACCGAATACGTCAGCACATTCTGGAACGTCCCGGCAATCTTCAGGCCGCAGAAGTTGAACCCCGTCGCAAGCGTCAGCATCAGGAAAATCCAGACCGGCGGTTTCACGGCAGGCACCGCTTCGTTCAGCACATGCGACAGCACATAGGCTTCCGTGCCGACCACCAGCGTCACCACCGACATATAGGTCAGCGCAACCACCAGCGACAGCTTTTCGCCAAAAGCCTTGTTGATGTAAAGCCGGATGCCGCTGACGCTCGGCCACATGCCGTTCAGTTCGGAGAACGCGGCGGCGGCGAGGGCGCACAAAGCCCCGGCAATCGCGATGGCGATCCACGCCGCGTCCCCCACCAAGTAGCAGGCCATCTGCACGACGACCAAAAACGTGGATGACGCGAATGTCAGCCCGGCGCTTGTGGACACCACCGTCGCCAGCCCGATGGAACGCTTTAGCTGCGGCCCGTTCAGGACTTCTTTAGGCGTGGCGCTTACTCCCATAACATCGCAATGACAAAGTCTAAGCGCACGATGTCGTCTTCCGGCCCTTGAATCCGCAGCGTGCCGTCGTTGTACGGGTCATTCGGGGACAGCTCGCCGTAGAAAATCTGGGTCAGAATCTCGGCGGACGCTTGCAGCACCAAGTCCGCCGCTGCGGGGGCGTCCGGCAGGGCCGAGACCGTGCCGCCCTGCGTGATGAGCGCCGCGTCCGCGCCTAAATCGGTCGCGTGGATGTGCATGACCCGGTTCCAGTCCTTGATCATCGCCATCAGGCGCGTGTTCTCGTTGCAGCTCTCGGCAAACGAGTTCAAGCTGTCTTGCAGTTCTTCGGCGGTTGCCATTGGGGAAACTCCTCTTCAATATTCTGCCTGGTAATAAATTACCAGGCTACCCGGAGAAAGTCATTGCGTGACTGCGGACTGGTCCCGATGATCCCTCTTCAGTCACGCAGTGACTTTCTCCGGGTAGCCTGGCATTTCAATGCCGGGTACACTATGCCGCCAGCGTCTGAAACGACCCGTGCCAGCCCAGCCGCTCAATCCACTCGTCATACACCGACGGCGTGATTTCGGCAAGCGGCAGGCCGATGACGGCGACAAGCGCGGCTTCCATGAGATTGGTGCCGCCGGAAAGGCCGTCTAATTCAGGCGTCGTGGTGGCGACCCAGGCCGCGCCGGCGTCGGCAAAACGCGCCAGCGAGTGCGGGCGGGTGGTATTGGTGACAATCCCTTTGCCGAGCGGCAGCGCCGGCGGCAGATGGCGCAGGATGAGATGCCCGTCGCCGGCGATGACATCCGCTGCGTCGTAGTATTTGGCGTAGCGGGGATCGGCGGTTTGGGCGTCCTGCGCCGCGCCTGTCGGGTACAGCAGGTGAAACGGCACCGAAAGCAGGCGGGATTTATACTTGCGGGCCAGGTCTTCGATTTCGGACAGCGCCGTCAGAGGAAAGTCTAAGCCGATATTGAAGATCAAATCGCCGAAAACGCACGGGCAGCCTAAGTCAACGAACGCTTCCGCCATGCCGAAGCGGTCCAGAGCGCTCACCATCAGCACACGGCTGTTGTTGCTCAGATGCCCCGCGTCCGCCATTTCACGGACGACGCGCCGTTCCAGCGTGTTTTTGAGGCCGCTGCCGTCCACCACCGGCGTCGTTTTGGCCGCTTCCGCGAGGCGCAGGCCGTCGCCGATAAAAAAGGTCTGCCCGCCGACCGACAGCGAAATGTCAATGCCGCCCAGTCCCAGCGCGTCCACGCTGCCGTCCAGTTCTTCCAAGCGCTGCCTAGCCCGGTCCATGTCACCGTTCGTGCCTTCGCGCATCAGCCTGACTTTTTGCCCCGCCAGCGTGATTTCGCGTGTGAAGTCCCCCGCCGCCGATCCAAGACTGACACTCACTGCCTGTTTCATTGCCCCACATCATACCTGCCGGTGACGAGAAAAATCCATAGCGCGGGAAACAATGACCCCCGCGCCCCCTTATTGGGGCCTCTGGAGAAACAAGCCCGGTATCTTGAGAAGGCTAAATCTGCGCCGGGTAAACAGCGCCTCATAGACCCCCTCCATTTTACGGGCCGTGTGGCTGATCGTGAACAAGCGCTCGACCCGCTTCTTGCCGGCCTGCCCCATCGCCCGCGCCTGTCCCGGATCGGCCAGCAGGCGGCTGATCGCCAGCGCCATTTCCTCCGCGCTGCCCATCGCAACCAAGTACCCGGTCTCGCCGGGAATGACAATCTCCGGCAGCGCCCCGCCGTCTGTTGCGACCAGCGGCTTCCCTGCCGCCATGCCTTCAATGACCACCTGACCGAACGGCTCACCTAGAGTGCTGGCATGGACCACAATGTCAATCTGCGGCATGAGCCTAGCAACGTCGTCGCGGAACCCGAGAAAGCTGACCGTGTCGGTGACGCGAAGCTGCTCCGCCATCTCGTGCAGCGCCCGCTCGTACTCGTACTCGCCGAACAGCGGCGCACCGATAATCCAGAACCGGGCGGCAGGATAGCGGGCGCGGAGGGCGGCGGCGGCCCGCAGAAACACATGCTGCCCTTTCCACTCGGCGATCCGCCCAATCAGCGCGATCACCGGCGGCCGGCCCCATTCCGTATCCTCCTCCGGCGGTCCCATGATGTCCTGCAGCTCGACATAACCGTCATGGACGATCTCCATCGGAACGCCGCTGTAAACGACCGCGCCCGTTTTCGGACGTTTGGGCCAAAGCTGATTGAGCGTGCTTTGCGAGTTGGTCACCACGACCTGCGGCAGCAGGCGCGAAAGCAGGCGGAACCCGGCGGCCACCGGCCCCGGCAGATACTCGCTGTTGATGTTGTCCCGGACATGCCACAGCACGGGGATTCGCGCCAGCCGCCCGGCCACGCCGCCGTAAATATCGGATTTCAGGGAGTTCGTGTGAATGAGGTTCACGGAATGCGCCCGCGCCCAGCGGGCCAGCTCCCGGCTGTACGCCCAAAGCTGCTTGACCTGCGCCAGCCGCAGCAGTGACCCGACGCCCAGGCTGTCCTTGCGCGTTTCCCGCAGCGCGGAGTCCAGCGGCAGGATTGTGGTGTCAATCCCCGCCGCTTCCAGCTTGGCGACCAGCGGCCCGTCTTCCGCCAGCACCACCAATGGGCGGTAGAGCGCCGGGTCAAGCGCCGTCACTAAGTTCAGCAGCGCGATCTCGCCGCCGCCCATCTTGGCGGTATGGTCCAGGTACAGTATCGTTTTTGGAGAAGAAGAAACAGAAGCCATAAAACACCAATCATGCACAATCCATGCCAAGCGCGTTCCCGCAGCAGGGTTGCTGTTATTGTACCATGAACAGACCGACCGGCAATCGGCGGCATGTAGGGGCGCTGCTTGCTGCGCCCTTTTCTTGCTGCGCCCTTTTCTTGCTGCGCCCTTTTCTTGCTGCGCCCTTTTCTTGCTGCACCCCGTTAAAGAAGCAGATACCAGGGGTTCATCATTGTACCATGTGTTGAAACACACGGCTATTGGGCGCAGACGCCGAGAACTACGCCTTCGGTGCACTCAGATTGTTCCTCAACCGTTTTTCTTTTAGTCCCACGAAGTGGGAGTTGTTGGCGTCTGCGCCCAATAGCCGTGTGTTTCAACACATGGCTCCTCGACGTATGGCTTCTATAGACAGCCCGCATTCTGATTGACCCTGCCCCCACGCGGGTAAATTGTGCCTATCATCCTCTCACTACAAAGCATTTCCAGAAAGGGCAATTTTATGACACAGCATTCCGCCCGTTATGTTCTCATCGGCGGCGGCTTGGCCTCCGCAACTGCGGCGGAAACAATCCGTAAGTACGATCTTAAAGGCGAGATTATCATTGTCGGCTCCGAGAAGCACCCGCCGTATCACCGGCCGCCGCTGTCCAAAGAATACCTGCGCGGGGAAGCAAGCGCCGAAGACGTGTTGCTGATTAAGCCGGAAGACTGGTACGCGGAAAATGCCGTCACGCTCCTGACGGGAACGACAGCGGCGGGCGCGAACACGAAAGCGAAAACGGTCACGCTGGACAACGGGGACACCATTAGCTATGAGAAGCTGCTGGTCGCCACCGGGTCGTCGCCAAAGACATTAGAGATTCCCGGCGCGGACGGGCCGAACGTGCGGACGCTCCGGACCTGGGACGACAGCGACGCGCTGAACGCGCATCTCGGCCAAAAGATTATCTTAGTGGGGGGCGGCTATATCGGCGTCGAAGTCGCGGCGGATTACCTGACCAAAGGCGGTCAAGCGACGATTATCGAGCCAACAGACCACTTGTGGAGCAAGTTCGCATCACCGGAGTACGGGGCGTTCTTAAAAAAGAAGATGGAAGCGGCGGGGGCCGAAGTCATCTTAGGCGACGAAGTCACGGAAATCACGCCCACAGGCGTTAAGACCAAGTCGGGCCGCACGATTGACGGCGACATCGTGCTGGCGGGCGTCGGCGTCAAGCCGAACTTGGAGTTCGCACTCGCCGCCGGGCTGGACATAGACGAAAAAAAGAACGGCGTCTTAGTCAATGAGTTCCTGCAAAGCAGCGCCCCGGACGTCTATGCCGCCGGCGATGTCGCCGGGTTTCAGGACCCGGTGCTGGGCAAGCAGTGGCGCGTGGAGCATTGGAACAACGCCCTCTGGCACGGCGAGATTGCCGGGGCGAACATGGCGGGCCAAAAAATCGCCTACGACCATGTGCCGAACTTCTTCTCCGATGAACTGGACATCCACTTTGAGCTGTTCGGCGACCCGCAGGGCGGGCGCGGCGGCTTGTTCCACGGGGACCCGGACTCGAACCGTTTTGACGAGCTGTATCTCGACGACAACAACCGGGTCGTGATGGTGATTTCGGTGAACCCGCCGAAAGAACTCTATGACACGCTCGGCAAGCTGCCGCGCGTCAAGCCCGACGTGGACGATCTCAAAGACGAAATCAAAAGCGCGGACTTTGATTTAGACCTGCTGCTGGCACTGGATTAACGCCGGTGCCGCGAGAAAAGCGCGGACGCACCGCGGGTCCCACTGTGTTCCCGCGCCTTCATTTAATATCTGCCGCGCTTTCTGCGGCGGCATCCCCTTGCGGTAAGGGCGGTCTGCGGTCATGGCGGAGTATGCATCCGCCACCGCCAGAATGCGGGCCGGCAGGGGGATTTCAGCGCCGACCAATCCAAACGGGTAGCCGTTGCCGTCCCACCGCTCATGGTGATGGCGGATCGCGCCGAGGGCTTCTTCGAAACCCGGCACTGCGCCGACGATGTTTGCGCCCATGTCCGGGTGCTGCCGGATTGCCCCAAACTCGGCGGCTGTCAGGTGGCCCGGCTTGCGGAGGATGTCGTCCGGGACGCCGATCTTTCCGACGTCATGCAGCAGCGCGGCAACGGCGATTGTCTGCTGCGCGGCTTCATCGAAGCCCAGCGACTGCGCGATTTGCAAACTGTAGACCATCACGTCTTCCGAGTGGCGGCAGGTGTAGCGGTCTTTCACGTCTACGGCATTCACCAGGGCGCTCAGCATTGGGAAGCCGGAGCGGGATTTGGCAAGCTGCGACCGGAAACTTTCGACCAGTTCCGTCGTGCCTTCCCCGGCTTTGGCGGTTCGCAGGCGCTGGTCCGCCAAATCCACAAGCTCCAGCCGGGAAGCGGCTTCTTCCATGAAGACCGCCATCCCTAGAGACGCGCCCACAGGAATAACGGTGTCGTAGCCGTCCGGTGTATACCCGAGGCCCGCCAGCGCCCCGCGTAAGCGCTCTCCCAGCGACGCCACATTCTCGGAGGCCGGAACAGTCGCCAAAATCGCGAACTCATCACCGCCGAACCGGGCCAGCGTGTCATACGAGCGGCAGGCCGCCCGCAGCGCCGATGCCACTTGGCGCAGGACGCCGTCGCCGACGGAATGCCCGTACACGTCGTTAAAGAACTTGAAGTTGTCCACGTCAATCATCGCCATGACCAGCCGCTCACCGGAGCGCTGGGCGCGGTCCGCTTCGGCTTCCAGGCGCTTCTGAAAGCCGCGATGGTTCCAAAGGCCCGTGAGGGAGTCCAAATCGGCACGCTCCAGCGCTTCGGCCAGCAGCATTTCGCGCTCCACTTCCAGCACTTTGCGCTCGGCGATCTCCGCTTCCAGCGACAGGTTCGCCGCCGCCAGCGCCGAAGTCCGTTCCTGGACTCGCCGCTCAAGCTCCAGATTGACCTGTTCTCGCTTTTGCTCCTGTTCGTGCCGCGCGGTGACGTCACGCTGGATAGAGACCCAGTGCGTGTACCAGCCGTTTTCATCGGCAATCGGCACAATGTTCAGCTCCGACCAGAACTTGGTGCCGTCTTTGCGGTAATTCAGCACTTCGACCTGTACCGGCTGCCATTTTTTCAGCTTTTCCCGAATTTGAGTGTTGATCGCGGAGTCGGTCTCCGGCCCCTGCAAGATGCGCGGCGTTTTGCCGATGACTTCTTCTGCCGTGTAGCCTGTCATCTTCGTAAACGCGGGATTGACATAAACAATGGCTGGACCGGGCTGTTCAAACGGCTCGGCTTGGGAGATGAGAATGACGTCGTTTGCTTTCTCGACCGCAGCTTCCAGCAGCCGCAGCCGCTCCTGGGCGTTTTCGCGCTCTTTGATCAGCCGCTCCTGGGCGGCGATGCGGCGGCGCAGCTCAAGCTGGGCCATGACCTGGCGGCTTAAAATCCGCAGCGCTTCCTGCTGTTCGCCGCTCAGCGTACGCGGGTGGCCGTCCAGGACGCACAGCGTCCCGAGCGCTTCCCCTTCCGGCGTCAGCAGCGGCGCTCCGGCATAAAAGCGAACACACGATCCGCCTACAACGAGCGGGTTGTGGGAGAACCGCACGTCCTGGGTCAAGTCTGGGATAATGAACAGTTCCGCCCGGCCCAGCGCGTGGGCGCAAAACGAGAGGTTCAGCGGCGTTTGAGTAATTTCCGTGCCGACGCTTGCCTTGAACCACTGCCGGTCTTGGTCCACCAGGCTAATCAAAGCGACCGGCGATTCGCAAATCGCGGCCGCAAGGCGCACAATGTCATCAAACTCTTTTTCCGGCAGCGTGTCTAAAATGTTATAGGAATGAAGCGCGGCCAGGCGGGTTTTTTCGTGAGCTTCAGAAGGACGCATAATTGACTTTCTAACAGGAAGCGGGGAACACGCGGGTGCTGCTTTGATTATGGCAAATCGCGCTCTGCGGGTTAGTCTGTTTTTTGTCAGCGAATACGTTTTGATTTTGGGGGCTACGCGAAAAAATGCCCGCCCCCGTTACGGAGGGCAGGCACGGAGAGGAAGGGCAGGCACGGAGACCTGCCCCTACTTTTTCAGGAACTTGTCGGCGACGCGCAGGCTCAGGGCCATAATGGTCAGCGCCGGGTTGACGCTCAGGGCGCTGGGGAAGACCGAGTTGTCCACGATAAACAGGCCGGGAACATCGTGCGCCGCGCCATTGGCATTGATGACCGAAGTCGCCGGGTCGTCGCCCATCCGGCAGGTGCCGATGGTGTGCGCGTAGCGCTCCAAAGCCCAGACTTCTTTCGCGCCCGCTTCCGCCCAAATCGCCCGCATCAGCGTGTCGCCGTGCGCGGTCATGCGCTTTTCGTTCTCGCCCGCCGTGAAGTGAATGCGCGGCTTCGGCAGCCCGCGAGCGTCGGTCTCGGCGGACAATTCTAAAAAGTTATTGTCGTGCGGCAGGCAGTCGCCGCAGATGTTGATGCCCGCGACATGGTTGTAGCCGCGCATGTGGCTGCGGAGCTTCTCGCCCCAAATGCCTTCGGCGCGGGCAAACTGCGTGGCATAGGTCACGGGCATGACGCCGATGCTTTGGAGTAAATAACCGCCCGCGAAATCGGCGTCTTTGGGCCGGTGCGTGTCTTCGGAGATCAAAGAGCCGGGGATGCCTTTGTACGGGCGGATGTCGTCGTCGAACTGCCCCCAAAGCTGAATGGCGGTGTGGGCCATGAAGTTTCGCCCGACCTGACCGCTGCTGTTCGCAAGCCCGTTCATCAAAAGAAGGCGCGGCGTCTCGATGGCCCCGGCGCACAAGAAGACGTTCCGGCAGGGCTGACGCTTCTCCCGCCCCTCCTGCGTGTAGACCACGCCCGTCACTGCGCCGGATTTGTCGGTCTCGATCTGGGTCACAAAGCACTCGGAGCGTACTTCGGCCCCGTTTTGGAGCGCGATGGGGATAAACGTCACGTCCATGCTGGCCTTCGCCCCCACGCTGCATCCCGCCTGGCAGAAGCCCCGGTTCGTACACGCCTTGCGCCAGCCGATGCCCGGCTGGTAGTACGGCGCGGACAGCGCCGCGTTCGGCGCAGGCGACGTGCGAACGCCAAGCGTTTTACAGGCCGTCTCCATAAGCTGCGCCGCGCCGTTCAGCGGCAGCGGCGGCAGGGGATACGGCTGACCGTGAGCGTCCCACGGGTACGGCGACGGGCCGGAGATGCCTAAGAATTGCTCCAGCTCATTGTAGTAGGGTTCTAAGTCGCCGTAGCCGAGCGGCCAGTCTACCCCGACCCCGAACTCCGAGCACAGCCGGAAATCGCCGCCGTGGGCGCGGGGCGTGTAGGCCGTATAATGTAGCGTCGAGCCGCCGACCCCAATGCCGGAGTTGTTCGCGCCGAACGCGACGGGATCGCCGCCCGCGCTGAGGCGCTCGTCGTTCCAGAACAGCTTTTCCTGCTCCCGCTCATCGGTGGCAAAGTCGCGGGCCGGGTCCCAGAAGCGGCCAGCATCGAGCGCCACGACGCTCATCCCCGCCGCCGCCAGCCGGGCCATGAGCGGCGCACCGCCCGCGCCGGTCCCAATCACAACCGCGTCTATGGCGTCTGTCAGCGGGTACGTTTTGCCGGTACGCGGCGGCTCCGGCACCGACGCCGTGACGGGTTCGGACGCCGTCATCGTCAGCGCGACCGCTTCCGGCCTCAGCGGCTTGGCTTGGTCCGGCTTCGGCTCCCACGCTTCCAGATCGTCCATAAGCGTTTTTGACCAGCCCTGCCCGTCGGCCATGCCGACGTAGCCGATTTCTTCCTGCGCCAGCGGATGACAGTAGTAGTAGCCTACTGATTCGGCCAGCAGGTCTTCAAAGTATTTTGCGCCCGGCAGCGTCTTCCAAATCTCACCCGGCGCTTCGCCTGCCTGCACGGCTGTCAAGATCGCGTCCTGCTGGTCCGGCGTTAGGCTTGCAAACTCGACGCCCTGCTGCGCTTGTGCGGCTTGGTCCAGCCCTTGCAGCCCCAATCGCGCCGCGTCCGCGTCCGGCGGCAGGGCATCGTAGCGCCAGCCGTCACTTTTGCCGCCGGTCAGCCGTTTGTCAAACGCCAGCGCCAGTTCGCGGGCGGACGGATGCTCCGGCTTCGCCAGCAGCCGGTTAAGCGCCGCCGTCAGCGTGTAGAAGTCGTGGTCGGAAAAGAAGCGCGGCCCGGCGTCCGCCGCCGGCGGTTCTAGTCGCGCTTGAAGCACGGCGCGAGTGGCGGGCGTTACAAATTTGGTGTCCAGTAGGGCGCAAACGGTGCCGGACGGGTAGGTGTCGGCGAGGGTATCTGTTGGGTTATCGAGTGACAAGAGAGGCTCTTTTCTAATTGGGGGAGAGATGCCCCGAAAGAAGCGAGGGAGTGAACTCCTCTCGCTGATTAGGGTCGTCCTTCGGACGAAAGAACAAGATAAAGATGGTTTCCATTTGCTGTCTTTCGTCCGAAGGACGATTTTGCGTAGCGAGAGGAATTCATTCCCTCGCACTCCAATCGGGCTTCTACCCCTTCTTCGCTTCCAGCTCTTCCCAGCGGGCATACAGCGCCAGAACCTGGTCGCGGGCATCCGGCAGGGCATTCCAGACTTCCTGCAAGCGCACGGCATTCGACGCGACAGCCGGGTCTTC
>JAABUO010009143.1_pt1 | contig 11111 bp, 18 predicted proteins | sample 5559291 | NCBI WGS metagenome assembly JAABUO01 (sample SAMN10711878, study PRJNA513372) | rock metagenome | isolation source: Antarctica rocks | place: Antarctica: Victoria Land, Finger Mt sud | reverse complement strand
CAGTATGAATTTATGCTTGTACAGAGTAATAACTATTATGTGCATGCATGTTGAATTTGGCATCAAGCTGATAGCCGTCAAGCTAGGCCTTGGACCTCGTTCAAGCCAGTTGGTTATGACGTCCAATGGGGTAGGATTTATTTTCTTTTCTTTTTTTCTGTTCAAACTAGACATGAATGTATGGTTTTGCATGCATCATCTGCATTTGGAGGATCACATAGTAGAGGTCTGTGCATTACAGGCTCAGCACATTGCATCCGTGAATCTGAAACTGCAACCACCTCCTCAACTGGACTAGCTCAACATGTGCTGTTGCACCAAATGTTTTCTGAAATGTAGCATCAACCCTTGACTGTATGGTTCTAGAAACTGTTTCTCTGGTGTTGTAGCACAGACTCTTTCCTGTTTTGCAGGTTAATTTCTATGCCTGGTTTGCACACTCTGTCCTGCTTGTTCAAATGCAATCCTTTGCAGCAAAGCTGCAAATGATTGCAAACGTAGCTCAAAGGCCCTGCCCTCTGTAGTCGTTGTGGAACAGTCATTTCGTACTACTTGCTGCTCTGTCACACATCAGATATTATGAATATGTTACCACCTTATGTAGTATGTTGACATGCTAGATGCACATATGAGAACTTGCTGAAAAATGCAAACCAGCTTTTAGCCTGCACTGTGTAACACATCAGGCAGGCAGTTGTGCTGTCAACTACTGACACAGCTTGCATCGGACAGAATGAGCAAATTGTTCAGGGTTCATTCCTTCTAAGTACAGTTCATGTTTGTGCATTGCAACCTGTAAAAGCAAGTTTATGCAGATCAAGCTTATAGAACTGCTGCTTAAAGCTGTCGATCATTTCACTGGTATAACGGCATTGCAAAACATTGTGTCAAGTTGATTGAGTACTCAATCGTCATCCTCAGCAGCAGCTTTGCTGCCTTTATTACCCTGTACATGCGGCTGCTTCTGGTACATTTCGACAACCTGCTCAGCATTTGTTGCTTGCTCAGGGTTCTTGTCATCACGCACACGTACAAGACGTGGGAACCTAATAGAGATGCCTTTGACTGCATCTGCCATGCCAGCGGCTGCTTGATGCACAGGACTAATTGACAGGTCTGCAGCTTTCACCTCCCACACCACTTTGGGGTCGAACCACACATCTGGCAGCAGGGTCTCACCATATCTGCATGAACAAAAAAAATTGGTGACAAGCAAGAAAAGAAAAGAAAAGTTTACGCTTTTCAGCGATCATAACGGGAGCCTTTTCAGGCGGCAGCCCGGAGCTATGACCATAGGCCATAGCCCAATGGTGACAAGCAAAATCACAAAGTTGCCATGATGCCTGTGAGAGATGCGTCACGCGCAAGCAGGTTTTGTGCACCATGATTGGACGCAAAATGCGCAAATGATCACATCAACACCCACTGCAGGTATCTGTTGACTAATTCCAGGATGACATCATGCTATTTCCATGGCATCCAAGCATGTGTTGTGCATGTGCACCAGGGTGCCTGACCAGCGACCAGCCTGCAAAAGCATCCCAGGGACTGTTGCAGGGCATTATGCAGTTCCCATTCTGTTGTATGATCAAGATATGTCAGGTGACTAACCTGTAGTAGAACCTGGGTTTTGTGTCAGGTGACTAACCTGTACCAGGACCTGAGTTGTGAGATGGTGACTAATCTGTGATAAGACCTGGGTTGTGAGATGGTGACTAACCTGTAGTAAGTCCTGGGGTCTGAGATGGTGAGGGGGCGCAGCAGGTCTGCCAGATCCTTCAGCTGCTCCTCAGAGAAGCCCGTGCCAATCTTGGAGATGGTCTGGTACTCCTCTGTCTCCTCGTTGTAGATGGCCAGCAGGAAGGCACCAAACACCCCCACCCTCTTGCCCCTGCACCGGCCTTGGGGGTGAGAACACAGCAGGCCAAAATAAGCAGCAGGGAGTAGGGCTACAGGATTGATCTGTGATACGATGAGCTGTGTCAACACGTCGAGCGCAAATCCCCAATGATTGGCCCCTGCCTTGTGCAGCAGGTGGAACAGACAGCACAGAAGCTGGGCAACAACAATACCAAACAGGTGACAACCAGGCTGAACAGCAGGTGCAGCAGGTGTGCTTCGAAGATGCCTCTTCATGTCCACTGTTTTGATACTTTGGGACTTTGAGGCACCTCTGCTGCACCTGCTGTCCAGCCTGTGTGTCATCTGTTTGGCAGTGTTGCTGCTGCAGCTGCTGCATAGGACAGCAGCTCTGTGTGTGCTCTAGCAACGTGTTTAACCTGCTCTAACCTAATGAATAGGCAAGCTGCCAAAGTTCAGCCACACTCAGGGCAACCCATGTGCAGCCACTCATTGTTGCATCTCTTTTAGCTGAAGCCAGCCATAGCCGATCAGCAGGCAGGATAGGGTTGATCACGGAGGGATTGCCTGTTCATACCTACAGATCCTGCCTTAGAGTGGCAACAAGGGCATACCAAGCAGTGTACTAGTCCTTTTGGTCTCAACCAAACATTGATTGTATTTAGTTATCAAACCTGCAAAGCCAAATCTTGAGCATAAACGTTGTGCAATGTCAAAGGTAAAACAAGCATCAAAGCTTTTGCTTGACTACTTGTGTCCTGAGAGCAAACATTGCATGGGTGTTATGGTGAACACTCACATGCTCCGGGCTGCCGCCTTAGGAGGCGCACGTCATGATCGCCGAAAAGCGCAAACTGTTCTTTTCTTTTCTGAGGACTCACTTGCCGTACCAGGCCCCAATGGGGACCAAGTCAAAGGTGTCCCCCACCCCCTCCAGGTAATCCTTCTTCAGCTTCAGCCAATGGGCACTGCGCTTGCTGGGCTCGTATGTGCTGTCTAGGGTCTTCACTATGAGCCCCTCTGTGCCCACATTCACCGCCTCATTCAGGAAGGTTGACAGCTCGTCCAACTCCCGAGAGGTCTGCATGGCAAACTGGTGGGCTATGCTGGCGCAAACATCCAGCCTGGGTCTTGACTACCAGACCCTCTCTCCTCCCCCCCTGCCTCATTCATTCATTCATTCATTCATTCACCTGTTCATTCACTTATTCATTCATTCGTTCGTTTGTTCGTTCATTCACTCACTCAGTCATTTGTTCATTCCTTGATTTGTTCGTTGATTCATTCTTTTATTCTCTCATCCATCAAACACATGTCTTCCACTAGAGTCAGGTACATACGCTCTCTGTCCTCATCTGCATTCACACAGGCGCATTGCCCAAAGTTGCATGCCAGAGGCAGCCCCAATGCAATACATGATGAAATACAACGCCAACCATGGCAAGACACGTGGGCAATGCGCCTTTGCCCTCTGATACCCGAAAGACCTCCTCATATGCTCATAGAGATTGCTGGCTTGAGATGTGATCAGCTTGGTGCAGAGCTGCAGAAAAGATGTTTAGCAGACGATTAGCTTCACTGATGGTGCAGCCAAGAAGGGCCTTTGTAGCCTTATGCATTGCGCCCAGCAGGCCTGAGCAAAACAATGATTTCCTAAAAGAAAATCATTATTGCTGTTGTGTTACGCAGAAATGGTGAGTTTCCTCTGGGAGATCCAATGAGCCACTTGAAAAGTGCATAGTGCATGACTTGCACCATGTGCAGAAATGTTAGTTCTGCAGACAGCGCAGAACAAGACAGGACCAATCACGTCTGCCAAACACAGCAGCAGATTCTGGGCAAGGGCAGCTTTTGAGGTACCTTAGCAGTGGCATAGAAGAGCTCTCCAGGCTTCTCTTGGATGGCAGTGTAGAGGGCCTCGCGCCTTTCAGTCAGTGGGCGGTCCACCAGGACCTGCCCATTGAGGTAGAGGCAGTCAAAGGCATATAGGCAGACCTGCACCTTGATATCTGCCACCTTGACGTCCTTGCGTGCCCTTGTACTCAACACCTGCACCACGACAAGTTTACCAGGTGACCAAACATGATCAAGATGAAAGGCCTCGATCCAGAAGGCAATCAAGGCAGCTGTCAGCTGGGACATGTAGTAGAAAGGACATCAGTACATTGAGAACAGCATATCACGATGTGCAAGTCACAGGAGTCTGTTGCACGAATTGCCTATGAACTGCATCTCCTCAGTGAAATACGGTTTATGTGCAAAGGCAGATCTTGTGCAGGTCAAGCAAGCACTGCATCAGAAGACAGAAGTGCTGGAGGCTTGCATCCCGTGGACGTCTCCACAAAGCAGTATCTGCAATGCTTGGTGCTCAGACAGAATAGCATGGTCTGCCCTGATGGTCATAACACAGCACCAGGAGGCAAAACATGCTATCATTTCACAAAAACTGTTGCGGGGTCAATTCGATTACTTGTTCATTGCTTGGCACTGCGACAGAAGGCTAACCTGAAAGGGCAGAATCTTCTTGGTGATGCGGTCGTAGGCGACTGCCTCACAGTCTAGAACTACACTCTTGCAGCCCTCCTTCAACAGCTTGGGCACATCAGCTGCCAAGTCAGGGTACTTGGATGTGTTGTTCTCACTGTTTCGGCTGTACCACACCAGAAAGAAGCATTGGGCGTTGCGCACTTGTGTGCCTATGAGACATTGTGCAGAATACAAGACAAAGGCAGGCTTCCACAAGCATGGCACTTTACACAGACTGCCAGCATGTGATGAGGACATTGCACAGCCGCTGTGCATTGTTTTGCAGCCCTGTGCATTTCGACACATGAGACTGAAGATTCTCAATATGTGAGCCCACTTGCATGTGCATGGCCTGTTCGCAAATGCATATCACGCACAGCATATGCACATTTTGACCAACAACTTCTACCCACATCAAGTTGCCACACAGCAGCAGTCCCTGTAACATTCCCTAGCCACGCGATTGGCGTCTCCCCAAGGCGCTTAACAACATATCTTGAGCCTGTGCAGGCTGATTGAGTCTGATATAAACCCTCATATCTCCGCCAGGATCTGTTAAGCATGCAAGACAATCTGCGGCCCAACATCACTACCACCATTGGCTCACCTATAGATGCTGACTTTGCCACCTTCAGAGATGTGAACCTGCGCTCGCTCGCCATCATACTTGTACTCGCAGGTGAACTCGATGTCCTGGAACTTGTCCAGCACTTCAGACACTCCTGTGGTAGGCTTGGCAAGCATCGGTTTCACTGGTACGCCCACCACAAAAGCTACATGCTGTTTTAGCTCCTGTACCACACCAGCCTCACTCACAATACTGCTGATAGTGCTGAACACGCCTTTGCAGCAGCTTCGGCTTCATGATATGTGTGCATGAATGCTGATTGTGCCAAGGGATCACTTCCACTTGTAACGCGTAGTTCACACTGACATTGGTCATGGGTTGGGTAACCATGCCAATGCACACAAGTGCAACATGCACAAGTCACAGACAAAAGGCAGGATTCCTGTTCAGGCATCAGCCCAAGGACAAGAGCAGTGACCGAGTGCATAAGACCAGCAGGCTTGTCAACAGCAGATGTATGGTGGGTAGCAACTGAGTTACACGAACGTTACATCAGTTTTGGAGGCTAGTGCCAAGCATCAAAGCACATCAAACATGCAAGCAGTCCAGATAGGGTGGACAGGTGCTCTGCACTGATGTGTTGCCAAAATCAGAGGGAACTTACACTGACAGGATGGTTCAGTAAGGCCGGCACAAGCTGGTCATACGAGGGACACTGGCTGTACACGTACTTGACAGCCTGCGAGGCCTCTTCAAGCTGACCAGCAAGCTTGCTATCCTTGTCCTTGTCACCTTGGCGGTGCAGCAGCACTGCATGTGCCAGCGCCACCAACACTGTCTGCTCTGCTAAACCTATTCTGAGCTTGCCCTGGAGGGCCCTCATGATGTAGCCTGTCTCATTCTGCCTGCTGCCCACTACCAGCTTCTGAATGAGGCCTTTCTTCTTGTCCATGGACTTGGAGCCCTCTGTTGATGCGATCTCCTTGAAGGTTCTGAACAGCAAAGGGACAGATGTGAGTTCCAGCAGGTCCAACTGTGGCACTTTTACCACAGCATGAAACAACGGAGAGTCAGTCTTGTGATACAACAAACAGATATGCATGCCTACTGTCTGAAGGAAGCATGGTGTGTGTCTGTCAACCTGCGAACTGTCTTCTCTTGGAGCGAGAAGTAAGGCTGCAAGACGGCTTCAAGAGTAGCCGCTGCTTTGTCTAGAGTCTGTGCTACACGCCACAAACAACAAAACAGCAAGAATTTGCTGCAAATCTGCACTGTTCTAAAACTGCTCTACCAGCATCCAGAGTCTTTCAGGTGTGGGCTACACAGCGTAACTGCACGCAGTCATGCATGGACAAGGTGCAGTAGTGACTCAGGCATGAGGAGCAGAAGTGCTGACTTGAGGACGCCAGGGATGGTGAGGGGGGAGGGTGTGAACATGGTGCGTTGAGTGGCCCTGGCGGCACTTGCTACAGTGCCCAAATCGCCACTCTCATCATACTGCTTCTTGATCAGAGACTCCTGTCGGCCTGTTGCTGCTGCTAGCGCCTGCCATGCCATGAACATATGCTATCGGTTCAGGACTCATGAATAGACAACAGACTGCCATGACATGAACATACACTATCGGTTCACGACTCATGGCTAGACAACAGACTGGCGTGGAAGTCATTACCAGTGCTTTTGAATATGCCTTCCAGTCTTGTCATACTTTCACTGGTCAGAAAGTGTGACAAGACTGAAAAGCGTATTCAGAAGCTGTCTGTCTAGTTGATGGTGCTGCTAGTCCTTGTACACAACATTGAACAGTCAGCAGATCAGCAGACGGGCCAGTATCACCCCCCTGGTCTGTGTGTCGTAATGCCATGGCTGCACTAAAATTTGAACAGCCTGGACATTACGACAGCATCAGAAGTTTCTTCACTAAATTGCTAGACAGGCAAGCATGCAGATGACGCAAGGCTTGGGCTGTGCACCATCGGTGAGCTGCTACTGTGCTGCATGCTGCAGCACGAAGGATGATGTCAACTTGGTGCAAATCCTGCAAAACAGTAGCAGGGTTTTGGCAGGAGTGGCAGAGTCCCAAGGCAGCAGACCTTGACAAGTGTGGCGTCACCAATGCCCAGCTCAATGCCTTCATGAGAAGGAGCCACCTGGTTGGTGCACAGGTACACTGTTGGCAGTAAGTCCTCGGGAGTGGTTGCAATGATGGTCCTGAAGCAATTCACCTGCATTAGCACGGTGCTTCATCAGCTGTTGTGTTGGGCTGTTGTGCGTTGTGCTGGTGGCGAATGCACGTGGTGTATAGCTTGCTTTGATGTAGAGTGTAGCTGTTGCTTGTAGCACTGCAAGCATAAAACCTGCAAGAGTGATCGATGGAGCTAGTCTGGTGGCAATCCATATGGAGCACATGGGGAAAGAAAGTCAAACCAGGGGCTGGCTTCATGTAATGCATGAGCAAGCTGCAGTTTGGACTATGACCAATAGCTCCCAACCAGCCAACAGTCAGGTGAGCTCACACATTCACATAAGAGTGACAACAATATTGGCAGTTAACATGGATGCAGCATCAGCTGCAGCATCAGGCTTGTGGTCACAGGGGTTTCAGCTATCGAAACAGAAAAGCTGCAAGGGCCATACCAGCAAGCTAGTGATGACGAGTCGCTTGGACTCCTCAGCAATTGCTTCAAAGGTGTCAGCCAGGAAGGCAAAAGGGACGGGCTGACCAGCTTTCCAGGTTGCCAGCTTATCCAGGTCAAATTTGCCATGCTTGCTTGCTGCTGCCACAGCCCCCAGACCAACACCATCCACCTGGGGATGGAGGCAAACAATGCTGGTGAAGATGAATGCATGTAGTTGCCTGTGACCTCTCACCACAGAGACATCCGACTCATTGGCTGCTGTGACATGAGTTGAGCAAGTATGGGCTCGCAAAAGAGATGTCTACTGGCATATTGAAGATGCATTGGATTGCTACTGCATGTAGCACCCAGTGATAGTCTTAGGTGAGCTTGATGCATATGGGACGACAGGCGTGCGAGCTGCAATGCAGATTGTGCTCGTTCAAACATAGAATGACAAGACAAGATGCGCAAATTGACCTCATACAGGGAGGTACACAGGACTGATTATACCTGATGTTGGGGGAAGACACGTGTTCAATGAATGGATGAGTGAGTGGAATGAATGAATGAATGAATGAATGAATGAATGAATGAATGAATGAATGAATGAATGAATGAATGAATGAATGAAGGAAGGAAGGAAGGAAGGAAGGAAGGAATGAATGAGTGAATGAATGAATGAGCGAGTGTTTGAGTAAGTCAGTGACTGGATGGATGGATGCAAGCTCACCTTAGCAATTGCCTTGACGCTGTCAGGTAGAATTGGCTTCTTTGTGGGTTTTGCAGCTGACTTGCCAGGCTGCGACTTGACCTCTTCAACTTCCTCATTGTCAGCGCCTAAGCAAAGTGGCAAAAGTGAGCCATGCACAGCGGCTGGATATCCAAACGCTGCTTGTACACAGACTCAAAAGCAATAATACCGTTTTGGTGGAAACAGTGCTTCTCAGGGCACAACTCCAGTTTATGACAAACATCAGTGCAGGGAAAAGCTGATGCGGCACAAGTTGGTTGCGTTGCTGACAACTGCCTCCAATAATGGCTGCTGGAGTAGCATAGGCTGCTTTGCGCAAGAGTATGTAAGTGGGACACCAAGTGTACCTGCATCCTCTAGGCTACTGGACATTTGCTGTTTCTGCTCCTCTGCATCACTCAGACCAACTTCCAGATCAGACACAGTCTCTTTGGCAGCAGATACTGCTTGTTTTGCTGACTTTGAAGATTGCTTCTTTGGACTAGCTGCCTTGTTGCCTTTTGCTGGGGCTTTGCTGCTTGTCTTGCCTTGCGTTCCTACATGTTCATCCCCCATCAAACACTTGATGTGCCAATCTTGATGTCAGGGGCCAAAAGCGGCTAGCATTGGCCTTCAGACTTGCAAGACTGGTGCATGCATTGCCAGAAGCAACAAAGGCTCTGTTGGCTGTAGAATGCCAGACACAGCCTGTGCAAATCATGACAGGGCTATGATCAGGCACGCTGCAATGCCTGCAAAGCTGCGTGCTGGCTCTGTCATGCTGGCGGGGTTTGCATGTACTAACAAACATGCACCTCTCTGAGCAACAGCTACATGCTGATCTGCGGCAGGCTGAAGGACTCAGCAGCAGATGGCATACCCTTGGCAGGCTTAGTCTGAGGTTCAGGTGAGGATGAGCCAGCAGCAATGTGTTCTGGTTTAGCAGACACAGGACCAGCATCAATTGCTTCCTGCATTAGCATGGACATGGGACTTCATGTCATGTGAGGAACAGCGTGCCTGTGAAGTAAATGCCTGCTCAGCAAACCTGCAAAAGCTCCGTGGGTGGAGCAGCGGAATCTGGACCATCTGCATCAATTAGCTCTGCTGCCTGAGGCGCCTGCAGGTAGGCATCAAGGTTGGCACGTCTGGTGCAAGTTGCAAGCAGAGGGCAGCTTAAGGCAGCAGTAAGACATTTGGTACTCAACAAGCAGAGGGGTGCAGGAGAAGTCATTACATCAGCAACATCTGTAGCTGTGCTGGCTTTGCGTATGCGTTTAAGCCTGCCTTTGCCTGCCTGCTCTAGGGCAGGAGCTGGGGAGGCAGGCTGAGGCTCCTGGACAGCAGTCGTTTCATGTCAGCCTCACGAGTACAGGGGGTACTTCAACCTCACGTGTGGCAGAAATGACCTCCAACCCTGGGCAAATGAGCTGTAGCGATATGGGTGATCACCTCTCGTGGTCTTTTGGTGCCAGAGGTATTGACATCCTTCAGCACTTCGGGGCTGCTTTTCTTGCCGGGGGTAAGAGACTTTTCGGGCTTAGCTGAAGCAACTTTGACAGTGCGGGGAGGGTTTTCAGCCTTGGCCCCGCCGAAGAAAGAAGCAATGCCACGTTGTTTCATGGACTTGACGACATGCACTTGCACCGAAGCGGTGGAGTAGTGTGACCCGCTAAACGGAATCGCGCGAACCCAGCTGCATGTCCGGGTTGGTTCAGACAGGCAACCCACCAACCGCAACAAGCCTGCACTGGCCAGCTCGACGACCGATCGTCGAGTAGAGGTGCTACTGCCAGTCACTGAGCGACACTTGCACACATGCGCTGATCTGGGTCGATGCGGACATCGTCTGTCTGGGTCCCAAACGAACTTGGTTCCTTCCACATCCAACTTGGCGTAGCATCAGCGCAGCATGCAAGCATGCTTCGTTGTTGCTTTGACTCAGCAAGAAGAGGACTGACAGACATTTTACTGTTCCGCTTAGCGCGCAAGCCAATCCAGAGAAACCCAACTTGATAGTCTGGTGAACATGCCGGAGGCCGCCTCACCCTTGAAACATACCCTCAACAATACTGCCAGCAGAAAGGTAAGTTCAGCCTGAATTATGGGCCTCCACATGCATGCAACTGGAAGAAGCCTATGACACAGTACCTATCACAGTAGCCCCTACATCCTTGCAATGCTCCAAGTCAATCATGGCATTGCCTGCACATACTGTATAGCAACGCAAAGCTTATGGAACAGCCGTCATGATAACAGTAAAACTCATCACGTCAACCGTTCGCGCCCTCAACCCGTGAGTTCAACAGGACGTCCGCAATCAGCAAAAAGACTCCTGATAGCTTGGCCCTGCTATGAGCATGTGCATGCCGTGCAAGCGTGAAGGTTTGTGACGCGCACATTGCCAAAATTCGAAAATAGACGTCTTGATGCCCTTCTTGACCACGCTTCTCACGTGTGCACCTGGAGCTGAATGTGTTGCTCATGTAGGCCGTGTCAGCGACTGGTATACCTCGTACATTTTGTAGACTAAAGTTTCCTCTCAAGCTACAGCAGAATCGCGGCAGCTTTTGCAGGACAAAGTCATTGGCACAGTTACCGCTATCCAAGGCACAGACTTACCAGCTATGCTACACCAGGAACCGAGCCCCAAAGGCAGGCTGGCAGCACCGAGGTGGTCAGAGCTGTATGAACCAGCACTGCTGCCACATGTCCTAGTGAAAGTGAGGATAACAAACCGAATGCAGCTGACTGTGGCAAGTTGCCTCATAGCTGGTTAAGCAGCAAAGATGATTTGCTTTGTGTG
>JAABUO010009141.1_pt1 | contig 11112 bp, 11 predicted proteins | sample 5559291 | NCBI WGS metagenome assembly JAABUO01 (sample SAMN10711878, study PRJNA513372) | rock metagenome | isolation source: Antarctica rocks | place: Antarctica: Victoria Land, Finger Mt sud | reverse complement strand
GCTACGGGCGCGGATGGTCGACCGCGCCCCCGCCTGCGCCACTCTGCGCGTTGCTTGACCGGCTGTGGCAGGGTCACGGTATCTATCTCTATGCCCGCCCGTTCCTCTAGTCAACAAAGTACCGCTAAGTGGGTCGCTGGTCAAAGTTCGTAGGAATAACCATGTAAAAACTACGGAGATACACCGCCTATCCGCTTAGCTGTCGGCCTATCCGCCAAGCGTCCCTGGGTCCACCACGATCGCGCGCGATCGTGGTGGACCCTCGTCGTCGTTAGGGCAACAGATCGAGAACTGTCATCTCGCGGATGATGGCCCATGGGCCGACGGGAGGAGGGACAGGCCGTACGGCTAGCGACGAGTGCGCGCCATCAATCCCACTGGACAGAACCGCGAACGGTTTCGAGCGCCGAGATCAAAGTAGACCCAACGCCGGGCCGCACATCATTACGCCCCGTTCACGCGTGCGGAGTCGAGTCCACCAGGCCAGACGCATCCTTGGCTGACACCACGGCGACGTGTGCGACGCGTCTCCCCGAACGCGCGGCCTGGACAGAAGCGTCGAGATGGCGGTACATGCCTTCGAGCCTTGGACAACGCGGCGTGTCACCAGACCCAGGGCGTGTGTCGACCTCACATCTCCCTTTGATGGAGGCTGTGGAGTCAGGCGTGCCATCCCCCGGTAGGGTGCGGCCCCTAGCCGACGGCGCGGGGAGCGTCGGCTAGGCACGCGCTAGTCCCGGGTTATAGACCGGGCACGGGTATCCATGGGGCCACGCCGAATCGCGGGATCACACGACGACAAGAGCCGAAATACACGGGATGTGTATCCGTCCGGGGGTAGCCGCCCGGACGCCGAACGAGGCAGGCTTGTCGCGCTAGGGGCGATGAGAGGAGAAGATGGCAACGTCCACGTAACGCTAGACACATATCCATCGCGTCACCGGGCGACGTTTTGTCGCCCGACCTATAGAGATGAGCCGGCCGTAGTTACAGCTATAGCCGGCTCTACGTGTACATGGAGAAAGTCAAATCCCATGCAAGAAAAGGATAGCACGGGTCCGCGCCCATCGCAAGCGTCCACCCACTACGCGCCTCAGTATAGCGCGACGCGGTCCGGATACGCGCCCAGGTTCCGCCACGACCGCGATGGGCACAAGGATCAGGAGGTGTTCCTGGGTGCGCTGGAACAACATCCCCGGGTGCGGACGGTCCGGCGCACGTCGATCGAGGAGGACGAGCGGACGAGCGTCGACGCCTGGGTCGGTCTAACCGACGAGCCGACACTGGTCCCGATCGATGTGACCACGAGAGGGCGCGATGCGCGTGGGGCCGCCGAGAACCTGCTCGCGACACTCCGGCGGGGGGTCATTCCCGTCGTCGTGGAGCAGGAATCGCTCGACCGGGGGCTCACCGCGGAGCGGGCGTTCGACGCCTTCGTGGAGTATCGACGGATGGGCGACCGCTTCCTCGTAGAGCGCGGCACCCCGCGGTCCTAGCGGCGCATCGACGCAGAGGTTAACCTCTCCCCCGCGCGCGTATCCGCGTGCGGAGGAGAGGCGCAAGGAATGGGGGATAAACGATGCCGGCATCAGTACAATCATACCTGCGCGATCTCCGGGGAGAGATGCGCGCGTTCCGCGCCAGCCCCGTCTACGATTGGTTCGCCGATCAGGCTCGTACGTGGGATGACGCCGAGACGACGGCACACCTGATCGCCCTCACGACGGAGGGTATCGACGCTGCGGGTCGGAGCGATAGGGTGTACGACACGCTCTTGGCGATCGCGGGGACGCGCGGCTACCGGGTGCGCGTCGACGACGACTTGCGGTTGCCGGTGCGGGACATCCGCGTCGACGACCACGTCATCGCCGTATCCGCCTACGCCGATCTCGCCACCTTGCAGTGGGTTGTGCTCGCGAGCATGACCATGGCGGAGGGACGCGCGAGGCGGGGCGGTCTGCGTGAGCGCGAGAGCATCGCGGTGGCCCGCGCGTACGCGACAGCATACTGCGTCCTGCGGGCGCTGGGCGTGCATAACCCGAACGTGGCCCGCGGGCTTGTCCTGGAGGGGGTAGCGACAGCGGCCGTCGGGCACGTCGAGACCGAGGTGGGCGCGGCATATGCGATCTTCTTAGCCGACGTGGAGCGCGTCGCATCGCTGACACTGGCCTCAAGGTCGGCGGCCAAGGGATAAACCTCTCCGCGTCCACCGCGGGTGCTTACGTGGGACGTCAAGGGAGTGAAACAGATCGTGGTGGCGGAGATCGTCCGCGGCATGGTTCTGGAGAACGGCCCGCCTCGTTTCAACGACGAGCCGGCATCTCGGCGAGACGCTATCGCTGTCCCGATGCGGGTGTGGGTAAGGGGGGACGTATGCCCAGCCAGGGCGAGGAGAGGACGTCCCGGCCGAACGACGGCGCGCTGGTACGGGCGCGCGACGGAGTAACGCCAGCAATGGTCAAGGAGAAGTGATCGGGTCGGATGCGGCCTATGCGGGCGTCCGCCCCCATGTTTACGGAGGTGGTACCCAATGCACATGCGATATATCATATCTATGGCGGCGCGACGTACGGCTATGGCCGTCCTGGTCGCGGCGACGCTCGTCCCTGGTCAGGCGAACGCGGTCGCGCCCCAGGACCATATCAGCCCGGACGAGGCCCCGCCGACGAGTTGTCTGTATACGGCGACCGCCAAGAAGATCAACGCGACGACGATCGGTGGACAGGCCAATGTCACATGCGACCGCAATATGTGGATCGTCGACGTCAACGTGCGCCTGAAGCACTGCCTGGTTGATCTCCCGTTTGGTTGCCTCTTGTGGGAGGATAAGGGGGTTATCGCCCACTGCAATTGGCGTAATCTCCCCTCGGGTCGGACGGCGATGTGCCCCACCTCGGGCGCCGACGCGCTACGGGGCGTCACTAAGGGGCAGGGGTACGCCATCGCGAACGATTTCGCCGGGACGGACGACCTTGGCCGCCAACTCTCAGGCGAGGACGTGGGCGACCAACACTTCTAGCGGCGGTCCTACGCGCGTGGAGGCGGGCCAGGCCCCTAGCCTTCCTCCACGCCGGCCCCGCCGGTTATGCCCGGTCCTCTGCCGGGCGAGGGTCGATATACATAGGCCCATGGTAGAGTAATATATAGACCATAACCGCATCGGAGGAATGCCTCGACATGGATGATGAAACCATAATCGAGCGTTGGACGGCCATCGCGCGGGGTCCGTCGTCGGTGGGCCGAATGGATCGCGCCATCCGGGACCGCGACATCGACCGCCTCGTGGCCGATGTAGGGGCCGATCCCGCGTGGACTGTTGTCGTCGAACGGATGGTCGGGCGATGCGCGCTTGTTTTCGCGCGGCGCGATCATTCACGGCGGCTGGATGCCATGTGCGAGGACGGTCTCGACGGCATGACCAGCATGTCTATCGGCGACGGGGGGCCACAGGGTGGGAGCGATGGGGTCGCGCCCGCGACGAGGCGCCGCAGCACGTTCACGATAGGATTCACGCCGTGGCGACGCGCCACAACAACAAAGGTGGCGTCCACGACAGGCTACCGCCATCACAGACGGTGGCCTTTCACCACCCGCGCCTGAGATTGTCGCGGGTATCGTGGGACGCAAAAAACACGCGCCCGGAGCCGTCGAGGCGACACGGATTGGCGCGCCCCGATAGCGGGTGGTGGGGCGACGAGGCCGCGCGCGCGGGGTGCAAGGGGGGGAATGTTCTCGGAGTGGGTCGAAGATCTCCAGATTCTGAGCCGCTACTGGCCTACGGATGAATCTGCCCCAATATGGGGATGGGACGACGAGACCGTCTTCGTTGGCGTCAACCGCGACGCCCTCGCCGCGGGCGCTTGGGCGCGTTGGGTTGGGAAACGGCATCCCACGCCACGGGCGTCGCCCGCAATTGACGGTGGTCGCGGACGCAGGCGGGTGACTCCTGGCTCCCCTCCCATCGGGGGTTCGACCGTTGACCCGGATTATCAATCTGAGCGTCCCGCTGGGATTGCACGATCGTGCGGCGTCAGGCCCATCACTTCGACGTCCTGTCCATGTGGGCGCTCGTTCGCTTCGGCCCGCGCTACCGCGGACGAGCCTGGGCTAGGCCAACGACACCATCCGCCTATCGACGCACGGCACGACCCATGTCGATGCGCCGTGGCACTACGCACCCACGAGCGCCGGGCATCCTGCCCGCACGATCGACCAGCTTCCACTGGACTGATTCTACGCCGACGGTGTGGCGCTGGACCTGACCCATAAGCGCGATGGCGCGGCTATCGATGTAACCGACCTGCAGGTGGCGATCGCCTGCTGGACACCCACGCCTACTACACGCGCGGTGCGGGTGCGAGCGCCGAAGGGACGCTCTAGCTCCCTGAGCAGCGCGTCAAGGTGGTCGGGATCGACGCATCGGCCTGGGATGTCGCGCTGCCCGTGCAAGCCTGCCGCGCGACGGAGAGCGGGCAGCGCGACATCTTCTGGGCCGCCCATGTCGTCGGGGTGGAATGCGAGTATTGCCAGATTGAGCGGTTGACGAACCTGGACAAGCCGCCGCCGTTCGGTTTCACGGTGTGCGCCTTCCCGCTCAAGGCGGGAGGCAACTCTGCCGCGTCGGCGCGGCGCGTCGGCTACCACAACCTCGGAAGATTGGGCCCAGGCGCCGCGCCGCGCCCCGGTGCGAGTCCACGACACTGTAGAGCGCCTACGCTTGCATTGGAGCCAGCTGCATCGCCGCACCGGGCGTTGCGGGCCGGGACCTTACACGGCGTGTAAGGATCGATGAGCAACGACAGAGCGGAGGATGGTGTGGATATAGACGCGACACCTGAAAGGGGAGTGGCCTGGGCCGCGCCTACGTGAGCGCGGCCCAAGCCATCTATCAGGGACTAACCTCGCGTAGGAAAAGCGGGTGGTAATGCAACGTCGCCCTCCACGTCGCCTCGACGGAGAAGGTCAGCACGATATCGCCGCCCGGCACGGGGCGCGCGTCGTAGACCTGGTCCGATGCCTGGGGGAGCAGACGGGCGTCCACACCGGCCGGCATGGCGATCGCGCCGTCGTCGAGGGCTCGCTCGGCCGCAGCCAGCCCGACGTCCCGCGCGGCGCAGCTGCCGCCGACGGGGACGGAGATCGGGCTCGTGAACGCGGGCGCGGGCGGCGTCACGCCATCGGGCTCCGGCAGCGGTGTCGGTGGCGGGGGCGCCACCATCTCGGGGGCCAGCTGGCAGGTCGTCGACACACCCCCCGTCGTTAGTGGGGGACCGGCGGGGAAGCGCACCGCGAAGTCGAGTCGTTGGGTCGCGGTGAAGGCGAGCGGAATGCCGGACGTCATCACCGCCGTCTGGTGATGGGCGGTGAGATAGGAGGGGATGTCGCACACGGCGTCCGCATGCGGGCCGCCCGCGCCCGCGCCCGCGCTGTCGCCGTTGGTCCACACGACATCGATGGCGCTCGAGAAGCCGGCGCGGGCGTGCGTGACCGGTCGGACCTCGGCCGGGTACGCCGGGTCGTGCGCATACGTCCCTGAGATGGGGTTAGTCGGCGCGCCGCAGCCGATGTCGTCGACGCCGTAGGATTCGGAGGTCACCGTCACCGGGGCGATGTCCGCGCGCGCGCCGTTGCCCAGGTCGGAGAGCGTCAGGCGGACCCCGGCGGGGCGGTCGGAGAGGGCGGGGAGGAGGTGCAGCGGCCGCCCGACAGGCCATGAGAAGTCGGAGGGACGGGGGTTGTGGTCGGAGGTCGTTGGTACGAGCGTGTCCGTCCCCGCGGTGCTGTCCGCTTTGCTGTCAAACAGCCAGGCGTAGGGCTGCGGCGTCGGTGCCGCGTCCAGGGCGAGCGCGCCGCGCGCGGGCGTGGGCGTCGCGGTCGGGGGCAGCGGCGTTGGGGTGGCCGTCGGCGGGACGGGCGTGGCCGTCGGCGGTGCCGGCGTATTTGTGGCCGGGGGGGTCGGGGTCGTGCTAGACCTGAAGGTCAATAACGCTTGCTGCGGCCCGCCGAACAAGGGATCGGCCAAGGTCTGCCCTCCATCGACGAACGTATACCCAACCGTGAGGCCCGCCTGATAGGTCGCCGGGTTGCTCGCCGCCACGTCGGCCCATCCCTTGGTGGTGTCCGCCGTGACGATGTCCTGCTCCTCTCCGGGCCCTGGCTTGGCCGTGTTGACCATGCTCAGGTGGTAGGTCGCTGTCGTGTAGCGCCCAATGACGCTGTCGGGCACAGGGGTCCACCAGATGCAGGCGAGCCGCAGGTTATGGTCGCAGTGCGCGCCGGTCGGGTCGTAGTACGGCCCCTTCGGGTCGGCGTAGAAGGCGACGCTCTGCCCGTCGCCGAAGTTGGCGATGGCACTGCCGTCGGCCAGGGAGCCGAAGAAACCATTGTCCATCACATAACGCCCGACCTTGAGTCGGTAGGTGGCGCCGTCGCGCACGGTGACAGGCGCGTCGATGAGCGCCCGCCAGTTGTAGGGCTGCGCGCCGATGGCCTGGGTGTAGGGCCCGAAGCTCGCCGCACCATGCTGCGGCAAGGAGGTCGTGGTACCCGTGTAGTCCGTCGATTGTTGGATGTATGGAAAGTCGGGCGACGGCAAGGGGATGCGGTTGTCGGCCCCACCGCCGCCCCCGCGGCCGACGCCACTGCCCGCGCTCTCGTCTACGTTCTCGAACGTGGGCAATGTATTTCCGATGGTGCTGAGCAGGCCATCGGCGACGCGGCGGTCGCCGTCCATGGGACGGCTCTCCCAGTCGTATTCCGTCGACAGGCGAGTCCGGTCGCCGAGGACCTGCAGGTCGTAGGCGTTGTTAACGGTGTTCTGCGCGTATGGCGCTGGTGGGTCGCTGTCGCTCGTGAGATTGATCTGATCATGGATGTGCGACTTGATGCCGGGTCCCGTCTGGCCGGCCGGCGCGACCTGCATGTTGACGAGGTAGTCGACGATGACGGACAGCGCCGTGGTCCTGTCCTGGAAGCGGAAGGTAACCGCCAACTCGTAGGAGCCGGGGTTATTCGGTGCCGTCCACGCGCCCTCGTAGTAGTAGAGGCTTGTGGCCCCCTGGACCGGCGTGCTGGCGTTACAGGATGCGCCGACGCTCCATGCCCCGGTCTCGTCTGGTCTTGTCAACCTTTTGTAATTGCTGTTCAAAACAGCCGAATCGATAAGGTCCGGTGCCGCTCCTCCCGGCAGCGCATAGGCACCCAAGTGTACTGGTATCGTCGCCCCCGGCTGTACAACATTTTGATCGACGTAGTAGTCGGCATTGTGCGGTTGCTGGGCGCTGGGCGAGGCGAGATAGGGACTGCCGCACGCTGCAGCAGCCAGCCGAGTCGGGCGAGCGGTTAGCCGAGACATAGCGGCAGCGCTACCCGCACCGATAATCCCTCCCACAAGGACAATGGGAAGGATGATGCCGTGTTGGGCGAGTTTCACAGCGTGCTTTGCCATCGATACAGGCCACCGAGCGGCCCAGCTGTGAATAAGACATGAGTCATTCGGTCTTCCCACACGCGTGTGACCGAATCCGTGTCCATAGCTTGGAGATCCAAAGACCCAAAGTACTGTGGCCCGCGCGCCTTCGTGTTGGCTACGGGTAGCCAAGTGCCACCATCGCGGAGCGCATACACATTCGACGCACCCTGCTGCGAGGACCCGAATATACTTATCCAACCTCCCGCTACGCGCACACTTGTATAAAAAGCCCCCGCTATTGGCACTCCGTAAGCGAGTCGCCAATGGCTACCACCGTCATTACTTGTATAGAGTCCCTTATCGGCGGTCAGGTAAAGAGTGCGCCCTGCCCACGTAAGGCTCGATACGGAGGAGGTATGCAGTTGTCCCCCGAGCAGCGCTCGCGTTTGCCAGTGAGCACCAGCGTCCGTCGTGCGGTACAACGTCCCCTCGCGCGCCAGCTCGTACACGACGCGCGGGTTCTGCGAGTCGGCCAGCAGTTCGCACGGGCGGCCGATGAAGTTGCTCTGGGGCTGCGGCACATAGAGCCATGTGCGCCCGGCATCCTCGCTGCGCAATACGCCCACATCGTTCACCGCCGCGTACAGCCGGCGGCTGTCGCGCGGGTCCACCAGCACCGCGTAGCCCGCCGTCGGCAACGCCGTACCCGGCGGCTTCGCCCCGATACCCACGATGGGTGTGCTCGTGGTAAGCGCGTCCTGCCAGGTCCGGCCGCCGTCGGTTGAGCGTACCACCAGATGGGCTCCCGTCCCCGGCGTCGGCCGGCTGCAGGTGGCATCGATGTCCACGCAGCCGGCCACGTAGATCGTGTTGGCGTTGTGCGGGTCGATGGTAATGCTCATGGGCGTGAAGTCGATGGGAAGTTCCGCGTGATTCGTCCAGGCGGCAATGCCGGTCTTCGGGAACGCTTTGGGGTCGGTGGTGCTGATGTTCCGCGTCCAGGTGGTGCCATGGTCGCGCGAAACCAGCCAGGTGCTGCCGAGCGAGCCGACCGGGTTGACCGCATAGGGGTCCTTGCTACGCACGACGTAGACGCCTGCGGCGTAAAGCACGCCGCCCGCTGCCGTGGTCATAGCGGTAACCTTGATGTGTGGGAGCACGGAGGCACCGCTGTCGAGCGCAGCGAAGTGCGCTGGCGCCGGACGAACCGCCCCATGTACGGATGCCGCGCATCCTCCCACAGCGCAGGCCAGCATGAATGTCGCCAATCCCAGTCGCCCTATTGCCGTGCGCATCATGACCTCCCTCATGCTCTTCTGCGCCCTGCGCGAGATTCGCCTCACCTCGCCATCAATGGTACCGCGTCCGCGCATTCGTTGGGTATCCGACATGACCGGCACATGGAGGGAATGGAGACGCCAATAATGATAAAAAGCTCGAATACGCATGGTCGTGTGCGTACCTGGGTGGGGAGTGGGACCTGCGGGCACCGATGAGGCAGGCGATCAGGACGGACTGTTTCTGCAGGGTAGTCGTGCGCAGCAATTACATATCGAGAACGGAACTGAGGAGGCCCGTGACGAGGAGCAGGATGAGGGTCACCGACCCACGGCTTTCGCCGTGGGCTTGTTCCGAGGCTACCTCACCAGTAGCCGGAGGCGAGGGCAACTCGGAGACTAGCCATGGATGTTGAACTGGCTCGGGGTGGTACCCGACGCAACGTGAGGGGTGTTGCGCTAGCCCCTCTCCTCTCAGCCGGTCAGCGGCGAAGCGCGGAATACACGGGCTCCGGCCCGCCTTACAGGAGTACACGGATGTACGTCCCAGTTGTGGATGGCGAGGGCACCCCCCTCATGCCGACCGTGCCGAGCAGGGCGCGGCGGTGGGTCAAGGCGAAACGCGCCGCACCATGCGACGGGCACGCCGCTCCCGCAATACGCCTTGCCGCCCCTGCCGGCTCAATAGGAGACGGGGTGAGGTATTTCTGCCGCCGTGTACCAAGTCGCGGTGGCAGTGGAAGTTGCGGCTGCTGGCGTGGTTGTCGAAGATGTATCCCATCACGCACGTCATGGTCGAGGACGTGCAGGCAACGACGAAGAAGGGCGCGCGCCGCTGGAATTGTATGTTCAGCCCATTGGAGGGATCATGGCAAGACTAACGGAAGACCTGACGGGGCGTAAGTGCGGCCGGTTAACGATCATCCGTTTTGTCGGCTACCTCCCGGTAAGTTCGCGCCCACAAAGGGCAGCGTTTTGAGAATGCCGCTGCGATTGCGGAAACGTCGCGAAGGTTCGCGCGAACCACTTGAAAAACGGCGCGACGACAAGTTGCGGCTGCTACTTAAATGAGTTGATGTCTGCTGTAGGCAAACGGAACGCCCATCCAAAGGGGGCCGCTGCCGCCAACACCTTTTATCGGAAGCAACACTAGGCCCCGACGAACGCACGGCCTCTGTCGCCATAGCGGACGACGTGCCGTGGGGGCGATTAAGGAGTAAATGAGTACATCGAGGATTACTGCGATGTCCAAGCAATACACCGTGCGCCGACTCAAGATCGGCCGCACCGCGCAGATGGATGTTTTGGCCCGCGCCGCCGGCGACCTCTACTCGCGCACCGTCGTTTCATACTGGCGCGTTGTGCGGCACAAGGATTTGTGGTTGAAGCCCAAGCACCTCATGCGCTGGCACAACAGCGACGCGCTGCACGCTCACTCGTCCGACGCCTGCGTGGAGTCGTTCTTCGCAGCCATGAACGCGTGGTGGGCGCGGCGTAAGAGTGACCCAGACGCCCATCCCCCGCGTCGGCGCAGGCGGTTTTACCGGGTGCAGTGGAAGGCGAGCGCCATCCGGGTCAAGGGCGACAGACTGCACCTATCTAATGGCAAGGGTAACGCACCCTTGGTCGTGCTGTGGGGTCACGGTGTGCCCTGTCAAGTCGAGATGGGGTGGGACGGGCAGTAGTACGAGTTGCGCGCCACCTACGCTATTGAGGTTGAGGCTGCCGTGTCCGTCGAGGGTGCGAAGGTGGTGGGCGTGGACCTCGGCGAGATACACCCGGCCGTAGCTCATGACGGTGAACGGACCATCGTGATGAACGGGCGCTATCTGCGCTCCGTGCGGCGCTATCAGAATAAGACGAAGGGCAAGCTACAGGCGCTGCTAGCGCGCAAGAAGCGCGAATCTAAGCGTTGGAAACGGCTTGTCCGGTCCAAGAAGCGGCAACAGAGGAGGTGGGATTACCAAATTACGGACATCGCGCACAAGATCACGACCAACCTCGTCTCCACCTTGCACGACGCAGAGGTGCAGACGGTCGCCATCGGTGACATATGGTGGACCCTTTTGTCAAGACACTGGGGAGGGGCAGTTTAAGGTGGAGACCTCTCCTTTCTTTCTCCCGCCGGCTGGCGGGGCTGTGTGGGGCGTCGTTGCTGTGTCGGGTCGCAACCGGGGCGACGTAGACCTCGGCCGGTGTCTGGTAGCCGAGCGCCTGGTGGGGGCGGCGGTGGTTGTAGAAGTCGAGGTAGCGGGTTAGCCCTTGGCGGGCCTCCCGCGGAGTGGCGTCGTCGTAGCGATAGACCTCCTCATACGTGACGGTGCGCCAGAGCCGCTCGGTGAAGATGTTGTCGAGCGCGCGGCCCTTACCGTCCATGCTGATCTGGATGTCCTCTTTCCCCTGCAGGGCCAGGTACTGCGGGCT
>JAABUO010009140.1_pt1 | contig 11113 bp, 4 predicted proteins | sample 5559291 | NCBI WGS metagenome assembly JAABUO01 (sample SAMN10711878, study PRJNA513372) | rock metagenome | isolation source: Antarctica rocks | place: Antarctica: Victoria Land, Finger Mt sud | reverse complement strand
AAAGTTCGTTAATTCAGAGTACTTAACACATTCTCGCTTCTTAAATAACTTCTAGAAACAAAGTTACTCGCGTTCTTTAAAAAAGAAAATCTTAAGAAGAAGTATGTTCGCTTTTAATCAGATCGTCTTTACGACTTAAAGAAAGTTAAGTCTTTTTATGAAAAGCACATTCGCGTCATTATCTTCGAAAAGAATTATATTAAAATTAAAGCAATTAACGAGCTTATTAATAATGTTTAAAATAAGAACGAGAAAATTATATTCTGTATCATGAGTTTTACGAATGCACTTATTCTTTATTAAATAAATAACAGAGTCTTTGTCTTTCGTTAATGTCGTTTTTAAAAGTTATTACACGTATAACGAAAGAAACATGTTTAACATGATTATTAACGTTTAAATATATAATACTTTTAACTTGTTCTTAAATCTTTATAACTTTAATAAATGAATTAATGTTTAAATTTAAAGTAATGAACATAATTTAATTATTTTAAAAAGACTCGAAAAGACTGTAAAAGTATTTAAATAAGAAGTCATTACGCTTTATCATTAACATTATTAAATTAATTAATGTTAATTATAATTTATACAAGATTAAGAAACTAGTTTAAATTAACTCGAAATGAATGAAGAAAAATTAAACACAGATTAAGAAAAGAGTTAATCGTCTTAAACAACATGAAAAGATTATTACTTATAGCTTACGCTGCGTAAATTTCGAGATCGAGATGCTAATATATAATAAACAGAATCGTTAAACGCGTTTAATGAAGTTAACATTAAAGCTTAAAATATTTTAAGAAATAAAATTAATTAAAGATATCGAGAACGATTTTAAAGACGATAATGACATCATTAAAGTTAATGACTTGTTAAGAAACAACGACTGCGCTTAAATTACATAGCTTCATTCATGTGCATTAAGAAAACGCGATATGTTACTAGTTCATCAGTCTGTATTATAAATAATTATACTTATTCTTTTTTCTTTAACATTCATTAATATATTCATTAAAACTTATTAAGATCATGAAAAAATTTATATAATTAACATTAAGCTTTGTAATTCTTAACAGATATTACTTTAACGATTTAATAAATCTTTAACGATAAAAGTAACATTACTCGAGCATAATTACAGAGGCTCATTTTCGTTCTCTTAAATAGATTCGTTCGAATAGCTTATTAAGAAAATCGTAATTACTTAATTAACGTTATGTTTAAATGTGTGCAAATTAATAATAATTTAAAGAAGTAAACGCAGTATTATTTTATAAATCGATAATTATATTCTTTTATATTAATCTTAGTTACGATTATTTTACATTTATAAAACGCAGTAAAGTTTAAAAAAATTTACTCATCGAAGTAATGAAAGTGTTTATTAAACGTTAACGATCTTATAACTCGAAATTACGATGCTTTAAACGAGCGAGTAATATTCATTTCGCTTTTATTACATTATTATTATAAATTATCAAAAGAGATAAACGAAAGATTATAAATAAGAAAAGTGCGCTTTTCTTAAAGATTATAAGCCTCGAAGTTCGAGTCATTTACATAAAAATGTGCATTTGAACGTTTTCTTATACTTGTTAAACGTTTATACATTATAAATAATTCGAAGATGAACGTAATTAATAAAGATATAAAATATAAAAGTATATAAATGTTTTCTTAAAAAAGAGAAGAAGCGCTGTTAACGCATGAAAAGAACGCGTGATACTTCATATATATTATACTTTAGCTTAAACGTTAACTTAACTTTTAATGTTTAAAACTTAAGTGTTAGCTCGCTCATTTACGATTTTACATTAACTTAAATAATTCACGTTTAATAACGACGACTTAATTAAAGCTTATTATTACGAATACAGAAATTATAATTTAAAAATCTTAATCTTACGAAAGTTCTTTACAAAGATTATAACTTAAAGAGCGTACGCGTTATAATCATCGCGACTGATTATTAACAAGATTAACGATGCAGTTACTTAATTAAATAAAACATAAATGTACTTCACTTAATCGCGATTATAATAATCGAGTTTTATAATCTTCGAGCGATTATTATTAAAATATTAAATGCGATCGAGAAGTTTTAAACTTAATTACTTTCATACATCTTAAAGGCTACATAATGATTAATAGCATTAAAGTAAACATTAAGAGTTTAATGAACTTGTTTCGCAGTTTAATAAATTATACATCATTTAAACTCGTGAAAACGACAGGCTGATTCTTAAACGTTATCTCATTAAAAGCTATAAGAACTTAATCGTTAAAGTCGCACATTAAAAAATGAAATGCTTTCTTTATATATTATATATATATATAGCTCGATTAATGAATCTTAACATTACGCTTAACATCATTAATCTTTAATCGTGTTACTGTATATAAGAATCGATCGCAAAACGTCATTATTAAAGATAGGTTAACTTTAACTTTTAATTCGTTTAAGACGAAAGTTTAATCGCTTATATTTATGCTTAACAACTCGAATATCGTCTTTAAAATGTAATACATTTAAGATATTAAACTTATAAACATGAAAAAAACTTTCTGTCGCTGAATACTCTGCGTTTATTTAAGAAATTATAAATTATAATATTAAACTCTTAATAGTAATTGCGTTAAACGAAAAGAGAAATTATGTAAAATAATATTATTATACGATCATGAGAACGAAATCTTTTTATTTACTTTTCGTATAAAGCATACGACTCGTTTTCTTCACTGTAAAATGCGATGCTTACAATCTTTTTATACATACTGAATGTTTCTTAGCCTTTAATCTCGCGAGTTAATAAAGATTTTTAATTTCGAAGATTACGTTTAATGTATTCTTGCGATTCGAGTACGATAACAGTTTAATTAATCGAGTTAAACTTTAACATTTTGTTAAAATGCTAAAAAAGTAGCAGCGTATCTGCTTTAAGATTAGTTAAGTATACGTAATTAGTTTAACTCGAGATCGAAGATCGTAAGAACTCAGCTTACAGAATCTTTTTAGCAGCTGTGTTAAATTATTACAAAACTTAGTTCTTTAATGAATGAGATCGTTTATTTACACATTAAGCGAAAATATAAGTTAAAGAGATGACATTTACGACGCTTTCGTAAATGATTAATTTCGTGTACATTAATATAATTAATTAATCTCAGATTCATGATTCGAGAAATAACGATGAAATCGCGAAAAAGTTAAATGAGTTATTAAATTTACTGCGGACGATAAATATGTAATTACTTAAGATCTTGCATATTATAATTAAGAACAAGATCATTAATAATGCGATAACTTATGTTAAACATGTAATTTTCTGAACTTTTCATTAACTCTTTTTATCATAAAAGTAAAGTCGTGCAGAAAAGATTCTGAAATAATTTTTAAATAAAGTTTATAAGTAATATGCTAATCGTTCATTATCTTTTTTTAAAAAGATTTCGTTACAAGTTCGAATAAAAAACTAAAGAATGAATTAAAAGTAAAGAGTTAAAAATTAAATGTATTCATGCTTTAATTTAATGCTAAATCTTTAAGAAAATTCAGATAAAAATTCGAAATACAGCTTGTAAGTAATTAATAATTTTACTTAACGATAGTTACGTCTCTTTGCTGAATTTCTTAAGAAATTATTCGTTAATCGTTAATTATCGTAAAACTAACATGAAACGAGATTAAGAGTCGTGATTCATAGTAAATTAAAAGCTTATAAAAGATTCTTTAATTAATTTTAAAATGCGATACGCAAGCTGTAACATTACATTCAGTAATCTTGTAAGACTTTCTTTTAAAATAAATAACTGAAAACTTTATTATGTCTGTTATGTTAACTCGTCAGATCTTCTCAGAGAATTTTTAATTATGCTGTATAACTGATAATTTTAAGCGTTAAAAAATGTCATCTTTAAATTCTTTAAAGCGAGCTACTGACACTAATCATATACACTGAGTTTAATTTTAAATATTAAACGCAATTAACTTAACGTTATGTAAAAAGAGAAGAAACTTGCGAGCACTCGAGAAATAATTCTTTAGAAGAGTTTTAATAGTCTTCGAACTTATTAATATTACTTTATTAATAAGAGTTATTTTCTTTTCAGAGACTTTAAAGAATAATCGAAAAAGAATACTCTTGTAATAATCGAGATTCTTTAAGAAATGATAAAGATCATGAAAAAATGTAAGCTAATTAAGACATAATCGATGAGCTTTTCTTAAAGATAACTTAACATTAGCTTTACGTTTACGATGTTTATTCTTCGATAGCAGTTTTTATTATAAGTTTAAAATGAGAATAAAATCGTTAAACATAATAATAAAGACGTCTGTGTAATAATACATAGTTAAAGCTTTTTTATTAAACATGTTAAATAATGTTAAATTAGTTCGAAATATTATAAAGAATGTTAATGCGTCGAGTTTAATAAGTTATTGTAATACATTCATAACGAATAATTTAAGCTTTGTAAAAACTGCGAGAAGCTAAGAATAACGATGAGAATGAGAAAATTAATAAAAGAAGAATTAAGAATGTTACTTATATAAAGTCGAGGAATAAAAGAACGAGTCATCGTTAAAAAACTGAAGCAGCTATTTTATTCAGACATGCACGCATAATTAATGTTCAGATAAGAAGATTAAGAAATATTACATTAATAGAAATCATTCATTTCATTTTCTTAATTATTAATTCGTCATCTTTAATCATGACATATACTTCGTATGCAGATAAGATTATCGATCTTCATGAAATTAAAATTAATTAAGCCGTTTTCTAAGTCGTTTGCACTGAATGCTTAATGAAATTACTTAAATCATGTCGCTTAATATCTTAATGATCGCGCTTGCAGATAACTTTTAATAATGTTGTTTTCATGTGCTTCGCGCAAGACTCGAGATGCGATTTGCGAATCGTCATTAAAATTATAATTAATTAAGTCGTTTTTTAAGTTGTTTTACTTCGAGTTAATGTATATTTTAAAGAGACAAATGATCGAAAGTAAAGAATGTTCATGTACTAGTAATGATGCTCTTAAGTATAACGATAACATTTATTATAGCGACGCTTTATATTATAATCTGTCTTTAAATAAGTCTCTGTAAATATATATAATAAACATTAAAAGAAGAATTAATATATGCGACATAAGTAACATATGCGACATAAATAACATATGCGACATAAATAACATATGCGACATAAATAACATATGCGACATAAGCGATTAAAGCTGACTTTCGTTCAGCGACATATGAACGAACGCAGATTTTATTAATAAAAGCGAAATTCAGTTCAGCGACATATGAACGAACGCAGATTTTATTAACAAAAGTAAAATTCAGCTCAGCGAGATTAGCTTAAATTTAAATTTTATTCGACTTTAAGCGACGAATGTTACTTAAGCTAAAATCTAAAATTTAGTTTACTTTACAAACTGTTAATGTTATATATCTCGATTATCTCGTATCATCGCCTTAAGTCGTTTAATAAGACTTTTCACATTGTTAAATATAACGTTAACTGATTTAATGTAATGCTTTATTTTATTTACTGCTGCATATTCGAAGAGCTCATTAAGCATGACGTATATTACTTCTTAATTTACTTGCGAGCATGTAATTTTAAGTTTAGTTTATATGTCTTTTATGTTAATAATATTCTTAATCGTACGAAATAAATCATCATTAATAATTTTTAGTATGATTCTTAATACTGTTTTATTAATCTTTTTCTTTATTGCTGCGATTCGTATAATCGTTGTTTTATTTTCTATTAAGTCTTAAACATCTTTCTTCTACATACATGTCTTAATGTTATTAAATTATCGTAATTAATTATTAAATTCGATAAATATAATGCGTTTCGTACGAGAATAATCATCTCGTTTATTTACTAATGTTATGATTAATATGAATGATTTAATGAATTCAGTACGTACTGTATTAACGAAAGACTAATGATGTTTAAAAATAAATAATTACTAATTAAGATCATAATTTATTAAATATATAACGAAAGATTAATCATATATAAGTAGCAGTAATGATAAACGATGTCGCTAGCATATAGTATGTATATTATGTATTTAGTATATCGTAACTAAAGTATGTATAAAGTATAATTTACGACGTACGAAGATACGATGAAAACTCTGCACTCGATACTAGTTTTAATAAAAATAGCTAATTACGTCGTACGCTGTACGTCGTACGATGTAATGACTTTAATATTTAATAAAATATATTAAATTATATTAAGTTTAGCGTTAACGCGAGAATACATATATTTTACGTCTTTTTTATATTTATCTTTCTTTCTTCTTTAACTTTAAAATCTTTATTAATTTAATATTTAACTAGTTAATTATCTTATTATAATTAAAAGATTTATTAGTTAAAGCTGTCTTATTATATACTTTTAACATTATTTAAAAGCTTTAATTAAATTTTATACTCGTTAAACTCGCGAGTTAAAAGAATAAAATCTTAACTTAAATTAACTTAATTTAAGTTTTGCATTATAAACTTAATAAAATAAAAAGTTTTATTATTAATAAACTCGATCTTAATTAAACGATATAACTTAACTTAAGTTTTATTACTAAAAAATATTTCGACTTAACTTAATTAAACGTAAACTGATCGTCGAGTTAAGTTTTAATATTAACATTTTAACTTAACTTAAATACTTAATATTAACATTATGATTTAACTCGAATACTTAATATTAACATCATGATTTAGCTCGAATACTCGATCTTAACATCGTAACTTAACTCGATATTAATCTTAAGTTAAATTATAATTTAAATTCTCGACTTAACTCGCTAAGTAATTAAAAATGACGTTAAATGTTAAGATTTACTAAAAAAAATCTATTACGTCATTATTATTAAAAGACTTATAGTAATAATTAAAACTGTTTCTTCATTTTTTTATATCTTTTTTTATTATTTACATTATTTTATTACATTATTAATAATATATATTATAAAATGTTTAATTTTAATAAAATATACGAATCGTTAAAATCTTTAATTAAGAAAGAATCAGAATCATGAAATCATTAAGATCTTAAACTAGTAATTTAATTAATTAATTACATTATTTTCTTATATTACTCTTTTATATTACTTTCTTACATTATTATGTAATTATTAAATATATAACGAAGAATTAATTATATATAAGTAGCAGTAATAATAAATAATATCGCTAGTATACAGCGTATGTATTATATATTTAGTATGTAACGTTTTAAGTATGTAAGAAGTACGGTTTACAAAGTACGAAGATATAATAAAAATTTTACATTTAACATTAATTTTAATAAAGATAATTAATTACGTCGTACGATGTACGTCGTACGATGTAATAACTTTAATATTTAACAGTAACAAGTTAAATATTATATCGCTTCATGTTTTAACGAATCGAGTTAAAAATTCGAGTTAATACTCGATATTAACATCATGACTCGACTTAAATACTCGATCTTAACATCATGATTTAGCTCGAATACTCGATATTAACATTATAATTTAACTCGAATACTTAATCTTAAAATCGTGATTTAAATCGAGTCTTAACGAATCGAGAACTCGACTTAAGCTTAATGTATTAACTTAACGCGATTAGTTAGTTTAAACGAATTAAAAAAAAAATTCATACGAACATTAATGACTTAAAGTAATTATTAAAACGAAGACTAAAAGAATTACTTCTTTAAGTAAATAATAAACTTGCTTAAAGACACGTTTAAATAACGTGTTACGTTATTATTTAACGATGTCGTTATTAAAGCAAAAAAGATTAAGATTTTTTAAGATATAAAAAGCGAGAAGTAACTAATTTACTGAATAATTAACAAGTTTATTAAACTTTTAACAATGTTAAATGAATTACGTCGTAAGCGAAATACAGCTTTGTTAAATATTCGGCAGAAGTTCAGTCATATGTATATAACAGCAGTGATAAACGAGATTACTAGCATACAGCGTGTGTATTATGTATTTAGTATATATTAACTAAAGTATGTAAGAAGTACAGTTTGTAACGTACGAAGATACGAAGAAAACTCTGCACTCGACACTAGTTCTAATAAAGATAGCTAATCACGTCGTACGCTGTACGTCGTACGATATAATGACTTTAATATTTAACATTTTTTTTAAGATAATATATCGTACGTTAAAACGTAGCATATCTTTCTTTAAATTCATAAATTCTTCAGTTCATATATTCTCTGTTAATTAAGTGCATTCAATGATTTTCTCGTTAAAAACTTAGTAAAAAAAGAGTAAAATTAATGCTTCGAATACTGCTTAAAAGCATTCTCTTTCTTTTAAATCTTTTATTCGTTTATAATAAAGTGCTTTCGTAGTTAATAATAAAGACAAGATCTTCGTACAATGTACTTCGACTGCTTTAATGAATCTTATTTAAATCTGAGTGTTTAATGAAAGTTAATTCGATATAATAAGCAAAATACTCAGCTTTCTTCTGTGCTTCATAAAGATTATCTTAAATAAAGCTTTAGTAAAACCGTTTACTAGTTGTTTCTTAATAAATACTTATTTCATTCGCACGTAATTGTTCAGTATTAGTTTTTTAACATAGTGATGTTAAACGTTAATGTGTTTAGTTTTATCGTAATGTTTAACGTTCTTAACTAGATTCAGACTAGCTTAATTTGTTTCTAAAATTCGTACGAGCACGAAAGTTTCATTTAAAGATAATTCTGCGAGAAAACGACGAAGTTATACGACTTGCCTGACGACATGATTTATGATAATGTACTTAACTTTCGTAATGAAGATGAATATCGTACGTTACTTCTTTAAGCTTTAGCATATTATATTTCTTATTAAGAAAAAACAATAGCTTATAATGAATTTTCGTTTCACTATGTTTTCTGTAAAGTTATTATTCGAGTAATTTAAGATGATTAATAAATGTTTCGTGTCGTCGTACGAATCATTGTAATGTATTTTCATGTTTATCGTTTTCTTAAGATATCGTAAAATCTTTTTAACGACTTTATCGTGATCGACGCGAGAATTCGAGCATTATTGTAAAAGATAATTAATCGCGAAGATTGTATCTGATCGTGTTCCGTAAACGATGTATAAAAGCTTTTCGATTAAGCATTAATATAAGATAATTTATGCTAATTCGCTATCGTCGTCATCTTTTAACGAAATGTACGATTCGAGAATTATGAGTACGAATATCGTGTTACATGTTGTTAAGCCTTTATTTTATAATACTTCGCGAATGTACGATGTTTAATTAAATGTTAATAATCTTTTAGTTTTATCACGTATAATTCGCATACTAATGATCATTCGAGTCTCTTTTAAATCATGCATGTCGAATTTCTTATAGAGTACTACTTTTACTTTCTTTATTAACTTCATTAACGTTACTGCTATAAGTAAATCGTCGACGTAAATATTAATTATAACGAATTCTGACTCGTACGAAGCGTACATAATGCTTTCATTTATTAGCATAAACTTATATTCTTATTCTTTTTAAAAAGCGATTAACTTCTTGTTTCATAAGCGTGCTAATTATTTTAATTTATATAAACTCTTCACGATTCGTTATACTAACTTCGTACGATCTTGTCGTATGTTTACTTTTTCTAAAATTCGCATATAAATCTCTCGTTCTTCTGTCTTTAAATCATTAATTAAATATGCTGCTTTAACATTCATTTAATGAAGCTTCAGATTTAATACAGCGATCATAGCTAAGAAAATTCTTAGTGATTTCTTTCGTACGATCGATGCGAACGTTTTCTTATAATTAATGCCTTCTTGTTACGAGAATTCTTAAGTAATTAAACGAGCTTTATACTTCATTATTCTTTCATTCTCATCGTATTTTAACTTAAACACTTACTTACATTTAATAAGCTTTCTTTTTTCGAGCAGTTTATTTAACTTTCATACTTCGTATGCTTGTAAACTTTTTAGTTCAGTCTGAATAACATTTCGTTAGCCTCTTTTATGAATAGAGTCTTTTAGTGTCTCTTCGTAAATCTTTAATTCTTCAGCTTTTTCGTACGAAGAACTTAATTTCATTTTTATAAGCTTAGCTCTTTTATTTAATACATAAATCTCTTCATCGAACAGAATTTCTGTATTCGTTAATCTTAATTAATTACGTAAAACTTTCTTATATTCTACTAATTTCATATAATGCGTTACATTTAGTATGTCGCTCGTCTTTTAAAATTCGCTTATTATTAATAATTTTTAAGTAGCTCTAGATTAATGCGCAGACGAGTTAATTATTTCTCTCATGCGTAACGTCTTTTGCGTGTCATATTCTTCAGTATTTTAAGTAGCTTTCGATTAATACGCAGACGAGTTAACTGTTTCTTTTACATTTAGTTCGTACGAATTTCGTGTAACGCGCAGATTAATACTAAGATAATTATTTCTTACTATTTTATAAGCGAGTGACATCGAGTCAGCGAGTTTTACTCGAGCATCTTTTCTTGTTAATGCTGCAAAGCTTCACTTCAGCATCTGACTTCGTTACTTCGATTATTAATATTTAATCATCTTTTTTAAAACGTTTTCTGTCTCGTTTAAAAACTTTCAAGCTCGAGAGCTTATTCTGAATGCTTTCTTCGTCTCTTAAGACAGATATAGTAATCGTCTTAATATGCACTGACTCGTACGATTCTATCATTTTCTTTCTTGTTTATTAAGTTTGTTTATTAATACGTAATTAATCTTTAAAGCGTAATGCATTTAAGATAATACGATTAGCATTCTTAGTTTTAATAAAATTAAGAAGAAACTCGTTAAGTAAATAAGCGTCAGATTTCGACTCATTAATAATAATTATTAATACTTCATGAATAAATCGCTGTTAAGAACTTCATATTCGATATTTCTTAGTAGATTTCGTGTAGCTTATGAAGATGTTAGTTCATGTACGTTTTATGTTCGATTTAATTCGTTTTTTCTTTAAAATGTGCACATAAACGACGCTGCTAAATACACGTAAATGAGTCACGTTTAATTATATGCTGCTGATCGCATGATTTAAAACTTTATTTCTTTTTAACATTAATAATAA
>JAABUO010009137.1_pt1 | contig 11115 bp, 13 predicted proteins | sample 5559291 | NCBI WGS metagenome assembly JAABUO01 (sample SAMN10711878, study PRJNA513372) | rock metagenome | isolation source: Antarctica rocks | place: Antarctica: Victoria Land, Finger Mt sud | reverse complement strand
GTCAAGAACGGAAACACGGTGTCACTAGAGAGCCCGTTGCAATGAAAGTTGCACGGCGGGTTCGGAGAGGGGACGTTGGAAAAGGGCACTCTGTGTACCTCGTCGGCGTCCTACTCTACCATATGGCCCATGAGAAGCGGCAAGATGGCTGTCATAGCCCTGCAAAAGTACTCGGCTGGATCAAAGGAGTCCAGCCTGAACCAGCACTGGTGCATCAAGTCTTTGAGGCTATCTGCGAAACGCGTCGGCTGGACAAAGCGGGTTATGCCAAATTTCGCAACTTTTTGCTGTATGGCAAGCGCGGCTTGGCTGGGCAGGAAGCGGTGGTGAATATCTTCCAGGATATGCTCACGCTCGAATACCAGCAGGAAAAGCTCTCGCGCTATTCAATCGAGTGGCAACCAGACGAACGGCACTTCGCACGAGTAGGTAATCCCCGCTTCTACCATCATCCCCATCAGTCGCCGCAGCAGGAGTTATGGGAGGCTGGCTCTGTTGAATGGTTCGTGATCATTCGTACCAACCCGCCAGTCCGCCAACGCAGGCGTAAAAGTCACGTTTTAGTAGTGCAGCCTCCTTTGCTAGGAGAAGAAGCACAGTAAAAGCCCTGCTCCGTTGAGCGCAAATCTTGCCAAAAGCCGTGAAGATGGGTATACTTGAAGCGTCACGCATCTCTCCTACGAGAGGTGTTTTTACTGTCTGCTCGTGAGAAAGGAAGGGTATTTTTCTATGCTGTCAGTTTTCGTGTTGGGTTACTATGAGGTCGAGAGGACCGCAGCGAGAATCAACTAGCTGAGTACGTCGGCTCCAGCTTTTAACACATCAATCACTGCTGCATGCAGGGAGGACGCCTACCTGCTTTCCATGATGCGTTCATCACCAAGATTGACACCTATTCGTCTTTCTGAACATCGTGATTCACTCGGCCTCATCGTAACCCTCCTCTCCTACTCATTTCCTCTCTGCTATTCACCGAACGAGTCGCCTGGTATGGGGAGACCCATGTCCATTTGATTGAAGCACAGGCTCTCCACAGATAACAGGCGATGCACTCGATTCTTGTATGAAACGATGAGGCTTCGATATGCATGCACGTAGGGTTGCAGTTCTCTACTTCCTCCTGAAAGGAGTTTCCTCCCTGTTTGTGGCGGCCGTCTATACAGTCGAGCTGATCTACCAGGCCCAACGGGTAGGACTCAATCCTTTCCAGCTCATTCTCGCTGGAACAGTCAAGCAATGCGTCATTTTTGTGTGCCAGGCACCCACAGGTGCCCTAGCCGACATGTACAGCCGTCGCTGGGCAGTGGTGATCGGCCTTCTCCTCACTGGTCTCGGGTTTCTCATCGAAGGCGCTATTCCTACCTTTGCAGCCGTCCTCATTGCCCAAGCATTTTGGGGGTTGGGAGCCTCCTTGCAGGACGGGGCCGATGCTGCATGGATTACTGATGAACTAGGCACGGAACAGGTCGGCTCGTTGTATCTGCGCGCAACTCAAATCGGGTGGTTCTGTACACTCCCAGGTATTGCCATTAGTGCTGGTTTGGGCAGCGTGAACCTCAACCTGCCCCTACTCGTCGGTGCAGGAGGCTATCTCGCACTTGGGGTACTCCTCGCTGTTCTCATGCCAGAGCGACGATTTATCCCCACTTCTTGGGAGAAACGCACGTCCTGGCAGCAAATGCAGCAGACGCTTGGAGAAGGCTTTCGTCTGATTCGCTTGAGTCCCGTGCTCGTGAGTATCTTGGGAATCAGTGCCTTTTCAGAGATAGCCGGGGAAGGATTTGGGCGGTTGTGGCAGTATCACCTGTTGCATACGTTCACCTTTCCCACGCTGGGAACCCTCGCTCCGATTGTCTGGTTTGGCATTATGGAGATCGGTATTGCATTCGCCAACATTGGAGGAATTGAGATCGCTCACCGATGCATCACTCTCACCAATCAGCGATCGGTCGCCTGGGGATTGTGCATTACGGAAGGAGTAACCGTTATCGGGATCGTATTCTTTGCCCTCACCGGACAATTTGCCCTGGCCCTAGCATCTTTGTGGCTGATCACGACCGCCAGTGGACCCCGTAATCCTCTCACCCAAACCTGGATCAATCAACAAACCTCATCAGGTGTACGAGCGACCATTCTCTCATTCAATGCGCAGGTCAGCGCTCTTGCAGCAATGGGAGGAGGCCTACTGATTGGAGTGATCGCGACCGCATTGACAACACGTCCGGCACTTGTGCTTGCAGGATTGCTCTTGTTGCCTGCTTTAGTTCTCTATGCGTACACAATTCGCGGGAAGTTGCCATCCATTTCGACCTCCACCCAAGAGGTGAAAGATCCAACCGTGCCACTATGACACCCTACAAGCATAGGGAAGGTTGACCGACATCGCTTGAGTGGTCTGCATCAGAAAGTATGTGATTTTCTGATGCAGACCACTTTTTATAGCAAGGGATACTTTGAATATGTGTCAACACTCATGGGTCTCCCGACCTTTTGACACTGCTGGTAAACTTCCGAGGTGTACATTGCATGACCTTGCTAAGATAGAAAATAAAAGGAATTGTGTTCAATAAAATCTCGAGAACAGGAGCAAGATCATGACATTGCATGCACAAAATGAGTTCATCGTCCCAGAAGAGACCGTTCGTGTCGCACGTGCAGCCTATCCTCGTGGGAACACCTTGATGAAGATACGTGATGCACTTGGAACTATCTATCAGGATCAGTCTTTTGAGCATCTCTTTCCTCACAACGGACGCCCAGTTGAGGCTCCTTGGCGGCTTGCTTTGATTACCGTCTTGCAATTCATGGAAGAACTCGCCTTTTCGACAGGCTGCTGATGCAGTGCGCGGTCGCCTCGATTGGAAATATCTCCTGGGCTTGGAGTTGACTGATCCCGGCTTTGACGCTACTGTACTGTGTGAATTTCGTACGCGCTTGGTTGAAGGCGAAGCTGAACACCTTTTGTTAGACACCTTGCTGACCCTGTTTCAAGAGCACGGTTGGCTCAAAGCACGTGAACGCCAGCGTACCGACTCTACACGCATCCTCGCTAAAGTGCGGGCACTCAATCGACTCATGTGTGTTGGAGAAGCCATGCGCTTTGCGCTCAACAGCCTTGCTGTTGTCGCAGGTGACTGGTTGCTTAAGCATAGCGATGCTGCTTGGATCGAACGCTATGGACACCGCATCGAAGAAGGTCGTTTTCCCAAAAGCCAAGCAGAACGTCTTACAGTGGCTGAGATCATTGGGCAAGATGGCTGGACCTTGCTCGCCGATGTGTTCGATCCCTTAGCACCTAGGGTGCTTCGGGAGATCCCTGCGGTGGAAGTCCTGCGTCAGATATGGGTACAGAACTACTACTACGAGGGGGGCCAAGTCCGGTGGCGCGAAAAGGGAGATATTCCTCCGGCAGCACAATTCATCAATTCTCCTTACGATCCAGATGCTCGCTTAGGCAAAAAGCACAGCATGATGTGGACCGGCTATAAGGTGCATTTCACAGAAACCTGTGAGCAGGATCAACCACATTTAATTACTCATGTTGCCACCACTCCTGCAACCAAGACTGACGAAGCGATGACTGAAATCATCCAAGAGGAGCTTCATCGAGCAGACCTTTCCCCACAACCGCACCTGCTTGATGCAGGATACGTAACCTCTCAAGTGCTGGTCAGCAGTCAGAAGCGTTTCGGGATTGAGGTTATTGGTCCGGCACCGGTCGATGTCAAATGGCAGGCGAATGCCAAACAGGGGTTCGATATCAGTCAGTTTGTCGTGGATTGGGAACATGAGCAAGCGATTTGTCCTCAAGGAAAAATGAGTCCTCGGTGGACACCTGCCCTCGACAGCCGTGGTCATCAGGTGTTCAAGATCAAGTTCTCGATCAAAGATTGCGGCCCCTGCCCCAGCCGTTCCAACTGTATCCATGAAAGCCTTGCCTGATCAGCGACGAACTATTACTGTACGTCCACAAGAACAACATGAAGCGTTGCAGGCAACTCGCCGCCGACAACAGACTCCCGCATTTATTCAACAGTATGCCCTACGCCAAGGCATAGAAGCGACAATTTCTCAAGGAATACGGGCTTTTGGCATGCGTCGTTCCCGATACATCGGTTTAGACAAAACGCATTTGCAGCATATTGGGATTGCCTCCGCCATCAATCTCGTTCGCATCGTCGCTTGGATTGATGGCGATCCGCTCGCTCCTACACGTGTCTCTGCTTTTGAAAGGCTGTACCATGCGGCTTAAGGGTTTACCAGCAGTGTCCCTTTTGATGATTCAGAAAAACACTGTTTGCTTGTTGACAAATGGAGGGCTATTGAGTAAGCTTGTAGAGCGGCTTCAGTAAAACAGAGAAGTTTGCAAAAACTGCCAAAAATCCTCTTATAACTCCTCACCCCCGAATCATCAAAAGGTCGGGAGACCCACACTCATGTGAGTCGGTGTCCTATGCAAAGTACCGATGGCGCGAAAATAAGCGAACCTACACGGTTTCGCTCGGCCTGGATACGGATTATCCCGATCTTCCTTTTTGAAGCATAAATAGTTAGGAGTAGTTTGTATACACTCCTCACAACTAGTACAATGGCACAACGCGGAAGGTGCTTTGTCCTCCCTCATTCTATGAAGGAAAAGCGAGTATACTGTCTTTGAGAAGCAAGGTCTCGTCGAAAGGAGAAGCAGATGGCACCCCCACTACAGACGTTTGCGCGTTCGTATGCCGAGATACATGCGGGTGAAGACCCCTGGATTCCACTTGGCAAAATGATGCACCAGTTCTTTGGGGCCTATAGCATGTTTCGTGCGGAACTGGTGCGCGATCCCATCGAGGTGCCAGCCGACATCTCGGCGGACCTGTTTCGCTGGGCGGTGTTTTGTGCGGCCTCGGTAGAGTACCTCTGCCACACTTACGCCCTCGACTGCCCGACGTGGGCGATGAAAGATCGCTACCGTCTGGCAGAGCCGTGGTACTACCATCTAGTAGCAGACTCGGAGGAAGTCCAGCAAGAGTTACGTGAGACAACTCCAGAGGAGTTTGCACGACGCAATATCTACGTTGGGGCGAGGCCCTACCGCAACAAGTACGAGAAGCCCGACCGTTACCGTCGTGGAGCACAAGAGAGGTAAGTTTGCTCTCTGTGAAAACACATTGCTCGCGTCTGCGTCTCTGCTCTTGTGAATGTCCACGCTTACTAGAAACCGTGCTGTTGTGCGGAAGATGTGATAGAGAGGATGCGTTATAAAGCGATGTCACAGCTGCATCAAAGCTTTGTCATAGACCTGTTCCAGCCGCATCACATGCCCCTCTACAGTGTTGCAGCCAATGCGGTTCATGTCGCCTGGAGCGCGGCGTTCTTTCTTGACTATTCTCTTCTGTATTTCTCTTGTATCATTGCTACCACTACTGGAGAACATTCGCTTATGGTGTCGGAAGAGACATGGTATCGCGTACCTGTTGCACCTGCTGCGCTTCTCGATCCATCAGACTATCCAGGTGGTCGATACGTTCAGCAAGTGTGGGAACGCTCGTATCTGGCACCTGCTTCTGCGTCTGCTCTTCTAAGCGTCTGCGGAGGAAGCGTCGCAAGCGTGGTCCCTGACCGCAGGCATAGGCGAACCAATCACGGTCCAGCACTCGTTCAGGCTCCAGTGCTTTCCAACGTTCTTCACACCTCTGTTGCACGTAGAGAGGAACAGCGAGTAGCCATGCAGTGAGGCAGAACCCTTCGGCGATGTGCGCGAGGTCAAAGAGAAAGAGAACCACATGATCGAGCGTATTGTTGTCATAGAGGAGCCGTGCCAAAAGAGGGAGAAGGATATCCGCTTGCTCATCCTTGTGACCAAGATAGCCACGATTGATAACGAGGTAGCCACGATACCAATACATCTCTTGTTCCGGGTCTGGTGGAGCACTTACATCAGGGTTCACTTGCTTTTGATAGTAATAGAAGGTGCTTGGTGTTTTGAGATGGGGAATGGGCGACGGATGGAAGCGCGTAAGATTCTGTCGGTAGAGTGCATAGGCTTGTTCGGTCAGCAGCCAAATGGGACCATCTAGATGGGCACGCGAGAATGAGATGGGCTTGTTTGCAGCGTCATGCTGAGCGCGCCACAGGATGCTGATGTGTGCGAGTAGGGAGAGGCTGACTGCGACAGCTGCCCCTTGTGGGACAAACGTAAATCGCCAGGATGCAGCTTCGAGCGGAACGTGTGAGAAGAGTGGAGCGGGGATCGCCATCCAGTTTGGCTTGAGAAACCAGAGGAGAATGACCGCGATCACGAGCAGGAAGATGAGCATTCCTGGCACGGCCCAGGCGTCCGCCTCGCTTTTCTTCAAGACGCCTTCCCGAAAACCTGCGACCCCGATGCACCACAGGAGGAAAAGGAAAGCAAGGTCAAAGAGAAGACTGGCATGCAAGAGATGCAGCAGCGCACGAAGTAGCCACCAGATCGGCGGCCAGATGAACGCGCCAATCAGGACCCAGACCAGGACGCCGAGGAGATCAGCCAGCAGGATCGAGGCGATACTGCTGTGCGCGCCCGTGGTCCGACGAAAGGCTTTCGCAATGGTGAGAGGTGATGCTGTGTGTGAGGGGTGTTGCATCGTGTGCTCCTTTCTTATTAGGCGATATCATCCCAATCGGGGACGTGAATCAGGCCAGGCTGTGTTGGTGGTGTCTCTTGCGTCACAGGGGTGTCTTGTGTCGTAGGGGTCGTTGGGATATCTTGCGTCACACTCTGTGCCGTTGTTCTGCGCCTTGTGCCTTTCTTCGTTCTCGTCTCTTGTGGTGGAGTCGATGGTATTGTAGGAACTGGTGTGGACGCGGACGATGCCTCCTGCTGTGGCGCGAGCACACTGTCAATCGTCATCTGCTCAATGACTTTCGTCTTTTTGCCCTTTTGCTGCGGTTTGATCGGTGCGGTTTTTGGACGTGTTGGCTGGGCAGTCGCTGTCGGCGGGACGCTCGTCTGTGTCGGTGTCGTTGCCTGATCCGGAGTCGATGCAGCATCCTGTGTGGTCGCCGTGGTGGATGCAGGTGGCTGGACAGGCAGAGATGGCGGTGGCGTGGCAAGATCGGCAGTCGTCAAGACGCGCTGCAGGTGCATGGGTGTGCGCGAATCAATGCGTTCATAGTACAGCGAGAGCGCAGGAGCCAGTGGGAGGAAGAGCAGGATGCGTGTGACCAGGGCGTATCGGTTCATGGGAGTCAGAGACAGCGACAGGTCGTCGGGCAGATGCGCGGTATGCCAGGCGTTCTGCAGGCCCGCGACGAGTGCCGGAAAGAACAGGACGTGGACCTGTGCCAGCCACGCGATGAGGAGCAGGATCGCAACGGCCCAGGTCCCCTGTTTGGCCCACGTCCAGACGCTTGCCCAGCGGTCACGCCACGTCCATGACGCTCCGGCCCAGCGCTGAATGCCGTAGGCCACAAGAGGGAGCAACGGGTTGATGATACCCGCAAGCAGGGTTGGTAGCATGAGGAGCCACGCCGTGAGAGACGGCATCTCGACGAGGTGGTCCCATTCATGAGTAAGCCATGACCTCTCTGGTGGCGTAGATGGTGGGTTTGGGGGTGATGGTTGCTGCATCATCGACATATGAGATACTCCTCTAGCACCAGCACGCGCACACGTAGCCGCTGTTCCTCGGTGAGCGAGGTCTTGCGAGCGTCGGCCACCGCTTTGCGAATCGTCTCCGTCAGGCAGAAATACCAGACGAAATCGTGATGCGCTACGAGGTCGGGAAGGATTTCTTCATAGCGGCGGTCCTTCTTTTGGGGGTCACTAGATTGGCAGGGGCAGAACATACTCTAAGCAATAGATGCTCTCTACAGGCGGCTTTAGCTCAATGGGTGAAAAGGTTCTGCTGACCTGAAGAGCTTTCAAGGTTCCGTTTTTCTCTTTTTTTGCAGTAAAAACAGTTACATTCAGCCAATTCTGTCGCTTTAGAGTATGTTCTGCCCCTGCCAATCTAGTGACCCCTGAAAGAAGAAGAAGGTATTGCTGTTCGTGGGGTGATTGTAATAGTGAGACCACTGGCTCGCTCCATGAGCGACGTTTCATCGAAGCACTTTTTCCTGAGAACATCAGTACCACAAGGGAGCGAGCCAGTGGTCTCAAAAATAGAGTGACCCCTACAAGGGCACACTTTGCTATTTATTTGCCCTGTGATATGATGTGCAGGCCAAAGACCACCAAAATCATCCGAAGGAAAGTATCAGGACACCTATGGGTAATGACTTACACTTTGAAACGTTTCCTCTGTTAGAAACGGAGCGCCTCATATTGCGCGAATTGAGGCCGGAAGATGCCGAGGCCGTCTTCCGAATTCTGTCCGATGCCGAAGTCGTGCGCTATTACGACCCTCTCATGACTCATCTTGAACAGGCACAGCGGAGTATCGAACGCCATCGCGCTCGCTTTGAAAACAACGAGGGCATACGCTGGGGTATCACTATCAAGGGCGAAGACACCATAGTGGGAAATTGTGGCTTCTTCCGCGACAAGGATAATTTTTCTGCTGCGTTGAGCTATGTGCTCGCCAAATCCTCTTGGAACAAGGGCTTCATGCCCGAGGCGCTGGAGGCCATCATTGCATTTGGCTTTGAGCACTACCAGCTTCATCGCATCGAAGCCCATGTTGCCCGACCGAATCTCGCCTCGGTACGCGTCCTTCAAAAGCTGGGCTTTCAAGAGGAAGGTCTGCTGCGCGAAAGCCTCTTCGAGAACAACCGCTTTCATGACGAGAAAGTCTTTGCACTTCTCAAAAGTGATTTTAGGCAGAAGGGGTCACTAGAATAGACGATACCACTGGCGAACCCTCGAAAAAGCGGAGCTGACGCCAGGCACACAATGACTGGCGATGGGCACGCGAAGAAGCCATTTCATCTTGGTTCAATTATCAAGGAGACTTATCCTATTGAGCGTGAATTGTAGAGTAAAAAAAGAACCTGATCGTTCGCCCATCAGGTAGAATCCAGCCTCTTCTCTCTTGCTCCCATAAGGAGGCCGCTGAGAAGGGTTCGCCAGGGGTATCAATAGACCCGGTAAAAACTCACGTTAAGGCTTATTCTCGTGACCCCTTCTTCTGTTTTTCAGACTCTTTTTGTTGGGTTAACAAGTGCGACTGTAGTGATTCAGGGCATTTACCATGAGGTGCCTACGTTTTCCCTCACATCTGGCTCAGATTTCAGCCAATGTACCACTTACTCGTCTCCGTGTCAGGAGAAAGGAGAGCAAGCTAGCTGTGTTTCACCAAACCTGTGTATGAACCCAATTGCATTCGTTTTTCCGACTCATTTAATTTCTAGCGAATCGCCTAAAAGTGCTCTGGAAGAGAGTTTACGGTAACTTGCCATTCAATGGCCCTGACTCATAAATTTTCCAAGCAGCATTGGACCATTTTTCTCGAACCTTGGCTCGTCGTGCAAAAAGAAAACGATATGTTTTCTGACCTATTTCTTTTCCAGATGGGTGCTGAGATGGCTTGGGAGGCAGGAGCATTTGCCGCCAAATCTGACCCATAAATTTTCTTTACACGTCGAAAATGGCTTTCTCGCCCAGCCAGATCGTGATCGAACGATCCTGTTTGCTGCTTGGAAAAGAATTGGCTCTTGTCCACTCTTGGGGCTTTCTGCCTGCCTGCCATGAGGTGGTATACTCAAGCAGAGATGGAATGCTGCCGAACTGGCAACAGAAGTCTCCGCACACTAGTGAAAGTAAGGGAGAAGGGAGCCATATGGAAAATACGTCCAGCATCGTCTTGCGGGAGGTAATGTTGAGTGACCTCCCCATTTTCTTCAACCAGCAATTGGACCCAGAGGCAAATTGGATGGCAGCCTTCACAAGGAAAGATCCGGCAGATAGGGATGCTTTTATGGCGCACTGGACGAAGATTTTGAAGGATGAGGCTACCACCATCCAGACCATTCTCTTCAATGGAGGTGTGGCTGGCTCGGTCTTCTCGTATGTTGATGAAGACGAGCACCTAGAAGTCAGCTACTGGATTGGAAAGCCCTACTGGGGCAAAGGCATTGCTACCAAAGCACTCGCAGCCTTTCTAGAGCACAGCAAGATACGTCCTCTGTACGCTCGTGCCGCTAAAGACAACATTGGCTCTCTGCGCGTCTTGGAAAAATGCGGATTCGCGAGGATCGGTGAGGACAAGGGATTTGCCAACGCACGTGGTGAAGAGGTGGAAGAGTTCCTTCTTCGCTTGGATTAAAGCTTTTCCTGCTCTTCTACACGGCATGAAGCACCCGTTGGCGGAGCAGGGCAAAGCCAGCTCTGCCATACATTGTTCGCTTGATGAGTTTCAGCTTGGTCACATGCCCTTCAACCATTCCATTGTTGATCGGCCATGTTAACCCGGCTTGTACAGCGTCTTTATCCCTTTCCACCCCTGTTGCAAATGACTGGAGTTCAGGGAGTCCACTCTCCGCAACCCTGGCCAGCCAGGCATCTAACTGCTGTCCTTCTCGTTTGTGAACCATCACCAAAAAATCTTGCAGAAGATCATATGCCCTTTTCAGGGCAACGCTGGCCTGACAAAAAGCGGACAGATCCTCTCGCTCGATCTCATCGAGCTTTTTGGGGTCACGTACAAACAGACAGATGGCCGCATTTACCGAATATTTCTGGATGCGCTCTGGATGAAGAGAAGCTCTCACCTCTGCTTGCCTGAGTGTTTTCAGATAGCGGTAAACGCTCCTGTCTGTTCCGGTGTAGCCCTGATTCTTGATTTCTTGCCAAAGAACCAATCCGTTGTGTTCTCCGTCTTGCCAGCGTTTGAGAACATATGGAGCAAACGGCTCAAAAGAACTCTGCTTCTTGCGTCGTTTTTGGGCTTCAGGAAAGGCTCCCTGCTTGAGCCAGTCTCGAACCGTTCGATCACTCATCCCAAGACGCCTCGCAATCTCTTTCGTCGCCAACCCTTGCCTGTTGAGTTCTACCACCTGTTGATACCGCGTATAGCGACCTGCACGACACCGACTCTTGTGATGGGGGGTCTCCCGCAAAGTTGATGAAAAACGTAGGTTGCTTGCTGGGAACGGCTGGATGGAATACATTCTTCATTGTTCCTCTTCGTGACTTCTGCTACACTCGCTCCA
>JAABUO010009136.1_pt1 | contig 11116 bp, 15 predicted proteins | sample 5559291 | NCBI WGS metagenome assembly JAABUO01 (sample SAMN10711878, study PRJNA513372) | rock metagenome | isolation source: Antarctica rocks | place: Antarctica: Victoria Land, Finger Mt sud | reverse complement strand
GCTGCTGCTGACCGCCATCTCAGGCGCGCGGGGTGGGATATAGGGTTTCTGGGGCTGGGGTTGCCAGGGTTGGTGCTGCGCGCGGGCAGGGCACAGATTTTCTGGGCTGGTGCTGCGTGCGGGGCAGACCTGAGGTTTCGTGGCTGGTGCTGCGATGCTGTGTGCCGCGCGGACGGCCTTTCGGTCTCTGGCTTGGCGAAGTGAGCCTAATGACCTGCGAGGCCGCATGGCCCTGCGCGCTGTTGGTCGTTGAGCCGCCGCCGCCGCGCGCGCGCAGGCGCAGACGAGGCGGACGCGACGAGCGCGCGGCAGCCGGTGCCGGACTTTGCGGCGGGGCTGCCGGCCGCGGCGGCCCTGCCCAGCCGCCCGCTGGCCGGCCGGCGGCTGGGCGTGGTGGCGCAGGCGCGCGGCGCGTCGCCCGGCGTGGCCGCCGCGCTGGATGCCGCGCTCGCGCACCTGGAGCGCCTGGGCGCCGAGGTCGGCGAGGTGCGCAAGCTCTCTTGCGGTAGGGTTAGGGTTTTTCTCAGGGTCAGGGTATGAGGAGCAGGTGTCTGTTAGGCAAACCGGAGGACATCCTTGCTCCTTCCGTAGGAAGGAGCAAGGATGTCGGCTGGGCCGCTGCGGCGAGGGCTGGGTCGATGCCGGCCGTCCTGGGGTGTGGGCCGCACGCGGGCAGGCCGCCAGCTGGGGCCGCCGGGGCCGGGTGTGGCTGCCGCAGTCAGCCCGGGGCTGCCGGGGCCAGGTGTCGCTGCCGAGCTTCGCGGCGGGCCTGCCCGCGTACTACGTCATCGCGACCTCGGAGGCGTCGGCCAACCTCGCGCGCTTTGACGGCGTGCGCTACGGCCCGCGCCACCAGGCGCGCGCCCGCCTCCGCCGCGGCGCGGCGCGCGCTGCTCACGGCGCAGTGCCTGCCAGGTCGCAAGCCTGTCGCTGTCGGCGGGGCGGGCTGGTACAGTCCAGTTGAGCGCTGAGGCGGCTGCGCTCCTCGAGCGCGTGAGCGGGCCGGCGCCGGCTGGATCTTGCACAGGCTGTGCCGAGTGTGCCTGGCAAGCGCCCAGGCTGACAGTGATCGTCCTGCCGTCTGCATCGCCTGCGTGCCGGTCGCGCGCCTAGTTTGGGGGCCACTCTGCGCGGGGCCCGCAGGCGGGGGACCTGCGCGAAATGTACAATGGCACACGGGACGCGGGCCTGGGCGCGGAGGTCAAGCGACGCGTGCTGATGGGCACGTACGCGCTGTCGGCCGGCTACTACGACGCGTACTACAAGCGCGCGCAGCAGGCGCGCCCCCCGCGCGGCGGGCCTGCCGCCGGCGGGCGCGCCATCCCGCACCTGCTGTGCGCTGACGCGCACCGCGCCTGGCGCGCCTCTTGACAGGGCGGCTCCCATGACAAGCGTGCGCGGTAGGTGCTCGTCGTACTGGAAACCCTACCCTGCTCACCTTTGGAGATTTGTGGTTTCCCACAGCCTTCCCAGGGCTTCGGTCAGGCTTCCTGGCTTCCCAGCACGTCCCGGCAGCCGGACCTTGTGCATACGCCTGGGAGGCGTCTTGGGAACCGCTGGGAAGTGGGTTGACCTTGATGGGAAGTGCTGGGATCACACTGGGAGCCCACTTCCCTGGGAAGCTTGGGAATTCTACCTCGTACTCTTGGGAAGTGCAGGGGTTGCCTTGGACGGGCGTGGGAAGCAGTGGGGTGCTGGCATGCAGAATGCTGTTAGCCTAGCCCTAACCCAGGCGCTCGCCCGGCGCGGCTGAACTGTGACCTGGCGCATGCCGCCCTCGCCGCGTGCCATGGCAGAGCGGTTTTCAGGACAGGTCATGCGAGCGGGCGTATAGCAGCCGCAGCTATGCGCGACGTCCTGGCGTGGCACGCGGCACAGCTGTCCGCCGCCTCGCCTTGCAGGGTGCTCGCCAGCACGCTCAGGCCGGCTCAAACGCGCGCAGCTGCCGCCCTGCCGCGCGGGGCGTGCAGCGTGCATCAGCGGCGCTCGACTGGCTGGGACCCTACCTCCTGGCCCTATATCAGCGCGATGAGAGACGGCCGCGCGGCCGGGCGCGGCCAGGTGCGCACGCTGGTGCAGCGCGAGCTGGCGGCCGCGCTGGGCGACTGGGACCTGCTCCTCAGCCCGGCCGCGCCCACCACCGCCTTCCGCGTCGGCGAGGCGCGCCGCCCGCGCCAAGTATAAATTCTACGCTCACCCAAAATGAATTAGCTCAAAGTGCATGCGAGCAGTGTGGGCTCTCTGCAACCAGTGCTGGCAGAGCTTTTGACGCTGAGCTGCTGGTCGTGCCGCAGCGGCGCACCCCCATATCTTGCATGGCATATGTACCAAATTTCACCCCACAGACCGGGCCGGGACCCTGTGCATGTCCATACGCACCCTTGTCTGGACACACCCCTACATGCTAGGGCTACATCATCACGGTGGTGATCACGTGCTTCTTGGTAGTTTTCACCCCTGGGCTATACACTCACCAGATACTGTAGGATGGGAAACATGGCTTGCATATCCATGCATATGTACCTGCTGGAGGATGGGCAACATGGTACACTGACCAAGTACTGGACATGGGCAACATGGCAAGCCGTGAAAACTACCAAGAAGCACGTAATCACCACCGTGACTATGTAGCCCGGGCATGTAGGGTTTGTACAGACAAGGGTGGGTATGTACGTGCAGATGGTCCCGGCCCGATCTGCGGGGTGATATTTGCGCAGGGACGGGCGGCGGCCACGCACTCATGCAGGCTGGGCGTGCAGGGGGGTGCTCGGACAGCGACCGCCTGTCATGCTGGTTGGCCGCCGATACATCCGGATTGCAGTCCCAGCCGCAGGAGACGGCGCGGCTTTGTTTGGGTAGTCACCGTCTGGCAGCGCCGCCTGCAGCTGGATTAGTGCTCCCCATGGGTGGTGGATTAGGGTAGGACCCTAATGCCATCCGGTCACATCAGCTGGCCGCGAGTCATGGGAGCAGGCAAACTCTTCGTGCGGGCGCGCGCCAGGTGTGCGACGACCCGCTGGAGATGTACCAGGGCGACCTCATGACGGTCAACCTGAACCTCGCGGGCGCGGGCCCTGGCGGGGCTCGGCAGGCCCTTGGAGACGCCTCCGCCATGCAAGGGCTGCACGTGGGTGTCAGGTGCTTGCATGTGCGGCCGTGCCTGCAGACAAGCAGGCCAGCCGACGCCTGTCGTAATGGGAGCATGTTATTTGGAGTGGCCGAGTCCCACATCGTGGGACATGTCGTCGGACGCCTGCCACTTTGCGCCTAGCACAAACACCTTGGAGCACTGGCTGGGTCGCGTGTCAACTGGCCGGTTCTGCTTGGCCCGTGCGCACGCCGGCAACGCACAATGGGGGGATTCGTGGGGGGAGCGCATGGCGCACGCGCGCGCGCAGGGCTGCCGGCCATCACGGTGCCCTGCGGCTTCGAGGCGCCGCGCGACGGCGGCGGCGGGCCGCTGCCGGTCGGCCTGCAGATCATCGGCCGCGCGTTCGGCGAGGCGGATATGATTAGCGTGGCGCACGTGTTTGAGCAGACCGCCGACTTCGCGTGGGGCTCGGCCCCGGCCTGATGGACGGCAGGCGTTGTCACGGGTCTGCTTAGGCCCTTGCTCTGCAGCCACAGGGCGATGTCTGCCTTCTAATGCTGCACCACCTGGTTGGCCTGAGCGGTGCAGCCCAAATATGATTCACAGTGCAGAAACCTGCACGCTCAGCTCAGACACACACTGAACAGACACCTCTGCCGAGCACACTCGCCAGCACCTCACACCTGCTTAATGGCAGTCTTCACACAGCGCTGCAGCCAGGACCGCCCAGATCTGCGCCACCAGCCGGCGCGACAGCCTGCCGACGGCCGCGTCGTCGCCGCAGCGTAGCGCCTCCTCCGGCTCAATCCAGGCCCCGGCACCCTGCGCTGCCGCCGGCGGCGCGCCCGGGTCGCCGCAGGCGCCCACTCGCCCAGGGTCGGGCCGCCCTGCCCACTGGGCGCTCCCCGTCGCGCCGCACTCGCTGCCGGCGCACGCGGGGTTGCCGCTGGCAGGCGCCCGCGCTGCGGCCCTCACGGCTGGGGTCGCCGCGGCGTCGGCCGGGTCTGCGGGGGCGGCGCCGCCCGCCCCCGCCCAGCCGCCGTCGGCCAACAGCGCCTCCAGCGCCCACGCCGCGCGGCGCAGCCGAAAGGCGCCCAGCGCGGCCGCGGCTGCGGCCGCGCCCGCCGCGCCGCCCGCGCCGGCGCCCTCGGCGCCCCACGCGGCCCTCCTCTCAGACCCTATCAGGTTGGCCAGGGCTGCTGCGCACGCGGCGACGCCCACCTCCCCCGCCGCGCCCGCTCCGCGGGCGGGGAGCTCGGAGCAGCCCCCGGAGAGGCAGCAACAGGCGGGCGCCTGCGCCGGCCCAGCCGGCCAGCCGGCGGCGTGCTCGCTGGGCGCGCAGCCCTGCGGCCAAACGCCGCCCGTGCAGGCGCCCGCGCCGGGCAACAGGGTGCCCCGCAGGCGCCGCAGCTCGCGCGCAGCTAGGGTGTCGATGAGGCGCGCCAGACCAGCATGGCCCAGGCCCGCGTTGGCGGCCAGGTTGCGCTGCACGAGCGCCTCAAACTCCGCGGCGTCCGCGCAGGTCTCCCTGCGCAGCGCCGGCAGCGGCCTCGCTCGGCCATGCCTGTTTCCATGACAATGAGCACCTAATAATTTCGCGACTGCTCCTGCCTCATGGCTGCTGCACACGAAAGGAGCTGCTGCTTTCACCGCACGCCCGTTCAGGCAGGACTTGCAAGCATTAAAATCCCTTTTATGCAGAGCAGCTCACAGGCGCATGCCGGCCTGACCTGAAGCAGGCCCTTCAGACACACGCGCAGCATTGTCACGACATGTTATTGGCCAGCCAACTTGTGGGGAGTTGCGCCGCGCGCGGGCTCACCGGCAGTCCTCGATGGCAGCGGCGGCCTGCGCGCGCTCGCGGCGCAGCAGCGCGACCGCCCAGTGCGCGTTGAACGCGTTGAGCCAGTTCGCGTTGACGGAGAGCGTGTTGGCCAGGTTCTCCACCTCATGGTGCCAGCCGCTGGGCACGAAGATCGCCTCGCCGGCCTCCTGCGTGCATGTAATGGGATCACAATCTACAACTACTACCAGTCCCATAAGCCACTTGGCAGTGCTGTCAGCTGCCGTCCCTCAGGTGCGCCCGTAGCAGGAGCGGCACCTGTATGACGGTGAGCACGTGCGGCGCCGCCGCGGCCAGGTTGGGGAAGCGCTCGCGGGCGGCCGCGTCGCAGGGCCGGCCGGCGGCGGGCAGGCAGGGCGCGGCCTCGCGCCCGAAGCGGTCCAGCAGCAGCGGCGCGAGCTCCGGCGGCAGCAGCCGCCACAGCTTGCGCCCGCACACGTTCACCGACCTGCCGCTCACCGAAGAATGTTGAAAGGGCATACCGGCCGCTCCCATCCTTCAGTGTGCAGGACCTGGCGGATGTGGCCGGATGGCACCAGCCAGCTTCGCAGCATGCACCCGTACAGACAGGTATGTCCTCGTAGCCAAGCAGGCCACGCCGGCCGCCGCAGGGTGGGGAATCAGGAATACAGGGCCGCGCGCGCGCCAGCTGAACGAGCGCAGCACGTCCGCATGCAGCGGCGTGTGCGAGCCGGCCGGGCCGAGGTACAAGAAGCGGTAGTCCGACGTCGCCAGCCCGGCGCGTGGCCCGGCCGCGGCGCCCGCCTCGCCACCCCCCGCGTCACCTCCATCCGCCCCGGCAGCGTCGGAGGCCGCAGCGGCGCCCCCGCGGAGCGGGGCGGCGGCGGCGCCGCCGCCAGGCGGCGCGCGGCGCGCGCGCAGCAGGTCGTGGAAGCCGTTGAGCCAGTCGTCGCGGAACCAGGGCGGCGTGGCGAACGCCTGCGCGCAGGGTATAGGGTTAGGGTCACAATCAACGTGCCGGCGGCGCCTGGCGCGCGAGCTTGCGGTCCACCCACCCCTTGCGCACCGGCCCGCTTGAGCCACCTGCGTGGCCTGGACACCGACAGACAGTGCCTGCAGCGCTGGCTGCGAGGACGACACCCAGTGACAGGTGCCATGCGACCTGACTGCCCCCGCAGCGCCGACCGTGAGCCACCAGACGATCCACCAGACGACACCCTGCACGCTTGCTGTGACCGGCTGCGCACGGCCGACACCGTCTGGCCAGCCAGGCAGGGTGGCGGGCTGGGCGCCAGCCGTGTCAAGCGCCAGGTTGCCGGTGGACTTGCGTTAACTCATACCTGGGTCTGCGCCCCAGAGCCGCGCCGCGCCTGGCAGGCCGGGAACTCCGCGGCAAAGTGCCAGTCCTTGACATACAGCGCGCCATGCTCCTGGCCGGCCGCGCGGCGTCGCCACCACGCGGCGTACTCGTGCAGGCTCAGCTCGCGGCGCTCGCCGCAGCCGCAGTCCCAACCCCTGATCGCGCGCATTGCCGCGGCGTCAGCCTCCCGCAAAACTGAGCGGCGCACCCTCCAGCTCACGCAGGGGCAGCAGGGGGTGGCGTGCTAGCGGCTGCGAGCCGGCCACTCCAGCCGCGCCAGCAGGCACGGCGCTCCGCAGCACCCCAGCTGCTTCACTGCGCTTGCATGCCACAAGTCTTCCCAGGCTGAGCATCCAGGTGGGCTGCGGCGCACCGCGGGGCGTCCACGGCGCAAACGCGCGCGGCGCCAAAGCGCGCGGCCAGCGCGTTGATCGCCACGCCGCCGTCCGGGGTGACCCACTCCCTCGCCGCTGGCCAGTTCTCGGTGACGCCCTGCGCACCCGGGACTTGCATGACAGAGCAGCCTGAGCACAACACACGTGCCCGGCCTAACACACACCATGCGTTCAGCGTACATGCACTGCCCGGCGCACTTGATTTGCACGGGGTTGTGCAGGCGGGGCTGTGCCTGGATGATAACGGGGAGGTTGGGCGCCATGTGCTCGCGCACAAAGTCGTTGTAGCTGAGCTCGGCCGCATGCCTGCGGGGCACGCGCGTCAGCCGCTCGCCAGCTCGCGCTCCGGCGCAGCACCCCTCGGCGCAGCCGCCCGCGCTTGCCGCGCCACACGCGCCCGCCGCGGCAGCGCCGGGCCGCGCGCTGTGCGCTGCGCTGGGCTGTGGCGCGGCTGCGCTGCAGCACGCTGCTTCCGGCCGGGCTCCGGCGCTGCCCGTATGCCAGCCCGCCGAGCCAGGCACGGGCGCGGCGGTGGTGCTGGCCTGCTCTGCAGCGCTCTCATGCTGTTCGGCCTGGGACGCAGAGACGAAGCGTGCGAGGGCGTCTGCGGAGCCGTCCAGCAGCCTGCGGCACGGGACCGGGCTTTTGGCGACCCACTCCTGGCAACGTCTGTTGGAGCAGCAGGGAGCTCACGCAGCCCACCGTTCAGCAAGGACGTCCTGCCGGGAGCCTTGCGCAGTCCAGGCGTCGTAGACCAGGCCGGCAACGCTCAGGCGCCGCTGGAGGTCTGGGTCGCCCTGCAGACCACAGACTAGCACGTCACTTGGTGAGACTTCTGGCGAGGATACAGGCGAGCGAGCGCGACAGCGCGGACCTCTGTGGTCTGCGGCGGGGTGCGCTCGGCGAGCAGCTGCGCCAGCAGCGGCAGGCTGTCCAGCACAAGGGACAGGTCAGTATCAACGCCAGCAGCGCCTCACATGCAAGCACCACAGCAGGTGCGCGCGCACCTCACAGCGTGATCACCCGAGTCCGCTGCGTGCATGTGTGGGTTGTCAGGCGGCAGGAGGTACCAGAACAGTCGCACTAGCCAGAATGAACGCGACGGAGTGCTCACTGGCGGGAAGCAAGCCCGCAAAGCAAGGTCGCATATGAACTCGCACTATAGCTGTCATAGCTTTTCCAGCCAGTCCTGCCTGCTAGCACTAGTAAGCCTCCTGTGTTTCATATTGCCTTCGCGTGCGCCTCGGCTGCTCCGCTGTGCCGTGTGCGTGTCTGGCCTGGGTTTGGGGAGCAGCTGCTCAGCTTACGCTCCACGCATGCAGCCCCAGCAGGCGAGGTGTTGCTGCTGGTCTGGGCAGCGTGGATGATGGTCTTGGCTGCCTTGGCTGTCTGTGCCCTGTGCTCAAAGCATGTGTGCGGCCTGCCATCTTGTTGGTTTTGCTCGTTACTGAGGCGTCTCTTGGGCCTGCTGCTGGGCCTTGCGGCAGCGCACTGATGACTTCTGGGAGTAACCAAGGTGTGCTGGAGTGCCGTAAGGCACAATGCCTCCAGGAGCGAGTGTCAGGGGTCTGCTGCTGTACCTTGCGCCCGCACCGCGCTTCTTGCGGGCACAAGAGGTGCCAGCCACGCAGTGGCTGCGCTGATGTGCCGGAGTGGGCTAGGCTCGCTACCTTACATTGCTACGCCTGCGCGTGTTTGGTGAGGCGCATGATCTGTACCACCTGTGGCCGCCTCCCTGTGCATGGTTGCTGTGCTGCAGGCGCCGTGCGCACGTTGCAGCGGCTGGGCATCCCTCCTGGCCCACAGGCCATCTGCTGGCTAGGCTGTGTCGCTGCCACGCCTGATGCCTCCGCCTAGGCTCCTCCACTGGTGACAACTGACATCGGCCATGCGGGTGCTGTGCTGGCCTTGGTACTGCTGCTGCGGCTGCGGCCAGTGTTACCGGTGGGGCCAGTTGGCATGGGGTACAGGTACTGCAGTGGCGCACATGCCTTCATGACAGCATCGGGTAACAAGTTCGCTACTACTGGTCATGCAAGGCACTTTGCAGGCAGGGTTCCCTGCTGCAAAGCGTCATGCACCCCATCAAACACTTTCTCTGACATCGACAACTTCTCCGGCCACGTCCAACAGAGCAGGGGCGCATGCAGCCACATTCTGCTCCTATAAGGCCTATGAGACCAAAAGTGTGCACTGCCCGCCGTTGATGGTCGCTGAAACGGGCGTGAGTGCGGCGGCCGTGCCCGCCGTGCTGAAGATGCCGCCGACGGTGTAGGAGCTCGGCCCGGGCGCCAGGGTCTCCCAGGCCTGTGCAGCACGCGCCAGGCTGCCCCCGAGCTCCCAAAGGCGCGCTTGAACACACGCGCAGCACAAGGCACCAGGCATGGAGTGTCTCGTCAAGGCAGTGAGCTCGCAGGCACGCGAACAAAGGCGTCCTCTTGCGGGGCACTCACACACAGATGGCGGCCCGGCACGGCAGGGTGCGGGTCAGTCCGGGCGCACCTGGGTAAGCGCGCCGACGACGCTCGCGTTGCTGGCGCTGGCCGCCGGCTGCCAGTTCCACGCCTGGGTCACGGCCACGGGGTTTGCAAAGCTGAGAATCAGGTTGAACGGCGTCGCGATGGCCGCGGTGCCCTGGTTCGACAGCGCCTGCGCGCCGGCGCGTTGCTTCTAGCCAGCGTGACTCACAGCCATGCTCAGAGCCCTAGATATTATGAACGCAGTCATGCATTTAAGACGCTGAACCCCAGGCATGCACTTGACAATGGCCGGGTGGCCCTTGCGCCGCCCGCGCGTTAAAGCGCACCAGGTTGATCACGTTGTTCAGCGGGCCGCTGTTGCCATTCTGCCAGGGCGTCGCCAGCGACGCAGCGACTGTGCACGGGGCCGCAGGCGTCGGCGCCGCGACTGCCGGCGCGGGGCTGGTTGCGGCCTGCGGGGGCGGCGCCGCAGGGGCGGGCGCCGGGGCGGCGGGCGCGGGCGCGGGCGCGGCGGACGCGGGCACGGGCGCGGTGGGCGGCGGCGCCACCGCTGCGGCGGACTTGTACCAGGGCTCCAGCCCGACCGCGCGCGCCAGCCAGTTCACCTTTGGCCAGATGATCGTGAACCAGTCGTTCTCGACGAGGCCGCCTGCGCGCTCGGCGCGCGCGGCTGTCATCCACACATGTCCACATGTTGCGACAAATCCTGCACGACCATGTGCACACATAGCCACACAATTAGGGCCATGCACTGTCTGTACTGGGCACAATGCCTCATTGCTTACTGTCAGGACCACTGCTTTCTGGGGGCGGGCATGTGGTTGATCGGACATGCACCGGACTGGGCAGGCGGGGAGGGCCGGGGCGGGCCTGTGTCGCCGGAGTCGGCGTTCCAGTCCCACCAGATGAGGTCCGGCATGCTGGCGTGCCGCCCGTCGGCGGCGGCGCCCTCGTTGTTCATGTACCGGGCCATGTCCTCCAGCATGGCGATGTCGTTCACCTGCGCGCAGGCCTCATGCTACTCAGCATACACAGCGGATCACATCCCGGGCACGCCATTCGTCTGCACACAGTCCGCATCCGTGACTCAGCACATACAGCTGATCATCTCCCCGGGCACGCCATTCGCGTGCGCGCAGCCCTCACCTGTCACTCAACACATACAGCAGGTGATCGCATCGCAAGCGCATCCTCCAGCATGCTGGTCACATCACTGCCCGCGTGCGAGCATGCAGGCATGCAGGCGCGACGCTGGCAACCCTTCGCGTGCGCGGCCGCGCCCGCCGGCGCGCCGACCCGCTTACACGCACCCAAGCAAGCAGCAGTCAGGCTAATCAGGCTGGGGCGCATGCAAGATCGTCACCGGGCACCAGCCCTGCAGCGGCAGCGGCCATGGGCGCCCCAGGCGGCGCAGCGGGCCATGCCAGGGGTTCCCTGGCAAGAGTGTGGTAGGGTCCTAGCCCTAACCCTTAGTTGATGGCGCACGCTCGTGTAGAAGCTGCCGGTCTCGCCAAACACGACCGGGAAGCGCACGCCCAGGTAGCCCTGCTGCGTCAGGTAGCCGAACCTGTTGTGCATGCGCGTCCACAGCGCCTGGCCGGTGAAGCTGCGTGCGCACGCGCGCGCTGGTGAGCGCCGCCCGCCGCGTGGGCGTGCCGCGCTTGGCAGGAGCGCGCGCACCCTGCGCTGTTCTGGGAGATGCTGGGCGGGTAGTAGTGCGGGCTGATGACGACGTTGCCGACATATGGCTTGGCCACGAGCGCCGTGAAGAAGGCGTTGGGGTCGGAGATGCCGTTGGCCTGGATGACCATCCTGCGGGCACGCAGGAGCCGCGGCTGAGCGCTGGGACCATGCGTGGCACTCGCAGCTGGGACATGCTTGGCATTTTCAGTTAATCGCATGCTGTATCAAGCGCAGCTCTGGAGGGCCTGCCAGGCGGAGACATGGGTGGCCGCTGCTGGGTCTGTGCCTGCCTGCTTCATGAGT
>JAABUO010009133.1_pt1 | contig 11117 bp, 10 predicted proteins | sample 5559291 | NCBI WGS metagenome assembly JAABUO01 (sample SAMN10711878, study PRJNA513372) | rock metagenome | isolation source: Antarctica rocks | place: Antarctica: Victoria Land, Finger Mt sud | reverse complement strand
TCGCCAAATCCGCACAGGCTCGGCACCCTCTGTTTCCCGCTTTCGCGGGAGCCTTGACGACGCTGCAGACTTCGCTTCACGCTGCGGACTGGTCAGTCGCTCCACCCCGCTTCGACCCAGGCCTCTCAACCGGGATCGGGGGCTTCACTACCGGGGACCCTGGCGTCTCCCCGGACCGGACTCTCACCGGCTGGCTGCCGCGAACTTGGCGCCCGGTACGTCATGACGTCTCCTTCAGTCATGGTGCCCGGACTACTGGACGCACGTGGATCGAGGCTTAGGCGACACGCCCTGGGTCGAGATGACCCGCACGTTGAGAGTGGACCTTGGGCGAGGCGACCGCTGAGCCCGCTCCGCCGCCAGCCCGCCCTAAGCTGATCAGTCGGAGGACTCGCCCGGGCGTCCCAGGGAAGGCTTGCGAGGCCACGGGGCTGGTCGTGCGCCCTCGCGGATTTCGCCAGGAGGAACAGGTCAACGGGCAGTTGTCGTCACACCAAGTTTGGGCCGCAGCAGCGGACGAGCAGTCAAACCTATGTCGGGTCTGCAGGCGAGGGGCGACGAGAACCGGCGCGTGTCTCTACCCTCATCGCCAACCCCAACCGGAGGAGGCACAGGTGCGACCACATGTTGAGCTCATCCACGAGGACGACTACGTTCGGCACGGGGCAGAGCTCCCGGGGGGTGAGGGACAGGCCGAGCAATGGACGAGGAGGATGGTTCGTCCTCTCTCCGGGTGGACTTCACCACGGACTGGGCGGCATGACCTAAAATTTCGGGGACCTCGACCCGGGCACGTACTTGTTCCGTCCCGCCAAAGTCAAGCACGGGCACTTCCTCAGCAGCGAGCCGCACGATGCGTCTGGCTTATCCGAAGTGACGGGGAGCTGATCAACTGGTATACCACCCTGGAGTACGTCACCTACGGCGGCGATGCGGAGAAACGACAGTTCGAAGCAGGAGCCGATCATCTCGTCCTACCCGATGCGCTCCCGCTCGCGAGGCCCCTGGAGCGGGGACTGGATGTGAGCGTGCCGTCGGCGTGGGAAATCCAGACACGGGGCATCAGGTTGGACAGGACATGACGTCAACCCGGGAGGGGACGATCGGCTACTTTCACGGGCAGGGGGACGGTCGGCGCCAGTATGGAAGCGAGCGCTTCGTAGCCAGGAGGCACCCCGACGGACAGCGAACGTTGGTCGCGACCTGTGAGATTGACGCTGGCGTGGTTGCCGACCGGCATGTGCTCCGCGAGGTCATCTACACGATGGACGCGACCCTACACCCGGCGGACTGCTTTGTCCGACTGCACCGAAACGGCACATTCCTCGGCTGCGGTTGGTTCCTCTTCTCTCCGGGGCTAGCGGAGTGCGAGGCCGTGAACGCGGAGCAGGGGCGGTTCTCCCAACGGATCACGACACAGGGGCGGACGCCCTCTTTCGGCGCGCACGCTTTGGTCTGCGACATGACCCACCTCGCCAGGTTCGACCATGGGCTAAGCCAGCGGGTCCAACCGATTCGGGGAGCCATTCTTTCCTCGCTTGAGCACGACGGCTGCTCCGGTCCATTGTTGTCGCCCGTCGACTTCGCGATTGAGTACGTCGGTCAGGAGCGTATTGAGGTACCAGCTGGGGAGTTTGAAACCGATCACTATCGAATATTGCTGGATGGGGGGCGGCTCAGCGAGCATCCCACGGAGGAACTGTGGTGCTTGCCAGATGAATTTACCTTCGTCCGCGTCCGGGTGGGCGGGTACATGAACTCATCGTTCGAGCTGATGGAGTACCGCGCGACGGGAGACGCCGCGCCGGTGCCCTGAGCACGGCGGCGCCCCGGCGCTCTGGCGGTTCACGCACGGTTACGCTACCTCAGCTCTCAGCCGACGATTCCTTGTCGGAACAGTCCCACTGGCACCGGCGGATCGGTGACAGTTCTCGTCTCCAAGAAGTTCCACCAGTCCTCCTGGGAGATCCGCTCCGACTCCCAGGACGGCTGCTTCTTGAGCCGGGCCAGGGCCGCCCGGTAGGTGCCCCAGCCCGCCTCGTCATCAAATGCGGCCCAGTTCTCCATCACGTAGACGTCACCGCGAACAGCCCATACCTACGAACGGAGCGGCCAACGGCGCTGGATGCCGCGCCCAAGCCCGCCGGCCTCGTCGAGCGCGCTCGACGCATCCGGAGTCGCTGACGGGTAGGCGTCGGCCTGCTGTCGTTGTCCCGGCGAGCGCTGCGCGCATAGCGCGCCGCGCGGGCGCAACTGTGGGCGACGCAACTTCGTTCCTCGGCTTCGGAAAGCTCGAGCAGACAACCTCTTGGCCTAGCGCTACACAGAGGCTACTGTCTGGAACAGCATTTCAGATAGCGGAATAGGTGATTCGATGATGCCGCTGGAGGGTCTGCGCGTACTCGACGTTTCGACCATTCTGGCCGGTCCCCTCTGCTGCCAGATCCTCGGTGACTTCGGGGCCGACGTGATCAAGGTTGAACACCCTCAAGCCGGGGATGGCCTCCGGGGCCACGGGCAGCAAAAGGACGGCGTCCCTCTGTGGTGGAAGGAGGTGTCCCGGAACAAGCGGACCCTCGGCCTAGATTTAGGGCGCCCGGACGGGGCAGCGCTCCTCCTCCAGTTGGCCGCGGCCGCCGACGTGCTAGTGGAGAATTTCCGCCCGGGAACGCTGGAGCGCTGGGGTGTGGGGCCCGAGGAGCTGTTGGCTCGGAACGCGAAACTCGTCATAGTCCGCGTGACCGGCTTTGGGCAAACCGGTCCGTACGCCGCTCGGGCCGGCTTTGGGACACTCGCGGAGGCGATGAGCGGCTTCGCGGCGATGACGGGTGAACCAGACGGTCCACCGACGCTGCCCTCCTTCGGCCTGGCCGACAGCATCTGTGGGATCGCGGCCTCCTCCGCGGTGCTCATGGCGCTTCGACACGGCGACCGGACGGGGCGCGGGCAAATCGTTGACCTCAGCATCTTGGAGCCCATCATGGCCGCCCTCGGGCCGGCGCCGACGGTGTACGACCAACTCGGCCTTGTAGACGGGCGACATGGCAACAGGTCTACGAACAACGCCCCGAGAAACATCTACCGCACTGCGGACGGGTCCTGGGTCGCCGTGTCGACAAGCGCACAGCGGATAGCCGAGCGGGTGATTACCCTCGTCGGCCACCCGGAGCTTATCAACGAGCCGTGGTTCTCGTCCGGGCGTGAGCGGGTGGAGCACGTCGACTTGCTTGATGAGCACGTAGGTGGCTGGATCGCCCAGCGCACGCGACAGGAGGTCATGGAGGCGTTCGCGCTGGCGGGCGCCGCCGTCGCCCCGGTGTATGACGCCCGTGACCTGGTCGAGGACCCGCATATCCGCGCGACGGACATGCTGACCCGGGTCGACGACCCCGACCTGGGGTCGCTCCTCATGCACAACGTCATGTGGCGCATGTCCGCCTCGCCGGGACGCATCCGCTGGACCGGTAGGAGGCTCGGCGCGGACACCGACTCTGTGCTGGCGGAGCTCGGTTGCAGCCCTGCGGACATTGAAGCGCTCCGGCGGCAGGGGGTGGTCGCGTGAGTAGCCCTGTTCAAGCCACCCTCTGGATGATCTTGTTCTGCTTGTGGAGGACGCGCTGGAGTGCGTGGTGTTGATCGGGGCCGTAGGCGGTGTTCTTCTGCCAGCAGTGCCAGATGACTTAGAGCCAGGCGGGGGCGAGGATCCGGACGGCGTGTGCGCGGTCGTGGCCTCGTGTGCGGGTTCTGGAGTAGAGGTCTTGGGCCCAGGGGTTGGCGCGTCGGCTGTCGCCGGCGAAGTGGCAGGCGGCGTCGCGGAGTTGTTTGTCGCAGGCCCAGCGGAACCCGACGTGGTGGCTCTTGCCGGAGGTGCGGGTGCTGGGGGCGACGCCGGCCAGGCAGGCCAGCGAGGCAGGGGTCGGGAAGCGGGCACGGCAGCCGCCGATCTCGGCCAGCAGCCGGGCGGCGCGCATGGTGCCGGAGCGGGGCAGGCTGGTGAAGATGTGGCTGTCGGTGTGGGCGGCCAGCTGCTGGCGGATCTGCTGCTCCAGGGCGGTGATCTGTGCCCGCAGTGCCCGCAGGGTCTACAGGTAGGCCGCTGTGATGTGGGTCAGCGCCATACCGTGCTCGTCTGTGGGTCCGCGGGTCGTTGCGGCCAGGCGGGCGTGCAGGTCCTGCGGGCTGGTGCGGCCGCAGTACCCGGCGGCGTCCAACCAGTGCCCGAGACACTTGGGGCTGAGCCGGTCGGTGGTCGGGTCGTTCGGGGCATGCTTCATCACAGCCTCTTCGCTGCGAGTCCCAGTGGGGGGGCACCTGTCGTGCGGTGCCAGGACGCGGCTGCCGGTTTGCTCACTGATCGGCGCTCGGAGGCGCTCAGCCCTGTCGACGGTCGGCACGTCCTGGGCGACCGCCGGGTCTCGCAGAACTCGCGCTGGACGTCGAAGCGTCAAGCGAGCAGGGCGATGCCCCGGCGGCACCTCAGGTGCATCGGTAGTTCTTCAACCACCCACCTGACCAGGGTGCACTAGTGAGCGACCCTCTGCTCGAGGCAGTCCTCCAGGGCGTGCGAGTCGTCGACCTCGGGCGGCCGCTCTTCTTTGGGATGCCGCAATCCCCGAACCATCCGGCCTACTGGCACACGTTGCCCCGCCGGCACGGCGACAGTGTGCGTCGCGACGGCGGCTCAGCCGCCAACGACATAATCGTCACAGGCACGCATGTCGGCACCCACATCGACGCGCTGGCGCACGTCTCCCAGGACGGAAGGCTCCACGGCGGCGCGGACGCGGTGGAAGCGGGTAAGGGCGGGCGCTACCTCGATCTCGGCGTACACACCGTCGCGCCGATGATCTGCCGCGGCGTGCTCCTCGACGTGCCGGAAGTCTTGGGGTTGGACATCTGTGAGCCTGGTTACGAAATTGGTCCGCGCGAGCTCGAGCGCGCGCAGGAGCTTGCGGGGACCGGGCTGAAGTCGGGGGACGTTGCGCTGATCCGCAGCGGCTGGGGTCAGCGGTTCGACGAGGGTGCTTCGGCGTACGTCGGGGCGGGGACCGGTGTGCCCGGCGTCGGCGAAGCGGGTGCGTCTTGGCTGGCCCGTCGCGGCGTCCGGGCCGCCGGCGCGGATACCATTGCCTTCGAACGGCTACGACCTGGTTTCGGGCACAGCGTCTTGCCGGCGCACCGGGTTCTGCTGGTCGAGCACGGCATCTACATCATCGAGGCGCTCGACCTCGAAGGGCTCGCGCGGCAGCGGCTGCGCGTGTTCACCTTCCTGCTCATCCCGTTGAACCTCGTCGGTGCGACCGGTTCACCCGTGCGGCCGCTGGCGGTGACGTCCGGTGCCTGAGCCAACCTTGGCCGAACGCATCGGTGAGTTCGCCACTCGGAGCCGGTTCGACCGGTTGCCTCCCGAGGTTACGGAGAGTGTCCAGATGCGGGTTCTGGACATCCTCGGCATCGTGGTCGCCGCTGCTCCTTTGGGGTCGTCGAGGGCGGCGCGGGACTGGGCCGCTGAGCAGGGGGGAGCCCCCCAAGCCGTCGCGACCGGAGTGCCCGTGCGGCTACCGGCCGGACTCGCGGCATTCGTCAATGGCGTGTTGGCGCACAGCCTGGACTACGACGACACACACCTGCCCTCCGTTCTGCACCCCAGCGCGTCTGTCATCCCGGCGGCGTTGGCGGCGGCCGAGGCCGTCGGCTCTAGCGGCCGCGACGTCGTCGCGGCCGTGGCCGTTGGCCTCGAGGTCTGCGTGCGCCTCGGGATGGCCGGTTACGACCAGGAGAGCAGCAATTCGACCTTTTTCGAGCACGGGCAGCACGCCACCTCCATCTGCGGGGTCATGGGTGCCGCGGTTGCCGCGGCGCTGCTCCACGGACTAGAGGCAGACGGGGTGGTTCACGCGCTCGGCCTCGCCGCATCCATGTCTTCCGGCATCATCGAGGCCAATCGGACCGGCGGCACGGTTAAGCGCTTGCACTGCGGCTGGGCTGCGCAATCAGCCTTGGCGGCAGCTCAACTCGTGGCTCGTGGCCTCACGGGTCCCCCAACGGTGCTCGAGGGGCGGTTCGGATTTTTCCAGGCATGGCTGCATGGGCGTTTCGAGCCGCGCGCGATTACCGACGGCCTGGGGGAGAAGTGGGAGGTGCCCTCGATCTTCTTCAAGCCTTATCCGGCTAACCACTTCACCCATGCAGCGATCGATGCCGCACTGGCGATGCGCCAGCGTGGCATCGCTCCCCACGACATCATCGCCATCGAGCTCGGTGTGCCTTCGGCCAACCTGCGCACCGTGGGAGAACCGATAGCGGTCAAGCGGGCACCGCAGACCGGGTACATGGCGCAGTTCAGCGGCCCATATGCAGTCGTCGCCGGCTTGCTGGGGGGCGATGGTCTTGGCGTGGGCCTCGACGACTACACTGACGAACTGGCAACCGATCCCCGACGGCGAGCCCTAATGGCCCTCGTTGACGTGGAGGCCGACCCCCGCTGCTCGGCTATCTTCCCCAGGCAGTTCCCCGCCGTGCTCCGGGTCTGGACCCGAGACGGTCGCGAGCTGTCCGAAGAGGTCCTGACCAACCGCGGCGGCCCGGACCGTCCACTGTCTTTCGAGGAGCTTGCCAGGAAGTTTCGGGATAACTCCTCGCGCGGTCTGCCGGACTCTGACGTCAAGGCCCTTGAGGTCGCGTGCGCCGGGCTCGCCGGTCTCCCCGACGTCGGCCGGCTCATCGCGCCTCTGCAGCGCGTCGACCCACGGCCGGTGGTTTGATGCTGGGACTGCGTCCCAGCCCTGATTATCCATCCGTGCATTGAGGAGGCCTAGTGGCCCTGTACGACCTTCTGATTAAGAATGTCCGCGTGGTCCGACCGAATCAGCCGCAGGAGGCGATTGACCTCGGCATCGCGGGCGGCAGATTCGCCCGCGTGGCGCCGGATCTGCCTGAGCAGGATGCCGCCGAAGTCGTCGACGGTGGTGGGCGACTGGCCTTTCCCGGAGTCGTGGACGTTCATCAGCACTGGGGGATCTATAATCCTCTCGAGGAAGACACGCGCTCCGAGAGCCAGGCAGCAGCGCAGGGCGGCGTGACCAGCGGGATCACCTATGTGCGGTCCGGTCGCTACTACGTGAACCGGTCTGGCCCGTACGCGGAGATCTTTCCGGAGGTGCTGGGGGCCGCAGAGGGCAGGGCTTACATTGACTACGGCTTCCACGTCGCTCCCATCCTCCGAGAGCACATCGACGAGATTCCCGAACTAATCGGCCGGTTTGGGGTGTCCTCCTTCAAGATTTTTATGTTCTACGGAGGGCACGGGCTGCACGGACGCTCGTCCGAGCAAGGGTCGTTCCTGATGCTTCCCGATGACCAGTGTTACGACATAGCACACTTCGAGTTCGTCATGCGCGGGATCCAAAAGGCTCGCGAGGAGGAGCGGTTCCTGGAAGCGGCCGACGACATCTCCCTGTCCTTACACTGCGAGACGGCCGAGATTATGCGGGCCTACACGCGGCTAGTCGAGGAAGAGGGCACGTTGAAGGGCTTGGAGGCCTACAGCGCCTCTCGGCCGCCCCATTCCGAGGGGTTGGCCATCATGATCGCCGCCTACCTGGCACACGAGACGGCGTTACCCACCATCAATCTTCTACACCTTTCTTCACGGAAGGCGATGGAAGCGGCCCTGATGATGGCCGCGACATTCCCGCACATCGACTTCCGCCGAGAGGTGACGATCGGTCATTTGCTCGCCGACATTCACACAGCGTACGGCATTGGTGGGAAAGTCAACCCGCCGCTGCGTCCGCGGGACGACGTAGAAGCGCTGTGGGAGCATCTGCTCGCTGGCCACGTCTCGTGGGTCACGAGCGATCACGCCTGCTGTCGCAATGAGGCCAAATTCGGCGACCCTCGGGACGACGTCTGGCTCGCCAAATCCGGCTTCGGCGGCACAGAGTACCTCCTTCCCGGGTTGCTGACTGAGGCACGGCGACGGGGGCTTCCGGACGAGCAGGTCGCGGCGCTGACCTCTTGGAACCCCGCACGTCGGTTTGGCCTGCACACGAAGGGCGCGATCGCAGAGGGGTACGACGCCGATGTGTGCTTCGTGGACGACACAGTCACCTGGACCGTCCGGGCAGAGGACTCGCAGTCCACTCAGGAGTACACGCCGTTCGAGGGCTTCGAACTCACCTCCAAGGTGACCGACACCTTCGTGCGCGGCATGCGCGTCCTCGAGAACGGCCGGGTCGTGGGTGAACCGCGTGGAAAGTATCTTCACCGGCCCACAAGGCGATGAACGCCCTCATGGAACGGTGGTGATCAGTTCATCTCAGGGGTGCAAGGGGGCCGACGTGCTCCCCGCCGCTGTGGAGTGGCACCGACGCGATGGGGGACACCGTGCTACACGGAAGGGGACGACGTTCCGGGACCAGTGATCTGACCGCGCCTTGCTGCCTGAATGAGGGAACTCCGATGCGTTGCCCTCCTCGCCGAATCGCGACGTTCCTTAGCCCGACGGCCAGCTCATGCCATCTCAGCAACTTCGACGCGCCCGACGATCGGGTCAAAGTGGACCATCGAGAGTTCGCGCCGGCCAAGGCGAGGGTCAGGCACCCTCGACCTCCGCTTGCTCGGGCGCGAACTCCCGTGAGAACGCGTTTCGCTGCCCGTGGATCTCGACGGCGTGCTTGGGTTCGGCATCGACAACCAGGCGAAGCAGATCTTTTCGCGAGTAGTGGCCGGTCGCATCGACGAAGATGTGCATCCCGGCGATCTCGTCCAAGTCGACCTCGGCGACGATCAACTTGTCCTCCATACCTCCGTGAGGGCCAGCGAGATATGCCGTTGACGGGTGAATGACAGCGGACCAACCCGGCCCCGGCGTCTGAAACTCCTGCGGACCCAGCGCGTCGGCCATAACGTCCACCATCTGCTGCGTGAAGGGGCTCATCGCCACGACGACAAAGCATTGGCCCGTGATCGCGTGATTGCGCGACATCGCCTCCACCTGCGGCTCCCAGACTCCCACGAAGCCGGGAAGCGTAGAGAGATCCGGCCAGGACGCCGCGTGGATCTGCTCGCCCTGACCAATCAGCGCGTGGCGGGCTAGGTTCATCGTGTGCTCCCAGCAGACGAGGCCGCCGACGCGCCCAACGCGGGTGTCGAACACCGAAAGGGTCGAGCCGTCACCCTGCCCCCACACCGTGCGCTCGGCGTACGTTGGTTGAAGCTTGCGGTGCACGCCCGTGAGCTCGCCGGTCTCGGAGATGTGGACCTGGGTGTTGTAGAGACTGCCGCCTTCCCGTTCGCTGACCCCCAGCACCACGGCAACGTCGGCCCGGCGAGCGGCGGCGCGCACTCGGTCGATGTCCGGACCGGGAACCGTTACTGACGCCTTGGCGTATCGAGCGTGGAGTCCCGCCTGAACGATTGGCGGGTACAGGTTGATCCAGTACGGAAACCCAGGCACGAACACCTCGGGAAACACGAGCAACTGCACCCCCTGCTCGCCGGCGGCGGCGATCAGGTCACATGCCTTCTCGACGGTCGCCGTGGTGTCGAGGAATTCCGGCGCAGCGTGCGCCGCGGCAACTCGGTAGATCTTGCTCAACGGTCTGGCCCTTCAGCGTCGACGAATATGACATAACAAATATTCTGGTTCAGGCGGTCTCATTCACCTAACCCGCTTGTTGCAGTAGGCCTGTGATCTTGGTGGCGCGACACGGGTCGTAGATGCGCGAAAGCGCCTGTCCTGCTTGGGATCTTGGACTTGTCGAAGGTCAAGGTCCGCCACGCAGGAGAGGCACTCCGCAGATGCACGGTAACGCGTCCCGTCCCAAGATCGTGTTCTCCGGTGGCGGGTCGGCGGTGGTGTCGCATGCCGGGTCGAGGTTGCTGGCGGAGCTGGCCGACCGGGCCGGCGTGACCGGGTTGTTCGGCGACGTGCTGGCCGGGTTGCGGGAGCGTCGCTCGGGTCATGACCCGGGTCGGGTGCTGGTCGATCTGGCGGTGATGCTCGCCGACGGCGGGACGACGATCTCGGATCTGGCGGTGCTGCGGAACCAGCCGGAGTTGTTCGGCTCGGTCGCCTCGACCGCGACCGCTTGGCGGGTCCTTGACCAGGTCGACGGGACGCTGCTGGCTGGGCTGCGGTTGGCGCGGGCAGCGGCCCGGGAACGGGTCTGGTTGCAGGCAGCGGACACCGATCGGTTGCCGCTGTCGACGACCGCTGGCGGCCGGGTGTGGCCCGGGATCCGGGTCCAGCTCGACGCCACCCTGGTCACCGCCCACAGCGAGAAGGAGTCGGCTGCGGCGACGTTCAAGGGCGGATACGGCTTCCACCCCTTGACGGCATGGTGTGACAACACCGGCGAAGCGCTCGCCACCCTGCTCCGGCCGGGCAACGCCGGGTCCAACACCGCCGCCGACCACATCATCGTCACCGACCGGGCGCTGGGCCAGATCCCCGACGCGCATCGGCACGGCACCCCGATCCTGGTCTGCGCCGACGGTGCCGGCGCGACCAAACCCTGGCTGGCTCATCTGCGCCGGACCCGCGAAGTCGAAGGTCTGGACCTGCGGTTCTCGGTCGGGTTCGCCATGACCACCGCGGTCCAGGCCGCGATCCTGGCGCTGCCGAAGCAGGCGTGGACACCCGCGATCGAAGCCGCCGGCACACTCCGCGACGGCGCCGACGTCGCCGAGTTGACCGGCTGGCTTGGCGACCTCACCGCCGCCGGCTGGCCAGCCGGGATGCGGGTGCTCGTCCGCCGGGAACGGCCCCATCCCGGCGCGCAGCTCACCTTCTCCGACGCCGACGGCTGGCGGTTCCAGATTTTCGCCACCGACACCGGCGCCGGTCAGCTCGCCCAGCTCGAGGCCCGGCACCGCGCCCACGCCCGCGTCGAGGACCGGATCCGCTGCGCCAAGAACACCGGCCTGGCCCATCTCCCGTCGCGGCAGCTCAACGTCAACACCGTCTGGGTCGAGCTCGTCGGTCTCGCCTGCGACCTGCTCGCCTGGACCCGGCTGCTGCTCCTCGACGGCGCTCTCGCGACCGCCGAGCCCAAGCAGCTGCGTTACCGGCTGCTGCACGTCGCCGCCCGCCTGGTCCGCAGCGGAAGACG
>JAABUO010009131.1_pt1 | contig 11119 bp, 8 predicted proteins | sample 5559291 | NCBI WGS metagenome assembly JAABUO01 (sample SAMN10711878, study PRJNA513372) | rock metagenome | isolation source: Antarctica rocks | place: Antarctica: Victoria Land, Finger Mt sud | reverse complement strand
TGCAGGGGGTGCCAGGGGTGCCGGCCATCCAGGGGGAGTTGAACCCGGCTGCATGGATGCTGGAGATCACCACCCCTGGGATGGAGCACCAGCTGGCTGTCGACTTTGCTCAGGTCTACAAAGAGTCCGACCTTGCAAGGTGCGCCTCTGATTCTGTTTTTTATGTTTTTAGCCACTTTGACTCCAGAACTTCTATTGTAATCTGCCAGTTTGGTGCGATTCTGCCACATTTTGACCGCTGCATGCTGTTTAAAACCAAGTCTGGAGGTTGACCTTTTTTTTGCTCCTCTTTGCAGCGGTTTCATTGCCAATCTTTCTTGTGCTTCTTCTGTGCTATGGCATTGCTTTGGTCTGTCCCTGCTTGGGGCTGCTGTGGCATTTTTTCTCCTGCCTCCTCTTGCCTTTGGGGCTGTCAAACACTGCTTCTAGGCCACAGGCTCCCACAGGCTCCCTAATTTGCAAATTCGAATTTCAGGTTTACAATTTCTCTTCATGGAGTAGAGTGTCAACAGGCTTTGTTCGGGAGCCATGCATTTGTTTGGACATCTACATTTAGCCAAGAACTGCTACAGTAACAAGATCAACTCTCTTGGTGCATGGGGAAGGCTATACGCAGGACAAGCTCATGGTTTTGTGGCTATGCAGGCAGTATGACAAGCTGCTGGCAGATTTCAGCAGCCCCAAGGAGGGCGCCAAGGCCCTCAAATTTGACACCAAGTACCCCAAGCCCTTCGTCATCCAGTTCAAGACTGTCTTCGACAAGTACTGGGCAGCATACTGGCGAATGCCCGAGTACAACGGCTTCAGATTCTTCTATGCCATCAGCGTAGGGCTTCTGTTTGGCGCCATCTTCTGGCGGCTAGGGTAAGACCTCCCGCCAACTGCTTCCACTGCTGTGCTGTACCTGTCTCTGCTGCTGTCATCATGTTTGCGCTCCCCAGCACTCATACCAGCACCACAAGCCTGCTCGTCTTGCCATATCAGTGTGCATACAGCCATATCTGTATGGGGACAAGAGAAACCAGAAGTTGCCCTCAGGTTTTGATCCATGCTGTGTAACATGTCATGCACAACGCCCCGCCTTTGCTCAACAGGCCTTGTACAAGTCAAGCGCAGTACAGCTGTGAGCCACTCATTCCTTCATACACATTCATTTGCTTGCTGGTCCATTCGATCTATCATTCATTCAGTCACCTGCTCCCTCTATTCATTGATCATCAATTTGCTTGTTCATTTGTTTGTCTGTCTCTTTGTGTGCTTGCTCATTCCCTCCATCAATCCACCCCTTCATCCAGCCATCCATTCAATCAATCAATCAATTTACATTTCGTGTCTTTAGGACTCATCAGAGGAGTCAACAGACAATGCCTTTGAATTTTCTGAGAATGCTGAACGCTGTCATGTGATGATGCAGAGACAAGGTGACCAGTCAAGCAGGCCTCACAAACGTGCTGGGGGCGCTGTATGCCAGCGTGCTCTTCTTCGCTGTCATCAATGCCCTCATAGTGCAGCCAGTGCTGTCGGCAGAGAGGGCAGTTTCCTACCGAGAGAGGGCCGCCGGAATGTACTCCTTCTGGCCCTGGACTCTTGCAATTGTAAGTGCCTTCGTCCATGCTGTGCAGCAAATTGTCCATGCTGTGCAGCAATCGTAACTGCTTCGTTGATGCTGTGCAGCAGTCATAAGTGCTTTGTTCATGCTGTGCAGTGTCTGTAGGGGTGTTGTTCCTGGTGTAAATACAGGTGGTAACACCTTAAAAAAATAGAATCTCAAATAAGTATACCACCTTCGGTAAAAATAGAAAAAATCTTTAGGACAGCCATGCTCGGCTCTGAAAGGGCTGCTGGGACGTGAATCCTTCCTGGTTTTGGGCCTTGCATCAACACTGAGATGGCCCATGTTTTGCCCTGCAGCTCTGACTATCTGTATGTTCTCATCAGGCCTATGCATGTGGTCATCTTACTGCTGAACCTCATTGCATCAGTCAGATCATCTTCTGGCTAATGTTCTGCTTAGATTGGAGATCATCTGTGCTGCGCTGGGAGTGCTGTGCTGGCATATGCCTGACTCGGTCTTTAGACCCTTGTGTAGTCTACCGCAGGTGTAGACTGACTGACTGGCTGTGTAATGCGCAGGGGTGCGTGGAGATCTGCTATATCACACTGCAGTGTTTGTTATTTGTCATGATCGTCTACTGGATGTGCTGGTTTCAAATAGATGCAGGTAAGTCTCACTGCAATCTGGTTCAAAATGTACATGCCGCTGCACACCCTAATGATGCTTTATTGCAAGACCAGTGCTTGTCATCCACAAAGTGTCACCACACAAAGAACGCATGGCAACTGCAGAAGATGCATACGTGCTAGCCTAGCTGTTTGTGTACAGATGTTTGTGCAGTGTGCGATGCTCCTCGCTAATGATGTGCATGCAATGCACAGCATGTATATGTGTGATGCATGATGTGGGCTCTGTTGTGTTGCTGCAGAGTGGCGCACCCTGTCTGCCATATGATTGTCTGATTGCGTCAAGCCGAAACTTCATGATTTCACTCAATTTTATCATGCTATATTAATATCAATATTAATAGTAATGGTGATAAACATTAGTTCTGCCTGCAGGCAAATTCTTCTGGTTCATGCTTTATTCCTTTGTGACCCTGGTCTACTTCACATTCTTTGGTAAGAGCCCCTTGCCAATGTGCACAAATCAGATTTTGAACCCACGTCGGCCCTTTCCACCACACCTTTCCAGCAAAGCGCATGGACAAGAGTCTGTGCGCAATGAAGCAGTCCATGAATGACTGCCTGCCACACCATGCCAGCATGTCACCCATCACATGTGGTCAAGCATGCACATGTTATTATTCACATGTTATTATGTACTGTCACAAGTTTTGCTCAGCGTTGCTGGATGTCGAGCACAATGCGCCTTGCTCAGTGATCAACTGCAATGTCTTTCCAATACGCGAGACATGGTGTTGACAAAGCAGCAGTGACACATGCGCAGGCCAGGTGTCTCTGACTGCTTTCTGCTGCTGTCTTCTGCATCACATGTGTCTTGCATCACATGTGTCTTGCATCACATGTGTCTTGCATCACATGTGTCTTGCATCACATGTGTCTTGCACCACATGTGTCTTGCAGGGATGATAGCTGTTGCTCTGACTCCCAACCTGAAGATTGCAGCAGTGTGCACCTCCTACATGGTCACGGTCTTCCACCTCTTCGCCGGCTTTGTGATCACCCAACCCAACATGCCCGGCTGGTGGTGAGCCCCTCCTTTCATCTTCTGTGACTCATTACCATCTCAGATGTCTGAGGTTACGTCTGGTTTTGTGGTTGAAAGGCTACTTGTCTGGCTGTTTCTCATGACTGCTGCATTGCTTTGACTGGACTGCATGTCTTCGGTGGTCGGGGCTGCCTCTCTGTCTGGCAGCATCATCTGTGAAGCAGCTTGCAGTTGGCTGGACTGCTGCCGAATTGTGCCTGAGCAAAGACAGCCAATACATCGGGTCAATTGATGCTGAGTCTGTCTCTCTTGCTGCAAGACAAGAGTCAGTGCAATGACACACTAGGACAAGCTGTCCATTGCACCTGGAGCAAAGTAGCATGGCATGTGCAATTCTTCCACGCAGCTGCGTCAATGCAACAGCAAAACTGTGGAACCTGCAAGCCATGTTCCTGACGTGATGAGATGTCTCTTGCAGGGTATGGCTTCCTTACCTGAACCCTATCTTCTGGACAGTGTACGGACTGATTGAGAGTCAGGTTGACAACTTGGATGCGCTTGTTACCCTCACCAACCAACAGCAAGTGCCGGTCTACGAAGCCGTGGAGATGCTGTTTGGCTACCAGTAAGCAATCCTGACCACCCAACCCCCACCTGAGGTGCTGTGCTTGTCATGAACCAGGGCTGAACAGGCTTGCAGCACAAACAGTACTCAGTGACTTGCATGCATGGCAATTTGCACAGACACGATGGTTGTTCACCGTTACATCTGAGGCGCTGCTTTGTTTTCAGTTGTGCACAGCAAGTCTGAAGTGTGCATGTGGTGGTTGCAGTCGTGGCATGTTGGGCTGGATTGTTGTCATTCTGTTGGTGTGGACGGGGATTTGTTGGGCGGTCACTTACATAGCTCTGACAAAGCTCAATTTCCTCAAAAGATGAGCCAGTAAGTGATGGGATTTACATGACATGACACGGCATACTATCAGTTGCCAGCCATTGAAGGACATGTGCATCTTAAATTGATGACGTGGTCAGCGTCTGTCAGCGTTTGTCATGGGTTACCATTCTTGTCAGTCCTTACACACAACGCAACACCTGTGTCAGCTCTTGCATAATGCGTCAGCTGATGCATTTTGGCATTTGTTCCAACCGAGGTAGCTCATTTTATTCAATTCATGTATTGACTGGATCCGGTTCAGTTTGGCTTGTATTGCAGCAAGTTCAAACGTTCATGAACAGACAGTGTGTTCTGCATTGATGGCTGTCCAAGTGATTTATATACATCATGAAAGTTTGAAGCAAATGGTCAGGCGGCCACTTGCCCGTGTTGTAAAATGCAGGCCTAGACAAAAAAATTAAAAGAAACTTGAAACAAATAAAATTGACGTACAACTGACAGATAAGCTTTGACAGGATCCTGTTGATTCCTGAATCAACAGAAAGAGTACACATGAATAACAAAAAGTAAGCATAAGTCAAAAGTCGTGTTTTGAACAACACAACTTGTGACAGAACAAAGAATGAGAAAAGAACACAAAAACTTCTATACAGCGCAGCAGCCTGAAGGACCCTCTGGAGCCTGAGTCACACATTGACTACACTGACTGCTGATGTGTCGCATGCAGTATCAATCATGTTGTGCTTCCAGATCTGAAAAAAGAGCAGCACTACCTCCCAATACAACCATCAACAGAGCCTTCCGCATCAAATCTCACATGCATATGGTCTTGCTTGCCATGTGTCAAGGATTCTGTGGCGATGGACATAATATGTCTATTTCTCTTGTTGATGATGCAACATCAGACGGCAATGTTGAGGGGACTGAAAACAACTGTGTGCATTTGTCTACACCTGCACTTGCATTACTTCTTCTTAAAACCAGTTTGATGATGAGTAGAGCATCTGCCTCATGTTACCTTGGTACATCGGATCTCAGATACACCTTCCCAATGTTGCACTGATATGCAGAGCCTGGTTAGATGCCTAGGTCATGTAAAGGTGATATACCAAGCAGTCATGCCAGGCTTCACAATGGACTGGTATGCGGTGAGATGCAGCTTGGCGGCTATATCTTCTCTCTTGGGCAAAAGAAGTCTTGAGGTTAAAAAGCCGCTGAGGCACATTTGAACAGTTTGCTGCTGACTGTCAGGTCAAGGTGACAGCCTTAACAGCTAGTCACGAGCGCAAGCAGATGTGGAGCTGGGATTCGAGGCTGTATTGGTGGTCATACCTGGAAAACCCAAATAGCAGTCAGCAAAGTTGAGAGCAGAATCTGGACAGACCAACAAGTCGTCTTGGCAGTGATTGTTTCAGGCAAGTAAAGCGCAAGAATGCATGGAGCCAGGAAAACTCATAGTTGCTTGCACGCAAGCTACAACAATGGCAAGTCACGCTGAGGCACTGTCAATTGGAGCAAAACTTGGTGAGTAACTCCAACATGAACAGATCCTACGCTCAAAGCGCAGCACTGCACATGAAGTATAAAGGTTCAATATCAAGCTTGCAACGCTAGACCAAGCCGCAGCTGTGCAGCTCGGGCGTGCTTCACTGAGTCCTGCGCCTCAGCAACTTGATGCCAGTAGTGCACGCACAACTTTCCGATGCATTCTGCATCGGTTCAAACTTTAAAGCTTCAGCTAGTTCCTTGCTTGCGAGTGCATGCAGGCATTCCCGTGAGGGTTTCAAAATGTCATTGTGACATGACCCATGGAATTGCAAGAGTAAGCTTGACAGCTCGCCATGATCGAGCCCGGAAACAGGTTAGTCATGACTCGCGAAAGCCAATTTTTGTCCTGCTATACATGCGCGACAAAAGGCGACTGCGTTAATCACCCCGTTCTGCAATGGGCAGGCTCTGCCTGGGCTAACGCCGATCGCCCATATGCCGGGCGGGGGCGGTAAGTCGGGGGCAATGGTCCAGCCTTCCTCGTCACCGCCTACAAGACGAAATGGAAGCTATCGAACTGCGTTGAGACCAGCAGTGACCACTGGTATGCAGGCAAAGCTACCAGCAGTACGAATGTGCTGACAAGCTTTCTTATCTGCGCGATCAGCAGTGCGAACGCACTGATCTGCTTTTGCAGTTCCTTGCATGTAGGACTTGCTGTTAGCCAAACGCACGCCCGTTGAGCAATCTGTATGCAAGTGGTAACGGTTCCTTAAGAGTTGGACTATTAGATACAAAAGAATCAAGTTGTCCAACCGACGCTGCTTGGCATGGTGTGTGGTGTGCAACGCAAGGGCCGACGACTGTATGTGTGCCAGCACATTAATCGGTGCAAGCAGCAATTTGCCTAACCTTCCAGTTCAGCCGTTGCTGCAGCAGAGCGGATCTTGTGCAAGAAAGCAGCATGAGTTCCACCATGCCTTGATAGGATGAAATAGTTGCTCACTTCTGGCTAGAAATTATTTTTAGAATCTGCGTTCTGCAGCCTGAGCTCACATTGTGCTGGGTTGCGGGCAACAATCTCACTGCTAATGATGTTTTACAGAATTCTTCTAGGTTGCTTGCCCATGTCACGCTTGTCTGCAATGCAACAAGCATAAATGTTGACGCTGTTTCATGCTGGTTGCCATACAATCATGCATGTGACATCTATCTTTGCTTTCGATCAGCGTGTGTGCACATGTAGCATGTGTCATGGCATCATTATCACTTCAGGTTCTGTCACCATCAGTTTCTGTGACACAGCATGCAACATGTTTGGACTCATTTGGTGCCTTGCACAGTTCAGGCGGCTGACTTGCACTGTCTGAGCAAATTATTTTTAGTAGTGCTCTATAGCCTCAAGCCCCCTACATACAGAACAAACTACAGAGTCAACTTGAAGTTGAGCTATGGTGATGTGCTCAATGATCAGGTATGTCTTTCTGTACCAATGCTCAGTTTGCAGATACAATGACTAACAGTACGTGATCAATGGCAGTCACAAGACTCAGGACACATCAGCATTTGGCATGTGTCTGCTTTGTGGTAGTGGACAAGGCAGCTCTGCTCCTATCAGATGGTGAGTGTGTTGGCACATGGCATCTTGCCATGTTGTCACACTATGCATGTGACAGGAGTCACAAATGCGGCTAGTAAGCATGCTTGCTTGTAGATGCGGCATGTCACTTCCTACGTAGGTATTGCTTGTGCAGCAAAGCAGTGATACCTGCCTGCCTGCCTGCTTGCCTGCCTGCTTGCTTACCATCAATGAAGCAGGCGGTGCATGTTCATGGTGCAGATCACATTGCCGAACATCTGTGGATGCACAATTTGTGGATTCCAGAAGCATGCTTGACATCGCATCTACAATGTGGGGCCGTGCATTCTGCACTCATACTTGTTTGACCACACAGGTTGGGAGGCAGGGAAGTCCAAACAATACAGCCACCACCCTGTCACCTGGTAAGTCACAAGTTTGCTAATGACACAGCGCAACAAAGATGTGCCTGCAAGCTTGTTGGACAGTGCTGTCCAGACAGCTACCAGCCATTGTCACATGTCAGGGCATATGGCCACTGGTCTTGCTGTTGGAAGATGTCCCAAAGACCATGTGTGAATCTTTGTGCACTCTTCACAGTGACTCACATCGATTCAGTTGAAGCTGACTTGGCCATATACATTGGCAATATATGACATGAGTGAAAAGAACCAACGTCACATGCAATGCATTGCATCCCCGTGAGGAAGTTACTCAAAATTCCCTGATATACCTCTGTAAATTTGCAGCTTGCTGACCATGTCACTTGTACACCCTTGTGGGTACGCTTTCCTGTTTTTGCAGCTTCCCTTCCCCTCAAATGCAGTCTCCCTTCCCCTCAGATACAGCTGGAATTGAAGTACTAGTGCTGTTCTCAGCTCTGTCCCGCAGCACCTCCTCCATCCTCTGCAAAATCTGTTTCCTTTTGAGCATCCTCATCTCTGCTGCCAAGTAGCAACATAGTCTGCAAAGAGCTGCCTTCTTGCAGAAGCAGGCAGCCAAATGACACACACTCAAATGGTCTGTGTAATTGAACTTGCTGCAGCAGGATTGTGGTGCTCGCCATCATTGTGCCCCTCCACTGTCTGTCCTTGTATCAGCCAAGTGTGTCTTGAGTAATTTGTGATGCTGTACAGGCACACCTGCCACTCAAGGAACGCAAACGTAGAAAGTTGCAAGATCAAGGATTTGGTTCATTTGATGATACTCGATTTTGCTCACTGACCAGCTGGAAGCTTGTCTCACGCTGTCTGAATTCAAGACAAAATGGTGCAACATTGGTCAGAGTCCCCTTCTCTTGGTCTGCCACAGGTACACAGCTCCCGGTGCTGTCACATGACATCACTGCCACATCACACCACTCACACTTGCAAAGTTTGTGTAGCATTGCAGCTTTACAACAGAACCTGAATCTAGCAAAAACTATTTTGGCAGGGCCAGGCTGACCTGTGGATGGTGTTGATGACAGCCGGGACCTCAGCCAGGCAGTCTCTGTTCTCACACAGCCAGATGTTAGGCTCCCTCATGCTCATGCAGTTGCCCAGCAGGCTGACACTGGCTTGCAGCAGCTTGGTGTCGGCCTCCATGGCAAGAGCCTGCGCCACCGCCTCAAAGATGATCGCATGCTGAGGATTGTTCTTATCGATGTTTTTGGCCACCTCATTTCCGACAAAAATATTGATAAATGAGCGCTGTTCTTGCTGATCATCTTGGTCACCTCATTGCATACGCAAAAGATGTCCAACCCGCTCCTTTTTTGTTATGAATTAATCTACCTAAAGAATTCACAGCTTCTTGGTGCAGGCAAATCTCTGTGATCATCTGCTGCTACAGCGTGGACTTTCCGATGTGCCTCAGCGGGAGCTATAGCCATGACTGTGGGGTGCTAGGTGTACGCAAGTACTGAACTATGTGAACAATTAGTTTTGCAACCTGCAGATCAGCTTGTGCAACTGCAGAGTATGACCCTATACAGAATTGTGTATGTAGTGCAAGTCAGCCTGAACCAGCTTCAACAGAGGTCCCAGCACATTGAGGCAGAACAGAAAACCGGGCTGTTGTCTTGCTAGGTCCAATCACCTGTGACAATTTGCTTCAAGGCCCCCGGAGACAGCAGGTCATTTGGCACTAGAAGGTACCGCAGCACCCTCAAGCACTTCACCTGCTCATGAAGTGTCATCCAGACTGTGCACCTTCTGGCTTTGCAAGTCGTCCAGACTGGGAAGAGTCACAACTTGTCTTCAGACAAGGGTGACAAGAAGTTGGTCTTTGGCATAGCGTCAATTGACGCATTGCAAGGTCCCCTGAACACAATGGACACAGTACTGCAGTCATAGACAGAGCCAGTATGCCTATGTATTGCCTCATTGCAGGAATGATCAAGTGTGGTTGTCTTTTAATTGCATGTCACATATATTATACTGATCAGTACATGACATTTCAACTCAGGTCTATGATTAGGTACCCTGTAGTTTGTGATCAGATACCCTGAAGTATGTGGTCAGGCACCCTGTAAGCTGTGTTCAGTTACCTTGTAATGTGCAGGGCCACAAAAGACCAGGGTGGCTTCCAGGTTGCTACTTCTGGAAGAAAGACCACCTCTCTCCAGGCTGACCGTAACCGCATTCACACCAGGAGCGTCCGGAGGATGCTTGAAGGAAGGTGCAACCTGCAGCATGGTACTGGCCTTCGAAGCAGAGCAAGCTTTGCGTAGTGTCTTGTGTACCAGGTGCACAGTGCACATTGTGACTGGCAGCAACCCATGTCCAAAACGGAATGACCTGGCGTTCAATGCAATGTGCACATTTCAGGGTCAAAGGGTGGATCTCTGACATTATCCTGAGTAGTAACATGGTACCCTGTGACAACACCAGCCACTGTTGTTGCTCAAACCAGCTGCTAATTGTAGAGGCCAAGCAGCAATTCAAACTAGTTGCAACCCTTGAGCAGAGAATTGGCAGCAACTATAGGCCGCCTAGTGCAGACAAATGAGAAACATGGCGCATCATTGGCGGTCACTGGAAGGCTGATCCTCATTGGATGACTCCTGAACAGACGTGATGTGGGCACAAATGGGGTGGGTACAGGAAGGGGGATAAGGGGAAGGGCAGCTGAAGAGCAGCAAGGCACGAAAAGGAAAGGGACATTGAAGGGCAGGAGGGGAAGGGCAAAGCTGCAGGGACTGGTGTTTCATTGCTCGCCATAACGCCAGCACGAAATTACAGTTGACCGAGGTCGAATTGATTGCGTTGCGCGTCTGAGTATTAGAGAGGCGGAGGACAAAACCCCTAGTCAGTTTTGGTTGCTGTTATACATCTGACAAAGCGACCGTTGCGCGAACTCGTATCCGATATGGGTAGTATAGTTGAGGCGATCAAGGGTGCACAGGCAAGTCGCTGCTGCTTAAGCTCATGCTCGTGTAAAAAGAGGTTGATGCACGGCAATTGCAAAAGGTGAGATCATGGTGTAGATCGAGTTAGCTAAGGTCTCCGGATCTGGAGCAAAAGTTGTGAGGTTGCTCCGCATCACTCGCATTTTCGCCACAGAGATGCTCGGTAGCCTGGCCATCGTCCCTTACGGTGAGTTGCTTCAGGCAGACGGTTTTGACCTAGAGTGGCCACGCTTGCGAGCGCAAGGTCTTATGTCCTGAAGCAGCTGTATGCAGAGCTTGCTTGACTGCTCGTTTTCTCCCAGGTTCAGCAACACCACCACTTGCATCGTACAATACCCCAACACATTGCGCATGAAAGCTAGCACACATAGCATAGGGAAACTGACCGAAGCTGTGTTGACAGGAGTGAGAGCTATACGAATACACCAGTCCCTGCCACAAACCAAACACAGTCTGCACACACCATCCGTCTCCATTTGCAAAGATATAGCATACAGCAACAGGCCGCGCACGGTCATGGACATATACATACCCGGC
>JAABUO010009130.1_pt1 | contig 11119 bp, 6 predicted proteins | sample 5559291 | NCBI WGS metagenome assembly JAABUO01 (sample SAMN10711878, study PRJNA513372) | rock metagenome | isolation source: Antarctica rocks | place: Antarctica: Victoria Land, Finger Mt sud | reverse complement strand
ATCTCTTTCTGTCTTTTATTCATAATTAAGTGAATAAAACTCATTAATGACGTTTAATTATCTGATTTCTTCATCGTTAGTAACGTTGTAACGTTTCACGACATCAGCGATAATTAATCAGCATTATTATCTTTCATCATTCTTTGCGATTTTCTTTAAGTCTTAGTATTTTCGTATGTCAGTCTTTAATGTTATGTTCTTCGTCTTTCATTATTATTCAGTCGCTGAGTCATGATCATTAGTGCCTTGTTCAGTTAATTTCGTGATATGCTTTTCATCTCTTTATCGAAGCTGACGATAATTCTTATAATTAAAATTTAAAGCTTTTTCTTCGCCAGCTCACTGTTAAGTTTTATGTCATATATCTTCGAAGATATTATCTTATTCTTCATTCTTATTAAAATCTCGCTTCATTTATCGTCATTAATCATTAAGCCTTTCTGCATCATCTTTTTAATTCAGTTATGTCGCTGCAATTCGTTATAAAAGATCGATGAAGATCTCGTATTAAACATGTTATTTTTTCTTATGTAACAAAATCGCAGTGAATCTTAAGAAGCGTTAAAGACTTCGAGAATAAATGAGAAACACGAATGCGATACAGATGCGATGTTATTTATGAAACGAAGAACGCGCAGAAATAAAATGCTGTTATTCGAGCTTCGAAACAAATTAACGATTTCTAATACGCTTAAAAATTATGATTATTACAGAGTGTGATCACGAAAGCTGTAACGAGAACATTTAACAGAAAATACTTGTTAATAGTTAAAATACTTAATGATAATAACCTAATAAATGCAAAGAGACGAAGCTTTAATGATGTCGAAGTCGCGTTATAAGTCTTACGTAAGTTTAATTTAATAATCTTTAAGAAAACACATTTACGACGTTATTTGTATATAAATTACTCATCGTTATCAGATTAAGAAGCACATTATAGCATTACGCGATTAAGCATCTCACAGTTTACGTTAAATCTCTTCGTCTTAAAGAATTAACTTTATTAAATAATTAAGTATGCTTAGAACTTATACACAGCTTAAGTATTAAAAGTAAATTACTATCTAGCGAGATAAGTTCATGTAAAAAACAGAGTAAAAGAGATAAATTATCATCTAGTAAGATAAATTATTGAAAAATTAAAGTAAAAAGATAAATTATTATATTCATTCGATAGTATTTACTCAGCATCTTAGTTCTTTTAATATTTAAAACACAGTATCTTATTACTTAAGTTATGTCATGTTTATACATTTGCTGTTAACGAGATCTGCGTTTAACTAGAATAATTATTAACGACTCGCAGTTAACAGATTACGAATAGAAAACAAAAGCATTAAAGTCTCTTACACTGTCTTTATTATCTGATTATTCTCATTCATCTTCTCGTTACTTAACTTCTTCATTCTTTCATCATCGTACGTGTCATTTCAAAAGGCCTAACGTCGCGCTTAACGATTTTTAATAAGTTTTTCGACTTCGAATTCTGAGGTATAAAATTAATATGCTTACGTCTTATTCGTAATTTAATCATATTTACTAATTCGAAAAAAAGCTTGCTGTTTCATTCAGATCATATAATTAAGCTTCATTAATATTATTCGAAACGCACGATGAAGAGTGTAATCTGTTTCTAAAACTTTAGTGATTTCAATCAGAATATTGAAGTCAGAGTCATTTTCGTTCATATTTTAAAAACTATTAATCAGGCTTTAACGTTTTTTAAGATTTAAATCGCTATGAAAGAATGCGACGTTCATTTCGCGAATCTTAATCAGATACTACTCGTTATTAATAAAGAAACAGATATAATTAACATTTAACGAGTCGAAAACATCGTGCCTGATATAAAACATAGAAATTATGAACGAAGAAATTCGAGTAAACGTATTAATTAAACGATTTTCGCTATGATCGAAGAGAAGAACATTATCAGAATTCTTTCTTTCTGATTATTTTCGATGACTATAAGTTTATTTAATATCTTTATTACTCGTTGTAGCTTACTGCTTAATTCGTATAGTTTCTCGATATTATTATCGTAAAGACAGTTATTAACGATTATTAATCATTTATTCTGAACAAGCTCGATTCAGATAAACGTTAAATCGTGCTCTGCTTTTAATTTAATGAGATATGAAAATGTGACGCAGAGTCTTAACTGTTACGACGTTTATACATAATCGAAGAAGAAGAACATTAACATAAATTCTTTTTCTTCGCTTTTTACTCATGCGTCGACGCGTGCCTTCAGTTCTTTCTTTATTCTTCTCGCAGTCTTGCTCTTAAGTTCTGCGTGCATGTCTTTATATTTCTCGATAATGAAATAATTCACGTCTCGTACTTCGTGTGAAGATAATTTCATACATGAAGTGTTAAATTAATTCATGAATGATAATCGTTAAATCATTAACAAAATAAATAATTTATTAAATTTTTTAACGATATTTTGTAAATCGTCGTTCATCTTAACATTCTGCTTGCGTTTTAAAGCATTAAAGATCGATTTATCTCACGAGAGCATCTTTTTCGACCCGCTTAACTTAAGAATATGCTTCTCTTTTTATTTCTCTGACCGCTTAAGAATTTTTATATAATGTCTCAAGTCGTCTGACGAGATCTTAAAAGATGTGCTCGAATAAGCTCAGAATACGAAATGCATTCAAGTTTTAAGTTCTCGTAAAATACTTATCGTTTTAAAGTCTTTACTCTTTTTCATATAAAATTCGTCTCTTAAAATTTAATCTTAGCAGGTTCGTGAATTGTTTAAAGTTACTTTTCTTTAATTTTTATTAATTTCTCGCAGAACATTAATTTAATCTGCAATAACATTTTTAACGTGCGTCTCATAGAACTTCGATTCAGTGAGTATAATTAATCTTTTCTGCTCTTTTACGAAAGTTGTCACGATTTTACTAATCTTACTTTCGTTAACTTTTATCTTCTTCTGATACTAAAACAATAAGCGATCTTTATTAAAAAGCTTTTCTTTATCAGTACAATGTTTAATATAAAGCTTAATGTTAAGAAAAGATTGCGATGCTAAGATTTTATAAAATTCGCTCTATTAATTCAATATTAAAATTAAGAGCAGCAGAATCAGAACCGGTTCGAGATTTAACTTTAATGTCGCTGTGAAGCTGCTCTTTACACACGAACAGATCATTAATCATGACTCTTTTAAGAAACACTTCGCTTCGAGTCTCTGAGAAAACTTCTGAGATTCGACGAGTAAATGCTTATCGTTCAGTTTCTTACGAAAGAGACTGACTTTCGCATAAATAAGATGCAATTAACGCTTCATCATTATTAATGCGATCGCTTAAATAATCTGCGGATAAAAAAGTAAGTATGTCATTCTGTCTGTAATTTTAAGAAGCGAAGAAGATTTATTTTTCTCATTCTCATTTAATCGCATTAAAACTCTTCGTGTTAAATCGATCGCTCGATTTCGAGCTATTAATAAACATTTAAAGCTTGTACAAATAATAAAGTTCGAATTATGCTCTTCACTCTTACATTGCGATCTGTTTCTTTCTTTTTTTAAATCTTTTTTTCGTTAATATCGATGCTGCTTAAATCTTTCTTTCAGAACTGAGAGACTTTGAGAAACAGCTTCTCATTCATTTAAGTACATAATTATTATTCTTGTAAGCCTTTAAACCTACATCATGAAGTTAGCATGTTTATCACATGATTACTTTACACTCGTACTTACGACTGAGTAATGTCGATGAAGTTAATAATTAAAGATAAATCTTAATTCTTCCAATTATATTTCGCTAGTTCGCTCATCTTCAGATCATTCTTAATTAATAAAGAAAACACTGCAGAAAAGAGCGATGCGCTGAGACTAAGCGTCTTAACATGAACTGAGACATTCGTAACGATTTCTGCCCGAAGCTTTCGCTTCTTAATAATCGATCTCTCGTTTTCTTCTTTTAAGATATTAAATAAGACGAAGTTATTCATAACATCTGTTACATCTTTTAAATCTTGAACGAAATTCTCGTGCTCAGTTCTCTTACGTGTTTCTTAAATATGAAAGATGTAGTAAAAATCTTTCTTTCTTGTCATGTTCGTTAGCGCGACATATAAGTTAATATTATTATTAATCTTAACTATTTCGAAGCTTTCAGTGTTATAAATAATATTATTCTTTTTAAGATCGAACATTATCTTCTTAATAAGCTGTTTTTTATAATTTTCGAGATTAACGTTCTTCAGAGTAAGATCGCTCTGCTTTTAATTCGTAATAAAAAGCTTTAAATGATGAATTTTTTTTTCTAGCGTATCATTCGAAGTTAATATCATTTAATTAAAGTCGCTCATCGTTAATAAAGTGAACGATGAGTCTGAACTGAGTTTTTCTTACTTAATCAGATGAGCGAACTCATTTATCTTTATACTTATTACTTTATCTTTCTTTTTACTGTTTATTCGTCTTACTTATTTTACAAGACATGCATCTTTTCATTTCGTTTAATTATCTTTTATCATCGAGTGCGAAAGTTCATCATTTATAATTACGATAATCTTTCTCGCTGTCTTTTTTTCAGTTTTGTTATTAAGAAAAGTGTTTAATAATTTCGCATCTCTCAGCATTTGTTTAATTCGCATCTTTAACGCATCGTATTTATCGTCGTTAATGATAAGATCTTACGTAATTATCATTTTAATTTAATTTAATGAAATATCATTATAATTAAATGTTATTTACGTATCTGAAATGAACTTAAGTCTTCGTAACATTTTAAAAGACTAGCAAGTTACGCAGACATTATCGTTAATTCTGAGAATCTTTAAAAGTCATACGCTATGTTGTAAAGCGATTATTATCATGATGTTAAGAAGTAAGATAAGAATACGTATGATATTTTCTTTATTTTAAATAACTTACAAGTTTCATTACACGCTGATGACAGATGATGTACGCACTGAGCTTTGCGACGAATAAAGCGATTAAGAGTGCTTATCGTGATATTAAGAATCAGAAGAATAAATGATTATAAGTTAATGTTCAAGCTGAAGCGAAGATCATCTTTGTTCTTATTATGTCGTAAATTTACGTTAAGCGAGAATGTAAATTTGCTTACAACAAACATTAACAACGAAATTATTTGTATTTACTCTCTTATTACTCTAAACGATACTGCACGTTAAATTTTTTCTATAAAAAATGATTTTTAATATTTTACTTTACAGAGTTCTTAAAGCGCAAAGACTATGACATACTAGCTGATTAAGCATTCTGTGAAAGAATTTTAATTTTACGATAATTTATTCTAAACCGGCGATAATTTAGGAAAATTTACTTTCACTTTAAAATTTAAAGAATCGAAATTTACGATAATTTACTCTAAACCGATGATAATTTAGGAAAATATACTTTCATTTCTTAAATTGCTATCATGATAAACAAGAGTCACTGCTTTTACTGTTATATTAAATCTCATTAATTTATAATCATTTTATTCTTTGTATTACATTTTATCTTAACAGTTAATAATTAACATACGTGTATTAACAAGATTTCTGACTAGAAATAGCGCGTTAACTAGTATTATTTGTTGTCTTTCTCATTATTGTTTACTTCATTGAAATTAACTTTAAGCATGAAGCGAAATTATCGTGCGTGTAAAATGATACTGAGAATCACACGAGGTCTAATATATCATTTTAATCACTACTCGACACTGCGAAATGACGTGTAAATCTTTAACGAATATTCAGTTTTCATGAACGATATAAACGTTACTGTTTTCGAGAAAAGTACAGAAGAAAATATAAAAGCTTCAGAAGATTAAAAATATTTTCAGAATTTAATCGCACGAATATTACTTAATCTTAAAAGATTTATTAATTCATCATGTACCTTCTCATTCATTAAAGTTAACACTTATGATGAGACGAATAATACTTAGAAACGAAGCGTTAATGAATCGCTAAAATAATATCTTAGACTCGTAAGAATCATTTTAAATTACAATAAACTCGAGTAAGATACACGATCATTATTAAATGACAGTCTTTAATTAGAGTAACATTCATTTTCGAACGAGAAAGATTTTGCTCTTACACAGTGATTTCTGAACGCAGAAGTCAGTAACGAAAATATTAATTAATACTTTAAAGTCTCGTTACAGAAAACTTATCATGTTAATTATATCTTTAAGAATGCAGATTAATTTAAAAGCATTTTATATAATATATTTCATGAAATATCTGATAATAAATGATTCGAAACATTCTTAAAGATCTTATTAATGAACTCAGAGATTAAAAGAGATATATTTAATGTTCAGTACAGAAACGTGATAAACGTCTTAAAATTTCTTTTAAGACATCGTTCGTTTACGAGTAATCTGAAATACGCATTAACGAAAGTATATAACGTTAGTGAAAATCGAATGTATACGGAAATACACATCGATATTTAATAATAAGAAACGTAATAACTAATTTTTAAAGATGACATTATAATTTCCGTACTCTTAGCTATAAACAAAATCATGTTAACTTAACATTACGGGGATAAATCAGCATGATTTGTATATATTATCGTTAATAATCTAGATCGAGCGACTTAACGAAAGTAAAATAAATCTAGTATTATATTATTAAATTTTATTCTCTTAACTAAAGATGCAAACGAAGATCTGAAACGCGAGTTGTATTATCGCTCACTGAAAATAATATTAAAACGTAAGTTTAAACTGTTCGATCGAATTAAGAGTATTCATTACTAACGTTATCGTTCTTTAGCACTTAAGAAATTAATCAGAAGAGAATTTCACGTTCGCTGCGCGAATGATTATACTCGATAGTGTTTTTTAATCATTATCGAATTTATAATCGATTACGAGAAACAGATCATCATTACGAAAATTAAGAATGAAGAGTAATGCATTATATGTCATGTTTTATTAAATTAACGCGATAATCTGTAAATAATCTGAGAAGCTCGAACACACGAAAGTACACTGACTTAAATTAAAAGTTAAGAGAAGAATTCACGTTCTAAAGCAGACATTAAGCGCGACGTTAAATGAGTACATCCGGTGCGAAACTTTGTCTGAAAACATGAACTTGTTAATATTCACGTCATCATGATGATTAACATCTTGTATCAGTTACTAAAGAGCACAGTAATGTATTTAATTTAATGACTTAAAACGATCATTAAGAATATAACATTAACGCTTAATCTTAAAAGAAAGCGCGATTTAAAAACAATCGCAGACATAACACATGAGATGCAATTAAATTATAGATTTCGAGCGGTTCTTTCATATTCAGAATTAAGACGTTTTTATAACTTTTTATTCGTGAAGTAATGAATCGGCGTCGAATAAAAGACAATAATGCATTAACTTATTGCGATTATTACTTCATTATTAATTAAAAAAGCATCAGATACGCTGTACTGTGCTCGAGCTTTTATAAACTTTATAATGATAACTTAATATTAATTACACGATAACGAGTCTCTACGTTACATAAATAACGTAATATATAAAATTAACGTTTTAAAAGAAGTATTCGAACAGTTTCGATCTGACGAAAACTTTAATTATTTTAAGTTTCATGTAATGACTCATTATATGAATTTTATTCGAAGATACGAAGATGCAGACGATTTTAATACGTCTTATATAAAGATCGCATATAAATATCTGATAAAAGATTATTACGATCTTACAAATAAGCGAAAGAACTTTTAAACGTAAATACTGCATTACAATACTCGACGAATTAATATATTAATAATGAAAAATATCATACTTCATGATTTAATTACATTCAGATTAAAGATTAACGAGAGAATGAAAGTCATAATTACAAAGTCTTTCAGAAGTCTTAATTTAACGCAACTCGAATGAGATTTATCAGAAATTAACTTAAATCGACGACGAAACTGATTTAGTAATTCTTAATTCTGACGCATTGCTTTCGAAATTGCGAAGGCGACACATATTAAGAGCTTTTTAAATGAATTATCGATTTTTATAAGAGAATCTCGACGCAAGAAATCGAAAATAAAGTCAGACAAGTATTAAATGAATTAAAGAGAAATGAACTTCTTCTGAATTAATGATTACTTTGTTTCTGTTCATGCATCGATTAAATGCTGAAGGCGTGAAAATAAAAACTCGATAAACTCTGAGAAGCTTACATCGAAACGGGTTCGATGTGCTTTTATTTAACAGAAATAAAAGTCGAATTAAAAACGTGACTACGTTTATGTTTAAGAATATGCAGAGAATGATTAAGAATATTTTAACATAATTAAAGCTCTGAATGATAAACTAATAAGATAATTATAAATTATAATTATTATTCGTGATTCGCTTTATCGAGACGATAACGAGAAATCTGTGCAATACTCGAAGACTTTAATAGAATTATTAAAGTCTAAAAACAACGGACTACTCGATGATTTACATGATATAATAAAAGTCGAGCAGTAATTAAAGAATGCTGTTAAGAAGTCTCAATATCTTAAATGTCGACGATTTTACGATATAAGTATTATACTGCGAAGTGCACATCTGATATTAACTAAAAGTAAAAAGTTCTTTTACGTGAATAATTACATTAACTGAGATACGTTTAACATCTTATACGAAGAAAACTTTTTAAAAAAGAAAGCTTAAAAGGCGAACGAGCTCGCGAGCTTAAACAGACGAGAAAAGACAAGATTAATCTGATAATGAACGAAGTTCAGAATTGCGAAAGAAAAGATAAATTAAGATAAATTAAAGTAAATCGAAGTAAATCGAGATAAACTTAAATAAATCTGAGTAAATGAATAAAAGATACATAGTCACGCAGAATGAAGCATATATGAATCGTTAAAACATTTCAGTTAATGATAAATAATCATAATTATGAAAGAGTATTAAGAATAAGTAAGCGATTAAAATTTCACTGCGAATGTTTATAAATAATAAGATTATCAGATCGTGTAGCATCTAGCGACCTTTTAAGAACTTACAAAGTTCAGGTACTAAAGATATCTAGAGTTAATTAATTTATTAATTAAAGAATCTGCTCGTTAAAAGAAATTTTTACTTACTTTATGCATTACTTAATGTATTTAACGATCGTTACACACGACGTCTGATAGAGATGAACGCGTTGTTAACGAAGACTTTAAATTCTCAGAATAATGTTCTCTTTTTAAATATATCAGAACTCTTTTCTTTTACTGACGTCTTTTCTGAAATTAAAGAAAGATGTTTCTAATTAAGGAAAGCTTTAATTCGATTTTTTAAGCGAAGAATAGATTTAACGACGATTTTTACGTAAATAGTGATTTCGATGAGATGTCATTCTTTCTTAATATTAAACGTTCGAGTTAAATTATCATATATATTCATCATTAGTTACTTAATAATCTCGTTAATCTTTTACTTAAAGATCTTCGCATTCTGATTAATTAAAGCCGAAATCTTTAACCGCAGAAGAAGAGACGCGTAATTAATCTGCTTTAATTTATTTCGAAATCGAGCATGCTCATAATCATATATAAAATCGTGAAAGAAAAGATCGACTTCTTTAATTAAAATTAATAATAAATAAGACTGTAAACGTTATAAAAAGACAAGCTCTGCGCGATCATTAACAAACATGATGTATAGTAATTAAATAACTGTTATAAGAGAAATAAACGAAGTAAAACTGAAGCTTAAAAACGCGCAGAATTAAAGACGACTGAGTGTACGATGTTTAAATAAGTAAACGTTTATGCATTATAAATAGAATGAACAGCTTAATGCGGAGTTTACTCTACTACATGAGCTTTAATTAAAGCTGGCATAAGACAGTTATACATTACTAAATCAGCTTACAGTTAGCTTGTAACTGGTCTATGTTGCTAAACCAGCTTGCAGTTAGCTTGTAGCTGATTTATGTTGCTAAATCAGCTTGCAGCCAGCTTGTAGCTGATTTACGTTGCTAAACCAGCTAGCAACTAGCTTGTAGCAGATGTCTCTTCTAGTAGCTAGCTGCTGCGCCCGTAGCGCATTATACGTTAAGTGACTTTGCTCACTAGCTTACAAGCTACTTAAGCCCTTCGTTAAATTGCCGATGTAAGCATAAATATGAGCGACTGAATCAGAAGTTAAAGTTAATTTATCTTTAATAATAACGTTTTGCGATTAATATTATGTGCAGCAGCACGATTAAAGATTAATGATGTTAAGCGTAATGTTAAGATTCATTAATCGAGCTATATATATATAATATATAAAGAAAGCATTTTATCTTCTGATGTGCGACTTTAATGATTAAGTTTTTATAGCTTTTAATGAGATAACGTTTAAGAATCAGTCTGTCGTTTTCACGAGTTTAAATGATGTATAATTTATTAAACTGCGAAACAAGTTCATTAAACTCATAATGTTTACTTTAATGTTATTAATCATTATGTAATCTTCGAGATGTATAAAAGTACTCGAGTTTAAAATCTCTTAATCGCATTTAATATTTTAATAATAATCGCTCGAAGATTATAAAACTCGATTATTATAATCGCGATCGAGCGAAGTACATCTGTGTTTTATTTAATTAAGTAATTGCATCGTTAATCTTGTTAATAATCAGTCGCGATGATTATAACGCGTACGCTCTTTAAGTTATAATCTTTGCAAAGAACTTTCGTAAGATTAAACTTTACAGATTATAACTTTTGTATTCGCGATAATGAGCTTTAATTAAGTCGTCGTCATTAAACGTGAATTATTTAAGTTAATGTAAAATCGCAAATGAGCGAGCTAACACTTAAGTTTCGAACATTAAAAATTAAGTTAACGTTTAAACTAAAGTATGATATATATGAAGTATTACGCGTTCTTTACATGCGTTAACAGCGCTTCTTCTCTTCACTAAGAAAACATTCATATATTCTTGTATTTCATATCTTTATTAATTACGTTTATCTTTGAATTATTTATAATGTGTAAACGTTTAACAAGTATAAGAAGACGTTCGAGTGCACATTTTCATGTAAATGGCTCGAACTTTAAGACTTATGATTTTTAAGAAGAACGCACTTTTCTTAAAAGTTAAGTTAACGTTTAAATTAAAGTATGATATATATTAAGTATCACGC
>JAABUO010009128.1_pt1 | contig 11119 bp, 11 predicted proteins | sample 5559291 | NCBI WGS metagenome assembly JAABUO01 (sample SAMN10711878, study PRJNA513372) | rock metagenome | isolation source: Antarctica rocks | place: Antarctica: Victoria Land, Finger Mt sud | reverse complement strand
CGATGCTGGCCGCGGCGGAGAAAGCGGCGCAGGAGGAAGCCCAAGGGGCGGGGTTGGTGCGGTTCGGGATCATCGTGACCGCCACCGTCACCGATGAGGCGATGCTGGCGCGGGCGGCGTCCACCATCTCGATGCTCACGGCGCCGACGAAGCTTCGGCTGCGCCTGGCCCGCTACAACCAGGCGGCGTCCTTCGCCGCCGGGCTGCCACTGGGGTTGGTGCTACCGGCGCACCTGGCGTTGCCCGAGTGGGCGCGGGACACCCTGTGAGCCGCCCCCAACACGAGACCACGGTGCACCCGGGGCTGCTCCTGGACGAGTACCGGGACGTCGTGGAGCACCTGGGCGCGGAGCTCCTCGATCTGGGCCACAGCGGCCTGACCCTGAACCCTTTCCACCCCGGCGGCCACGAGCTGGTCACCGACGACCCGACCTCGGCAGGAGATTCCCGATGAGCACTCTGTTGGCCCCGTTCCGCCGCCACCGTGCGGGGCAGGAGATGGCCCCACCCCGGTTGCACACCCCCCACGACGCCGCCGTCGCCACGATCGCCCCGACGCACAGCGAGCGCCGCGCCGCGAAACGCCTGGCCTACGCCGCCGCGCGGGAAGCGCGGGCAGCCCGGCCCGGGGTGCGGGGGTGGCGCCGCCCCGGTGGGGGGCACGTGCCGTGGGTGGAGGCCCCCCCGGAGTACCGGGGCACCACCGTGCAGGTGTGCGGGCTGTGGCCGTTCTCCGCCGGGTCGGGCACCCCCACCGACGGGGTCCCGTTGGGCAAGCACCAGCTGACCGGGGCCACGGTGTGCGGCGACCCGATCATGTGGTTTCTGTCCCGGCGCATCCTGAACCCCTCGGCGTTCGTCCTCGGCCGCCCCGGGTTGGGGAAGTCCACCCTGGTGCGGCGCATCGTGAACATCTCCGCCGCGTTCGGGATCATCCCGCTGATCCTGTCGGACCTGAAACCGGACTACCCCGACCTGGTGCGGGCCCTGGGCGGCCAAGTCATCGAGATCGGCCGCGAACGCGGACACGTCAACCCCCTGGACCCCGGCCCGCTGGCCACCGAGCTGCACCGGTTGCCCCCGGAGACCCGCCGCCGGGTGGAGGCCGAGCAGGTGGGGCGGGCGTTGAACGTGCTCACCGGGTTGTGCGAGCTGGTCCGCGGCGGACGCCTGTCCGACCGGGAAGGGTCCATGCTCTCGGCGGCCCTGCGCGTGGCCTACACGCAGCACACGGCACCGCTGATCGCCGACGTGGTGACCATCATCGCCGCCCGCCACCCCCGGGTGCGGGCCATGTCCCTGGACCGCGGCGAGGACTCCCGCTACGACGACACCGCCGAGAACCTGCTGGCCACATTGATGGCGTTGGGCGAGGACGGCCGGTTCGGGGACACCTTCACCAAACCAACGACGGTGCCGATGCTGCTGGACCGGGCGGTGGTCTTCGACGTGTCCGGGATCGACACCGCCGAACAGATCCTGCAGGCCGGGGTACAGCTGGTGTGCTGGTCCTACGGCCAATCCGCCGTGTCCGCGGCGAAGGAACTGGCCGACGCCGGCCTGCGGGAACAAACCGTCTACCTGATGATCATGGACGAGCTGTGGCGCACGCTGAAAGCATCGGTGGAAATGGTCGACCGGGTCGACGAGATCACCCGGCTGAACCGGCAGAAAGTCCTCGGCCAAGTCCTGATCACCCACACCATGGACGACCTGGAGCTGGCCGATGCGGATGCCACGAAGAAGGCGTGGGGCTTCGTGGAGCGCTCCGAGATGGTGTTCCTCGGCGGCCTCGCCGACGGGGAGATGGGCAACCTCCGCAAAGTGTTCGCGATGTCCACGGCGGAGACCGGGATGATCGCGGACTGGTCGGTGGAATCCGCGCACACCGCCGAGGACGACAACGCCGTCGACGCCGACGGGCAACCACCCCCACCCCCAAGGTTGGGCAAGTTCCTGCTCAAGACGGGAAAGAAACCGGGAACCCCGTTCGAAGTGGTCCTGACCGAGGTGGAGAAAGCCGTGAACAACACCAACAAAGGGTGGGAACAAGCCGAAGCCCGCCACCGCATCGGCCGCCAGCAGGTGGCGTCGTGACCCCGGAGGAGGACCAGCCGCCGGTGAACCCCGCCGAGTTGGCCGTGTGCTCGGCGGTGGCCCCGCTGCTGGAGGCGGCGAGTGTCCCCGACCCGGACGTCCACGCCCCGCAGGTGCTGGGGTACCTGCGCCGTTTCGGGTTCGCCGTCTCCTTCCGCGGGGACCCGGTCGATGCCGCGACAACGGACCGATACCTGGCCATGGCCCTGGACACCACCATCGTCGAGGGCCACCGCGGCCCCCGAACCTGCGGGGACCGAACACGAGACGCGGCCGCGCTGCGCCACCGGCTGCACCCTGTCGGCCTGCACCTGGCCCGCACCGGAGCGGAGTTGCCCTCATGCCACCCCTGAGCCACCCGCCCAACCCGGGCACCCCCTCCCCCGCTCGGGTTGGGCCGACCACCCCGCTCCTGTCCGTGATCGTCGTCCCGGAAGGACCACGCCGATGAGTTCCCTTCGTCCTGTACAGGATCCGACGCACCGCCAACCGGGTGCCGCGGCGACGGCCCTGCTCGTTGCGGTGGTGGTCGTGGGCGGCGGTGGATTGTGGGTGTCGATGAGGGCGGGTACCGCACTGTCCGGTGTTCACCAGCAGGTACCTGCCAACCCGGCCGCTATTGCGGTGGACCTGGCGCACAAGCGTCTGCTGTGGCCGCCTGAGGCCACGATTGTGGCTGTGGGTCTCGGTGTTTTGGTGGCGGCCATGGCGGTGGGGGTGGCGGTGGGGGTGCACGGTTACCGCCGCAACCGGGCTCGCGTCGATGACGCCGCCCGCCACTTGGGGCGCGGCCGGGAGCTGTCCTCGATCAGCGCCAAAGGTGCCGCCCGCACCGCAACCCGGCTCGGCATCACCGCTGCCGCTCCCGGAGTGCAGATCGGGGTGCCTGTCACCGGCGGTGTGATGACCTACGGCAGCTGGGAGGATCTGCATTGCGACATTTGGGGGCCCCGCACCGGGAAAACCACCTCCCGGGTGATTCCCGCCATTCTCGACGCTCCGGGCGCGGTCATCACCACCTCCAACAAACGCGACGTGGTGGACGCCACCCGCGGCGTGCGGGCCGGGAAGGGTTCGACCGTGTGGGTGTTCGACCCGCAGAAGGTGGCCTTGGAAGAACCCAGCTGGTGGTGGAATCCGCTGTCCTGGGTCAGCGACGAGGTCAAGGCCGCGGATCTGGCCCAGCACTTCGCCGCCGGGGATGACGGTATCGACGCGAAGAAGGACGCCTTCTTCGATCCCGAAGGCCAGGATCTGCTGGCGTCGCTGCTGTTGGCGGCCGCCGTTGCGGACCGGCCGATCACCCAGGTCTACACCTGGGTCGCCGATCCCAGCGACGACGAGTCGGTGCACCTGCTCCGCGCCGCGGGGTACACCCTGATCGCGGACGGTTTGTCCGGGCAGTACAACGCCCCCGACAAGCAACGCGGTGGGGTGTTCGGGACCGCGAAGAAGATGGTCCGCAGCCTCAAAATCAGTGCCCTGCACCCGTGGATCACCCCCCACGGCGCCCAGGATGGGCGACCGCAGTTCGATCCGCGAGCGTTCGTGGACTCCGGTGCCACCCTGTACAGCCTGTCCCGAGAAGGCAACGGCTCCGCCGGGCCGCTGGTGACCGCACTGACCGTAGCGGTGATCGAGGCTGCGGAGGAGAAAGCGACCCGCTCGGCCGGGGGCCGCCTGCCGGTGCCGATGCTCGCCGCCCTGGATGAGACGGCGAACGTGGTTCGGTGGGCGCAGCTGCCCTCCCTTTACAGCCACTACGGTTCCCGCGGCATCGTGATCATGACAATCCTGCAGTCCTGGGCCCAGGGCTGCGCCACCTGGGGCACCGAGGGCATGAAGAAGCTGTGGTCCGCGGCGAACATCAAGGTCTACGGCGGTGGGGTAGCCGAAACCGACTTCCTCCGCGATCTCTCGGAACTGGTCGGGGATCACTACCAGCTCACCGGCACCGTCAACTCCTCTCGGCAGGGCCGCTCGGTGTCTCAGCAGCGAAGCAAGGAACGCACGTTGACCGTGAAAGACCTCCAGGCATTGCCCCGTGGCCGCGCCGTGGTGCTGTCCTCGGGCAACCCCGCGACCCTGGTGCGGACCGTGCCGTGGATGGACGGTCCCCACGCCGCCGCGGTGCACGCCTCGATCGCCGCCTATGACCCCGCCGCCCGCTGCGGGCGGCCTTCCGGCACGAATCCGTTGCTCGGGTGAGCGAGGAGGAGTTCGACCCAGCTACTGCGCCGCCGCCCACCACTGCGGTCGTAGGTATGCAGCCCTGCGCCGGAGGCGAAACACCCGACGGTGAGGTGCCGCCGGTCAGCCCGGCGATGGACCAGCTGGTGACCGAGGCCATCACCCGGCGGCTGCGCAACGAAGCCGACGCGATCGCCGCGGTGAAATTCGAGGAACTCCTGACCCCGGAGCTGCACCAAGCGCTGCAGGAGGCCACGGAGCGTTCCCTGCGGGCCCAGATTGAGGCGGCCACCGCCGAATCAAGCCAGACCAGCGACGAGACACCTCAGTTGGTCTACGGGTCCACCGAGGAGTTCGTCCGCAAACTTCTCTCGACGGTGTACCGGCGGGAAGTCACCGAGGGCCAAGCCCGGCACTGGTGCCCGCAGTGGTGGCGCCACGGGGAAGCCACCGCGCGACTGGAAGCGCTGTGGCGGGCGTGGGAGCACCTGCGCCTGGACGGAGCGACCGGGATGAGCGTGTGGTGGAAAGACCACGCCGATCACCACATGGAAAAACTGTTCGCCCCCGACGGCACCTTCAAGAACTGCACCGTCCGTGGCGGACACAAAGCAACGTTACGGGCCCTGCCGCTCACCGCACCACCGGGGCGGATGTTTCCCGACGTACGACTGTCCACGAGCAGCGAACGTAGCTAGTCGCCGGGAGTGCTCATCGGCATCGTCGCCGCCCTCATAGGCGTGGCCGGTGACGAGCAGCTAATCCCAACGATCGTGCTGCTCCACGGCATCGACACCGAGCTCGCGGGCAACCTGTCGCTGGCCGTGTCGCTACCCACGATGCTGGTGCGTCCCGGCTGGTCTCCGGGACGGTGCTGAGGGTGATGTGCCAATCGGGCGAGGGCGTCGCCGAAGAACGCTGGGGAGAGCCAGCAGCCGGTGGACTGGACGAGCTGGGTGGCGAAGTAGGGATGTGCCACCGGCGACGATGGTGCCGAGGTTGAAACCGAGTACCGGCGCATTCAGGTCGCGCGCAAACGCACCGTAGACTGTCCGGTCTGACTGCAGTATGGTCCCTGTATGCAAATCGAGCGTCGTGGTGGCCTGAAGCGCAAGGAGATCGCGACCGAGTTGCGCGCGTCGATCCTGTCGGGCGCTTTCGCCCCTGGAACCCGCCTGCCCGGCGAGAACGAGCTGGCGAGGCAGTTCTCGGTGAGCCGGACGACAATTCGCGGGGCCTTGGAGGGGCTCGTTGAGGAGAATCTCATCGACACGCAGTCCGGTGTGGGGTCGTTCGTGACCTTCGACGGGCTCTCCCTCGACCAGAGTCCGAGCTGGGGACGTGCGCTCGCGATGGCCGGCGTGGACGCCCCGGTGGAGATCCTGCGGTTCGAACGGATCGTCGACCCTGATTTGGCGGCGGTCGTCGGGCACACCTCGATGGACTTCGTCGCCCTGGACCGGGTCCGCAGGCTGGCGGACGGTACGGCGATTTCGCTGGAGCGTAGCCGGGTCCCGTGCGTCTCATCGTTGGTCACGGCCCTGAAGATGGGGTTGGTCGGGGGCTCGCTGTCCAAGACGATGGAACTCGCCGGGCTGGTCGCGGCGCGGGGCGAGCAGTGGATCTCGGTCGCTGGCCTGGGAGCTGACGACGCCTCCCTGCTGGGTCGTGTCCCCGGCGAGCTGTTCCTCAACACGGTCCGGGTCGCCCTGACCGCCGACGGCCGGTTCGCCGAGAGGGTCGTCAGCTGGCTTGATCCGGCCCATTTCCGTCTGCACGTGAGCTTTGGAGGATGAACGCGATGATTGTCAGCGACCTGAGGACACGGACGTCCGCTGTCGAGGTCCGAGACCATGCCCTGGCGGCCCTGCACGGGCTGGCCCTGGGCGATGCGTTGGGGATGCCGACCCAATCGATGTCGAGGGCCCAGATCCTGGCCGACTATGGCCGGGTCACCGGTTTCGTCGACGCCGGACCGCGGCAGCGGATCGCCGCAGGGATGGTGGCCGGCTCGATCACCGACGACACGGAGCAGGCCCTGCTCATCGCCCAGCTGCTCATCGAGGGCCGCGGGACCATTCACGCGGACGCGTTCGCCGCCCGGCTGCTCGAGTGGGAGCGGCGGATGAAGCGGAAGGGCTCCTTTGACTTGCTCGGCCCGTCGACCAAGGCAGCCCTCGAACGCCTGCAGCAGGGTGTCTCCCCCGAGGAGGCCGGCCGGTGGGGCACGACAAACGGGGCCGCGATGCGGGTCACCCCGGTGGGCATCGCCATGGACGCCAGCGACCTGAGCAGGTTCGTCGACGCTGTCGTCAACGCGAGCGAACTCACCCACAACACGACCCTTGGCATTGGCAGTGCGGCGGCGGTTGCGGCCGCGGTCAGCGTCGGGGTCGGCGGAGGCTCCCTCGACGACGCGTTCGATGCGGCTGTCGCAGCGGCCACCGAAGGGGAGCGACGCGGTCACTGGGCCGCGGGCGGCATGATCTCGGCACGGCTGCAATGGGCAGTCCCGTACCTGCGCGGCCTACGGACCGACGACCGCGAGCGCGCGCTCTACGAGGTGATCGGCACCTCGGTCGCCTCGCAGGAGTCCGTCGTCGCAGCGCTGGCCTTGGCCTTCGTCGCTGAGGACCCTTGGCAGGCCGTGTGCTCCGCCGTGAACTGCGGAGGTGACACCGACACGGTCGCCGCCATCGCTGGCGCCGTCATCGGCGCAACGCGAGGCAGCGCGGCGTGGCCCGCGACGAGCATCGCCACCCTCGAGCGCGTCAACCAGCTCGCGCTCGACCAGGTCGTCGATGGGCTGGTCGCGCTCCGAGAGAGGACCTGACCCGCACCCGCGTCGGGATCTACCAAGCCGCCACACCTGGCCAGCGTGGATTCGTCATACCCACATGCACCCCCATCCGCCACTCCCTTTCACAATGTCGTTGGAGAGAGATCATGAGTAGCAACCCCCGTGGAGCATTGTCCGCCGTCGAGCAGCGCGGTATCGAACCCGTCCCCGACAACGAACGCAACGGAAACCCTCTCCAGCTCTTCTGGGTCTGGTTCGCCGCGAACATCTCCATCCTCGGGCTCCCGCTGGGCGCGACGCTGATCGCGTTCAAGACGCTCAACATCTGGCAAGCCTTCGCGGTTGCCCTCATCGGCGCCGTCGGGTCTTTCGCACTGGTCGGCATCGTCTCGGTAGCCGGCCGCCGTGGCGGCGCACCGAGCATGACCCTGTCTCGAGCGGTCTTCGGGAGTCGGGGGAACCTCGGTCCCACGGCGATCTCCCTGCTCTCCCGCCTTGGATGGGAGACAGTCAACACCACGACCGGCGCCTTCGTGCTGTTGTCGCTGTTCGCGATCCTGTTCGGGACGGTGGGTGAGGCCAAGTCGGTCCCCGTGCTGACCTTGGTCGCCATCGCCATCTTCGAGCTGTGCACTCTGCTCGTCTCCGGCCTGGGGCACGCGGCGATCCTGGTCATCCAGAAGTGGGCCACCTGGATCTTCGGAGCCCTCAACGTGTTCGTGGCGATCTTCCTCGTCGCCCACGTCAACTGGGCGGCCGTGGCCGCCATCCCGGCCGGCCCCGTCACCGCAGTCTTCGCCGGTGTCGGCGTCATCGCCGGTGGAACGGGCATCGGCTGGGCCAACGCCGGCGCCGACATGGCCCGGTACCAGAAGCGCAGCGTCAAGGCTGGCCGGCTGGTAGTGGCGAGCGCTGCCGGCGCCGGTATCCCTCTGGTCTTGCTGATCGGGCTCGGCTCGCTCCTGACTGCCGGGGACCACTCGTTGGCCTCCGCCACCGACCCGGTCGGCGCCATCCGCGAGCTGCTGCCCACATCTATGGCCGTGCCCTACCTCGTCGCCGCGTTCGGAGGGCTGTTGCTCTCCAACCACCTGTCGGTGTACTCCGCTGGCCTCACCACGCTGACCCTGGGCGCACGGATTAAGCGGGTGTACGCGGTCGGCGTCGACGTGACCGTCACCTTCATCGGGTCCATCTACTTCATGCTCATCGCCGGCAACTTCTATGACCCGTTCATCACGTTCATCTCGCTGCTGGCCATCCCGATCAGCGCCTGGCTCGGCGTCTTCCTCATCGACATGATCAAACGTCGCTACTACGACCCCACCGCTCTGCTAGACCTGAACCGGGGCGGGGCGTACTACTACCGTGGCGGCATCGAGTGGCGCGCCTTGGGCAGCTGGGCCACAGCGATCATCGTCGGATACGTCCTGCTCGCCCGCGGCCTCAGCGGCTTCGGGTGGATCGCCAGCATCCTCGTCGGTGGCGGCCTCTACCTGGCCCTCGGCGGTGCGCAGGGAGTGCTCACCGCGCCAACGGGGAGGGCGACGCCGCCAACACCGCGGACGTCGACCCAAGCCCAGGGCCAGCGTGTCTGACCGATCACGGCTGGTCTTCACCGGCAACGTCATCGTCGACCTCGTCATGACCGTGGAGGGACTGCCGGAACCCGGCGGGGACACGATCGCGTCGAGCTCCCAGATCACGGCGGGCGGCGGCTTCAACGTGATGGTCGCCGCCCAGCGGGACGGGCTGAACGTCGTATTCGCTGGACAGTACGGTTCCGGGCCCTTCGGCGAGATCGTCCAGGCTGCGCTCGGTTCGAGCGGGATCCAAGTGGTCCAGGCCGGCCTACCTGATCAGGACAGCGGCTTCTGCGTCGCGCTCGTTGACCGGTCGACCGAGCGCACATTCGTCACCTCGGTCGGGGCCGAGGGAAGACTCACGAGCGCTGACCTTGAGCGGATCACGGTGAACGACGATGACATCGTCTACGTGTCCGGGTACAGCCTCGCCCACCCCGTCAACCGCGACTCGTTGCCCCGCTGGTTGGACGCCCTGCCCCCCGCCGCGCGCGTGTTCACCGACCCGTCGCCGCTCATCGACGAGCTGGACCCGCACGTCCTTCAACGTGTCTACCGGCGCACCGACGTCCTCAGCACCAATGCACGGGAAGCGGTGATGGGCTCTGGCCGCACTGACCTCGACCGCGCCGCCGAATGGTTCCTCGACCGAATCCGACCCGGTGGGTTGGTCGTCATCCGCGACGGCGCCGACGGGTGCCGCCTGGCCGGGGTTCGCCCCGGCGAGGTCATCCACATCTCGGGCTTCAACGTCGACGCCGTCGACACCAACGGCGCCGGAGACGCACACGGCGGCGTGCTGGCCGCCGCACTGGCCCACGGTCTCGTGCCGGAGGACGCGGCCCGCCGAGCCAACGCCGCCGCCGCCCTGGCGGTGACCAGGTCCGGACCCGCAACCGCACCCACCACCGGCCAGATCGACGAGCTCCTCGAGGCAGGTCAGGTGAAGCGGCCCGCGGCGGCCAACAGATAGGACAGCCAGCAACCGACGCCCACCGGGCGGGCGCCAAGGGTGACCAAGTCGGCTGCTTGGCCGAGTCAACCGCCCGCTCGCCCGACACCTTTACCGAACCATCGATACGCGACCTCCACGAGCCCCCCCCAACCCCGCTTGACACATAGGAACGTCCAACCGGCTGCTGCGCCAGTACCTGCCGAAGAACGCCGACCTGCGCACCACGACCAGGCGGACGTCGTTCAGGGCCACGTCGAGGGCCTCTCTGACCGTGTCGACCACCTGGAGTGAATCCCCTGCATCGCTGTTCCCTTACCGGCCGGCTTGTTGGCGGCTGCGGTCGCGGTTGGTGCCGGGCCCGGCTTTGCGGGCGGTCGGTGCCCGCCGCGGTCCGCCGTTGAGCACGGCCTCGGTCGGGGGGGTGGCTTGGCAGTGATCGGCGGCCATCTGGGCTTCGACCGTTTCCTCATCGGCCACCGACCCCAGCTCGGTAGCGCGCATGGTGCGGCGTTGCGCGGAGTCGTAGGCGGGTGCGCCCGCCGATCGTGGGTCATCCCCGGCGAGATCACCGTCCCGCCCGGTCGGCGCGTTCTCGCTGTTCGCGGTGGCCCGGTCGGCACGGTCAGCGTCGGCGATGCGCCGGTACCCGTGGGCTCGGTCCTCGCCCGCGCTATCGCGCTCGGTGTCGGGGGCCTGGTCTCGCGTGGCGGCACTGCGGTCGAGGCGCTCCGCCACCGTCGCTGGGTCGCCGGCGCCGATGTCGACGCCGTAGCGTCGCCGGATCTCCTCGCTCATGTGGAAGGCGGCGTCCTGGGCCACCGGGGAGTGCTCACGCCACGCGGCCGCAGTCTGGTACATGGACGCGACGTGGTCGTGGCCGGCGTGCTCCCACCACCGGTCATCCAGCACCGGGCGCAGCTGGATTTCGGCGGTGCGCGCTTCGGTGCTGAACCGGGCTGCGAGTTCACGGGAGGCCTGCTGGCTGCTCGCTTCCGCGGCCCGCTTCTGCTGTTCGCGCAGCCGGGCGAGGTGCTCACCCATCCGGGCGGCACCGGTCATGGCGGTGCGGAACGCCGCCATGACTTCACGTTCGATTTCTTCGACGGACTCCTGGGCCATGCTCGGCGCTCCTTCGTGTTGTGGGTCAGCGTTCTTGTTCGGCGCCGCGACGCGGCCCGGTCTGTCGGGGGTCTCGGTTCGGCTCCACTGTCGCGGGGACGGCGGAGCCTGGGCGCATCCGCACAGCGTGGTTGGCCGGGACAGGGAAGCTCGCGGTCACCGCTTCCTGGACAGCGATGGCGTCCCGTTCGGCGTCGCTCAGCGCCGGGGTGCGGTCCGCCGCGGTGCGCGGTTCGGTGCTGGACTCACCGATCGGTGGCAGCTGGGCGTGCACCGCGGCGAGCTGGGTGCGGATCACGTTGGTGACCTGCGCTGCCCGCTGGGCGTCTCCGGCCGCCTGGTGGGCATCTCTGATCGCCTCGCCCGCTTTCATCA
>JAABUO010009127.1_pt1 | contig 11120 bp, 15 predicted proteins | sample 5559291 | NCBI WGS metagenome assembly JAABUO01 (sample SAMN10711878, study PRJNA513372) | rock metagenome | isolation source: Antarctica rocks | place: Antarctica: Victoria Land, Finger Mt sud | reverse complement strand
CAGCAGAGGTGATACAATGTACAGAGATGATAAAGCAGCATCATAACAAACACAACCGAATTTTGAGTTTGCGACAATGCTTCATTTGTGTGAATACTGACAGAATTTCTTGCTACAATCAAATTGCATCATGCGTTATGACGGTATGGGGCATTCCCCAGCACTTATACCCCAGGAAATCTGCAAGCCAGCAGATTCCCTCTGTCTCCAAACCGACATACCCTTGTCTGTGCCACTCAGAGCCTACAATGTTGGCTACTGGGAACACCACACCATCTCGGTGCACTGAGGCCTTTACCCACAGCATTGTTCCCCCTACACTGTTGAGCTGCAACACCAAGAGAACATTATGCTGTGCACAGGACTTGCATAAGACAAGGTGCCCAGGTGCAAATTGTGTTGTGAATGGTGCAATAGTTGCTCAGTTTTCTCTGCTGATGCAGCGGTGATCGCTCCTGAAGTTGGCTGCAAGACAGCCTGCCATGGACAGTCCACGAGTATCACAATAGCACTGAATGGTCAGCTGTGACAGTCTGCATGTCACCTGGACAAACTCAGACTTATTGTGCGCAAGCTCATCCAGGAACTTTATGTCTCCATGCCTGTTCTTCTTTGTTTTCTGTGGAAAGCTTCTCCCTGCTGCAATCTGCAGCATACAGAAGACAATTGAATGGCATGTAGTCCCAGTCCAAGGGTGCACGCTGTAGTCATGACTTATGGCAAAGGAGCTATCAGATGTGCAAAATGACAGCAAAGTTAGCCTCACTTTGTACCACAATGAAGGTCATGACAGAAAACAGCAAAGCCCGGTTATCAAGGATGTGTACAACAAGCACTGTTGACACGGTGCAGTCACATATCATAGACACTATGTGCACAGAAATACCTCTATCAGCTCATCCTGCTCTGGCCGTGAAACGGACCCTGCGTACAGGTTTGCACACATATGAGCGCCAGGTTCTGAGTAGGCAGACAGACAGACAGGCAGACAGAGAGGCAGACAGAAAGACAGACAGAGCAAAAAGGACACACATACAGACCCCACAAAATCATACACAAGACCATGACATGTACCCCTTCAGATGTTGTCAACCACATCTAGCAACTGGGGTGCTACAAGCACATCTCATCACTTGCTGTGAGGCAGAATAAGCAGCACTGACCTTGGAAAACATTGTAATCAAAATACCATTGCTTCTGCTGCCATCTTGGCCAGCTCTTGTCATAAAAATAACAGTTGGGCGTGATGATGTCTAGGTTGCTGGCAATCATTTTTGGGAGCATATCTTGTGGTGCTGCAATAATGTCAGAGTCTATCCACAGCACAGCATCTTCCTGCTCCAATGCACTGCAAACAGAAAGCATATATAGCATGTTGCTTTCAAACGGGTGACTTAGCAGACTACTAATCAACACAAGCAGAAGAAGCCTGACTTGTCTATGAGTGCAGGATGTTACTTGATAGCTTTTGACAACACCAACAAGTAAAACATGTGCTCATAAGCAACTTGCATGATATGACATTACTGTACCTGAAAAGAAGCTGGTTGCGCAACCGTGCAAGACCTCGTCGTCTCAACATTTGCCCTTTAGGGGATCTTTTTGTGTTTGTTGTCAGTCTGGCTAGATGTTGGTCTTGTGGACAATGCAGGACCATGGCACGCTGCATCCTCAGCTGCTGCAGGTAGTTGCCTACTTTTGATGCATGGTTCTGATCACTATTGGTGCATGTGCTGGGCTGAGATGATTTCTCAGTATTAAGAGCCAAGCTGCACCTGCAAGTCTGGTAGCTATATTTTGACGTGTAAGACTCATGTTGCCGCAAGGCTCCAATTTGGCGCATATGCTGGGCAGGTCCGAGCAAGCAGTTGATCGGCAGCTCACCCCAAGTCAGTGTAGGTTGTTGTGTCTGAAGCCAAAAGGCCAAGAGAGAGCTTCACGCCAGGGGTCTGCTGTGTCAAGTTGGTGAGCAAAGTCAAGAAGTCCAGAAACCCCCTGTCAACTCCCCAGCTTTGACTGTCCTTGACAATGGACAATGCAAGAAGAGACATCTCCTGTCCACTGGTGTTTGCTGCCTCCTGCTCTCGTACAAAAGTACACCCATGTGATCGATGATCATTCGAGGTTTTGGCATCCATTGATGATCAGGTCGGTGAGCCCAAGCAAGCTGATCACAGGCAAGCGGCGGTACCTGCACGGACCTGATCTGCGTTGCTATCAGACCGGAGGTATTGATAGTTTCCGTTCGCCACTTGAAAGGCTGCAGCCTCAGCGCGTCTGTCCGAAACGCATTGTTTGTCTGGATCAAACCGCACAAGCACGTGTAGGTCGCCAGTAAAAGCGCGGAGGAGCGCCACATACAGGTCTGGCGGTATTGCAACCTTGAGCTGTCAGCCTGCATACTCAGCGATCTAAACAGCTGTTCTGAGCTTGCTCATAGACACACGTTCGGTTTTGTCCCTCGACAAAGCAAAGTCCGAAAGCTCTTCACTTGCTGCGCGCTCCCTGTTTAGACTTAATCAGCTGCATACGACGCAGCTCGTGTCATCGGACGCTGACCATCGGAGGCTTTGCAGTAGCGGAGCCAGCATGCCGCGTATCTCCAAGACGGTGCTTTGCACATGTCCGATCGTGTCAGGAAGGAATATCAAGGCAGATATGATTGCAGCCTCAAATGTACACAGCAGGAAGGGTGAAAGCCGGCATCCAGACAAAAGGACAAGGGTAATTTATGTATTGCATGCTTGCTGTCAAGAAGCGCGCCTGTGTCCATGTGCAGCGTAGTATGATCATGATTATGCTTTGGTGGAGGGTATACACATGTTCGAGCGCATTCCGAGGTGATATGCAGTGCTTCAGGGTACTCATGACTTGTTCGGTTGCTGCTTCCTGTATTGATCCTGGCCCATTTTGATTGACTCTTGAAATGCTTGAGCTAGCTCTGGATTGCTGGAGTCTAGCCTATACGCCTCAAAGAAAGCTTGTGCTGCATCTTCGTACAGCTCCATCTCCTTAGCTGCACTGCCTTCCCTGAACCACGCCTGCAACAGACAGAAGGCTTCCAGTCAGCATCAATTGCGCACATGATGCATGCATGCAAGACAATCTTGAACCTATGCTATCAGCTATTCAGACTGCATTTCATTGCAAGTCAGCAATGATACTAAGAAGTCAGAAAATTGTACATTGGCAAGCATTGGACAAACCCACCAGGAAACTTCTGCACTGGATAACATCAGCGTGACTGTACAGCTACACTGGCAAGATGATAGCAAGGCTCGATGGTGTTTGAAAATCAAACATCAAAACACACCTTGGTATAGCTTTCATCCAGAGTCCTGGCACGCCTTGCATCTTCCAATGCACCCTGAGGCTTCTTCAGTCTGAGGTAGACAGCGCTCCTATTTGCCCAGACCACATGATTGCTGGTCTTGTGTCTCAATGATTGGCTGTATGCATCCAATGCCTCTTGATAGCGCTTGCCCACAAAGGCAATATCTCCTTTACGCTTGTGGTCAGCTGCTGCGGCTTCATCTGGCTCTTCTGGATCCGGGATACCCATCTACAAGGTCAACATACCCATTCACATTTCTGATGTTTCATGTTGGCAACCCATACTTTCCCCCCTTCCTTTTCCCACAGGCGCTTGTGATGAGCTGCCTAAGTTGACCAAGGTCTACATTTGCTGTCTGGGAAAAGCACACGAGACTCAGCAAAAGCGGCAGAAAGGCAGCAGGCAGCAGCAACACTGTTAGCATGACAACAAAAGCAAGCGGCAATGTAGGACAGCACAGCTGCTGAAAACGCAACTTATTGTTGTCTGCAACTACACGTGCAGCATGCAACCGCTGAGGACGCAATAGAAACCATAAACATTGTGCTAAACAGAGCAGCTGAGACCAGTCAACAATCTGTTCATCTCATGCAGACTCCGTCATTTCCACATTCCTGCACTGTTTCATTGACATGCTGTAATGCATATCAGACTATGCCAAGTCAAACCTGGTGTTGTTGCTGGTCCGGCTGGTTGTCAGCAATGCTCTGCTGAGCTTCTTGGATGACTCCATCCACAGTCCAGTCAGCAGCATTGTCATCATCAGGGGTGGTCTGCGGCAGCAGCAGCTCAACAATGTCCCTGTGCTGCTCGGCTGCAGCTGCATGGATGGCCTTTTGCCCCCCTGCATCCTCTGCATTGGCATCAGCCCCTCCCTGTGCAATGCAAGACTTGGGGTCAGTGCAGACCAAGTGTAGCGGCCATCATTCAGCTGGTTGTGATTTGAGCATCAGGCATAGCAGACGCCTCACAAACACCCTGTGCTATACTGGTATGAACACCTCTATGGACTTGACACAGAGTCTGTTCCTGTAGAACGCAGGACTGTCAAGGGGCACCCATAGCACATGACTGTTCTGCTCTTGGATTTGGTGATGACCAGGTCACAGCTGCATTGCAAGCAATGTGTGCTGCTTGACTACAGCAGCAAGGATGAAGGTTTGACATGCTGCATCCTCTACATTTGCAATTACAGACCCCTGGGTAGAAGAGTGCCACTCTGTCTGTTGCCATGTGACCAGGCAAAGTGCACGAAGGTAAAGGAGTGATGTAAGAACTGCTAAGATCGAGTTTGCAAGCAGTCGATGCATGCAGATACATTTGCAAAATTGCGCATGCATCGCCAGATTGAGGTCAGGGCTGTACCTGCAGGAGTAGCTGCACCAGTTCCAGATTCCCTAGCTCAGCTGCAGCATGCAGGGCAGTCACCCCACCCTCTGCAGCTATGCTCACATCTGCGTCGGCTTTCACAAGAGCCCTGACAGCTTCCACATTGCCTGCAAAGCACTAAAACATCTCCCCAATGTATAAATGCGTTTTTACTGTCCCCAGGCATTTCTGAGTTTAGATTTCCACTGTAGGATGGACACCTCTGTAAGAACATATGCATTTCTGGATTGAAATGAGCAGCATCTCACTGTCATCCATGCCATATTCCCACTCATACATGCTTCTGCACGCCAGAGCCATGGCAGCTTCCACATAGAAGTTTGCATAACACATGAGATGCGCACATGCCTGCCCACAATGCATAGCACGTAACATCTGCACATGCCTGTACAACATGGATAGCATAATAAGTCCGCACATGTTTTCGCAAACAGGCAAAGTAGTTGTGAGGTGCTTTCACAGCTTGTACATAGCCTGCACAAGACAGCATGACTGTGTTTGCCATAACAGTACCTTTAAGTACATTGCATGGTGATTTCATGACATCCCTCAAAGCTCATATGTAAACATTGACATACAGCCTACTGTACTGGACAACCAGCATGCATGTGTTGAGGAAGAGCTGTCAGCTGTATGGCAGCTGGTAACATGACCTTATCAGCATGAGCCTATTGCCTGATGCATATGCTTTGCTTTCAGGAGATGATGTTGCATGCATGCTTCCAGTCTTGAGGCATACAATTGCTCTGCTGACAGCTATGTGCATTCTGTGGTGATCCTGCTCTCAATATCAGCATTGCTTTCTGGGCTGTTCACCTGCTGCTGAAGCTGCCAGCGCAGCAGTGACATTTGCATTGCCACGTGTGTTGGGATTTGCTCCTCCTTGCAGCAGCGCCTCAAGTGTGGCTGACTTGCCTGAGCCAGCTGCCCACATGACTGGAGACCCAGCATCGCATGCTGCGCTTGCATCACCTCCATGCTCAAGCAGCAGCTTCACAACTGCTACACTACCTGCATTCATTCGTACAGGAGTTCCAGCACTATTTAGTAGGTACCTACTAGGTGTGTATGAATCCCAGCCTCACTGTTACACTACTGAACTGAGCGTGTCAGCTGCATACTGATGCACGCACAAGCATGACAGAGCAGCTCCTGCAGCATGCTTTGAAAGCCAGTTTTGCAAGTGACAGATTGTGGCTCCGGAATGAACATCACCAAACAGGCATTTATCCATGATAACAGGCTGACATGCACTGAGATGTCATGCGCAGGTCCATGCCACATCATACATGACTCATGAAAGACATTGCATGGTTGACATTTCATGTATATGTAACAACAGTAAATAAGCAATGCTGTCGATGTAGGCGGATGCTGCATGGCAGTTGCAAAGCAGGGGCCTTGTGGGGCGGGGCTTGTGCAGGCTGGTGTGTATAGTTTGGTTGTCACCTGAGGCTGCTGCAGTGTGAATAGGCTGCGCACCGCCAGGCCTGCATCTGCTTACGTCTGCACCGTGCTTCAGCAACAGAGAGACAGTTTGCTCCTCTGCAGACCCAGCTGCTAGTGTCAATGCTGTTTCTCCTGCAGAAACCATGTGCTCGTGACAGGCATGGCATCGGGTAACATAAACAACACCTTGCATATAATGATCAGATTGTCTTCTGCTTGAGCGTCAAACAGGGGCGCCAATGGAAGTATGAGGACACCATTGATGTGAGGTGATTCACTCTGTACCTGCTTCATCCTGACTGTTTGGATCAAGTTGATGCTCTGTCAGGAGAGATTGGCAGACTTCTGTTTGTCCAAGTTGAGCTGCAAAATGCAGAGCGTTCTTGCCAGTACCATCTTTAATGTCACCCAAATGCTGACCACCGAAGTGACTTGCAGCTTTTTGCAGGTCAGGCACGCTGCCGGATTGTGCTGCAGTTAAAAGGGCCTTCACTTTCTCCCTTTCTTGCAAAGCTCTGCTTGTCTGAGCCTCTGACACTGCTTGTGAGTGATCTGCCAGAACCTCAGATTGTGCTTCCAGCGCAGGCCAACGCACATCAGCGTCCAACTTTGTGAGTGTGAGGATTAGCCTTCCATCGGCGACCTTCGACTGCGTAGTACTGGCTTCAATTGTGCTGTACAGCTGGAGTATGTTCAGCAAGGTCTGAGAGTTCCTGTGGTCAATGACTCTCAGAGAGTCGCCGGTGGATCGAATGTCAAAATCTGATGCATTGCCATCAACATTCAACAGCACACTGACCGAGCTGCCAGCGTCAGTAAAGTGGTAAACGTTATCAGAGGCTGGTTGTGCGCCCATCTTGAACCAAGCTGATGTGGCAGTGGGACAACAACACCCTACAGTGATGATCGTACCGGCAAATCACGCTGGCACCCCGAAGTTGTGCATTCAGCAGCACTTCAACGGGCTGCAACAAGTTTGTAACGCCAGCCTCAATCATTCACCAGGACTGGCAGTCAAACTTCATCTTGGCTGAGCAACCGCGTCTGCTAGACGAGGCGAGCTCAGACCCTGTCATGCTTTTACTCGTTCCGGTGCACGATTGAGCCTCTTGCGTTTCCTATCTCAACCTGTACTGACTGCCACGCACACCGAGAGCTGGCTGGTGCTTTAGCGATCCGTGACTTCGTAACAGGATGAGCCAGGGTGCAGCCAGCAGAAACTTCAGACTTGGTCTTGCTGTGCGCACCTTTCAGGCTGGCAGACGTCTTCCCTTCAACTTAGCCTCTGTGTATGTTCAGGTCAAACTACCTGCAGTTCTTGTAGGTAGGTCCTGTCCTTATTGAGGCAAACTTGCCAAACGTCTGCGACAGGCATGCTGTGGTGTCTGGATACTCCTGCATGTGCTCAGCAAGTTGTGTCTTGTGCAGAAATTATCAAGGACGCAGGAGTCACCATACCACAGGATGCTAACCCTTTCTGCACGCAACCTGCTGTTGATGTCGCTCGCGGGAGCGAAATCACCTTGCCAGCTGGCCAAGTCAGCCTTGAATTCAGCGCGGGGCTCATGAGGCTGGCCGCGATGCTTGCACATGAACCACGTCTTATTGCTGAAGTTTGGCACAAAGTCAAGTAGGTCTCCCAACACCATTGAACATAAAACTTTGCTGCAAGATCTTCGGCCTTTTCGGACTTCAGGTCAACATCAGTCATGTCCTTGATGTGCTTGGAAGTGAGCACTTTCGCCTGCTCAAAACATCAACCCGCAAGAGTTCTTATCAGAGCAGCATCCTGATGAGACCTTGCATTTGCAGAGCAATGACTCACCTATGGAAGGATGGGAATCTAGTCCATCCAACAGCATCATGAACTTCTCGATGGTGGCCCTGTTTTTGACACAGAGAGCAGCTACCACAGCAACGGCCTGATCGCTTTCCTGACGCCCCCGTTTCAATTTGTGCAGGTTCCAACAAGACACTCTGTTGGGGGTGGCAAGCATCCCATTGTCTCCACTGCTACAGGAGTCATGGGTGCAGGGAACAGCCCCTGTGCTGGCTATGATGACAAAACCAGACAGTCAATCACAGGAAAGAGTGCAGGTATAGCATTGCCCTGCAACATGCTCACTGTTGTGATCATTTTCTGGACCTCAGCTTGATGTGGCTGACTTGATTTGTTTTGTACGCAACCTTTCTTTTATAGTATAAAGCTCACAACTCTGCCCCTGCATCTTTTGAGGTGCTTGTGGTGGTGCAACAAGCAGCTTTGGCTTTGCTGTACGCAAGACCCTAGTCCATACGTGTATCAGATTGACCAGGATGGCGCCCACTTTAGAGTACTTTTGCCTCAAGCACAGCACAGGATAACACAAATCCACAATCCTGAATGTGCTATGTGCAGGTGGGTTCTCTCAGAATGGTGTTGTCTTTGGAGGAGCTGGGTCCGGCACAGCTTCAGGCAACCCATCAAGGACCAGCTGACACTGCTACGGCAGCTGCCGAGGCAGCTGCACAGCCCACAGTTTCCCTTGGCGCTGCTGCAGCGCCTTCTCAAGCGCCTGCAAGTCAGACAGGCACAAACCCAGGGTCTGCAGACCAGGCCCGCAAAGCGTCAGAAGAACTGCAGTCTGCAGCTGGTAAAGCAGCTCTACTGTGTCCTGCTCTGTTTTGAGTCAGGGTGTCCAGAGCTGCTGGCCTGTATGCTTCACAGAATGTTATCACAGGGTGTTGAGCCAGTCACATGTAGCGCATGTCAGTGCCAAACAGATGGGACAGACGGGCACATGGCAACATAGGCTTTTATAACAGCGCTAGCTAGCAGCTGGAGCCCCAAGCCACTGCTGCAACTTCAAGTGCCATCATCTGCCATCGTCGAGCAACTTGATGGTTTGATATTGCATGCAGCTCCTAAGGTGGCCTGAGGCAACACAGGACTTGCGCAGCCAATGACACTTTGACGCTGCCCTGCCTTTCACAACATGCATGCATGGGCAGCAGTGAGGCTGGCACGGAGGCGGCATATACACAGAAAATAGTAAAGTCATGGTCGCTGATGCTGTGTCTTGTCCATGCACACAGGCAAAGGAGGCATAGCTTGCAGCCAATTGAATGCAGCCAATGTCAGCGGGGAGAACAGCACAGACAGGGCAATTGCTGCGATGGCCCCAGCCCCACTGGCAGCAGCCCCTGAGCAGGCTCTGAAGGCTGAGGTGTCTGAGGCTGCCAGTGAGCCTGAGCTGCTGTTTGCCCCTGACTTCATCATCAGCCAGGTCTGTCACAAGACTGACCTTATGGCCTTTTATGCAAATTGAGACTCCATTCAGTGGCAGTCAAAGTCGCCTGGTTTGCGAGCCAGCAGCATCTGCTGCCTCTTGCTATTCCTGTCATGCACAGCCCAAACACCATTGCTGACAGTCTGTACAGACTCACTGGAGCAGCGCCAGTTGCACCATGGTCAAGCCTGAACCAGGCACCAGAGCGTTCTTTGCATGCAATTTGGGACGGTTGCATGACTTGTGCAAGCAAAGAATCAGCAAGGCCGTCTTGTGCATGTGTCAGATGCACAGCCTTTAGCTTCATGCAACAAGCGCTTCATGCATGCGCCATAGGCAGCACCTTATGCATGTAGTAATAGCAGTATTAATAGTTGTACGAGTACACAAAAGTCAACACAAAGCACAGTATCCATACCGCATGCTTGTGCTGCAGGTGGAGCAGTTCACAAATGCCCTGCAGAGGCAGAGTGTTGCGCGGGAGGAGGAGGGGGAGGACTATGAAGAAGATGGGGGTCTGCCTGAGGCTGTAGAGGATCTGGCAGATGAGATGGCTGTGGCCGCCCTCAGTCGCACCATCAGCATGCGTGAAGACCCCCCTGCAGGTCTGCCCATGTGCACAATTATGACCCCTAACACAACATGTACAGGCTCCAGAGGTCACAGAAGTGAAACTGGGTGATGAGCGCTGCTTCTGACTGTGACTGCAAAGCTATAGGCCTGGACCCTGTCATCAGCATATGTGAAAACCCACCCTCAGGTCTGTTCACATTCACAAAGGTGAGCATCACACAACATGTAAACGCTCCAGAGGTGAAAGAAGTCAAACTGGGTGGTGAAGTCTGCTTCTTGCTGCTGTAAGGCTTGGCAGGTGACATGGCTGTGGCAACCCTCAGACGCATCATCAGTATTTGCAAAGATCCCCCCACGAGGTCTGATGTTGGTAAATTTTTAGCATCTCCGGGCTCTACAGGCTCATACAAAACATAGTCATGTGTCCATATACTGTACATGTGACCGCCAGATCAGAGTATAGCACAGTGGCAGATGAGCTGGCAGCGGCATGCTCTGCATCATGAGCATACGTGCAAAACCCCCATCAGGTCTGGCCTCTCCTTCAGCAAATGTATGGCTGTCTTAATCTTTGGGTCAAATTGTCTGCACAGGAGCAGATGTTTGTTTCTTCCTACCAGGCTTGACTGTCCTCTAGCACTGGAGAAGTCCCTTGACTGCAACACAGGCTCCAAGCTGTTTGATGTACAGAACTATATCATAGCTACAAGATTTGTCCTTGTCATGACGGTACTATGGCTGCAATGTACGTGATTGCACTGTCATGCAGCTGTGCATCTGACTGCATTGGCACACCATGGCTGACATCAGAACATGATTAGGCTTGAAGCATCAGGGGAGAAGCTTCCTTGCATCTGCAACACGTCATCTCCAGCTGCAATATCTGTGAAGACAGCAGAGACTCTTTGATGCCATAACAGACTTGAATGGGTGGTTTTGAATCAAATTTTGGATAGGTCAATGGCAGATGATGTAGTTTTGACTTCAGGCGGGTCAGACCTGCAGCGTAACAGCTCAGGCCTACAGCGTAGGAGCTCAAACTTACGGCGTGACAGCTCCAGCATACGCCGGCCCAGCTTTAACAGAGCAGCCTCAGACAACTCGCC
>JAABUO010009125.1_pt1 | contig 11124 bp, 8 predicted proteins | sample 5559291 | NCBI WGS metagenome assembly JAABUO01 (sample SAMN10711878, study PRJNA513372) | rock metagenome | isolation source: Antarctica rocks | place: Antarctica: Victoria Land, Finger Mt sud | reverse complement strand
ACATGAGTCGCGATATCATCGTTTTTTCTAGTTAACTAAAAACGTTAATATCAGTATTATTAGTTTCGTACGAATTAAAAATAACAGGTTTAACGAATCTTTTTAAAGCACTTAAAGTACTTTAACGATCGGTTTCGACTTTAAAGAAAAAAGCTGATTTAATTTATAACATAAACGTCGCGACTTTTCAGTTTCTAGTTAATCGTTTAAAGAAGAATTACATTAAGATTTTTACTTTATTAGTCGAAAACATTAATAAAGAGCTAATTTATAACACTTAATGTAAATTAAATTTAGTTAGTTTATCTTCAGTTAACGAGACGACTTAAAATCTAGAAAACATTAAAGTTAAGCTATTCGTGAAATATCAGAATTTTCTAAACGTTTTTAATTAAGCTTAAATTAATAAGCTATCTTCGCATCGTTTTTATGATTACAAGATAAAGCTTATTAATGACGCCGTTTCACTTTAATATTAAGCATATTAAATGTTTCTTTACAAGCTTTAAAAGATAAAGAAATATTTAAACGAGAATCTTTTTAAGAATTTTATTATTCTTAGTAAAGCTTCTTATTTCTTATTAATTCTGTTTACTTTAAAAGTAAATGAAGATTTACGATTTTGCGTGAATTATTAAAAGCTTAACGTCATTATTAAACGAAATCGATATTTTTTATCTCTGATTAAAAAAGTTATTAATAAAATTTTAAATTGTAAATATTTAACTCAATTAAATATTATATTAGCGTTTAATAAACTTTAAATGCATCTCGATAATAAAAATTATACGATTTTTATTATCGCTTTAAAAGTTTATAAATCACGAGTTCTTTTCTTCGAGCTTATTAATGATTCTGTTTTTTTTAGCAGTATATGAACGATGTTTTATGAGACTTTTTAAACGAATTCTGTTAAATTTATTTAAATGACATTTTAATTTATAATAAAACTTAACGAGAACATAAATAACATGTTAAAATGATATTAAATCGTTTACGAGAAGCTAATTTATAAATAAACATTTAAAAATGTAAATTCGACGTTAAAGAAACAGTTTTTTAAAAGTTATCGTGTTAAAATAAAGTCTTTAAATGAATCTCGTTAAGATAAAAGTCATAATTAATTAAGCTACTTTAATTAATCTAAAAGAGATTTAAAGCTTCGTGAAATTTATTAACTTTTATTAATAATTCGTTAAGAATTTCTTAAAGCTGATTAAACTCTTCACTCAGCTTACTCGTAAAGATACATTCTTCGTATGAAATCAGATCTGTGTTTAAGCTTTTAAAAATTTAAAGAAACAGATTAGCTTAACTCTTATACTGCGATATTTTAACTTTAAACGTTAAATTATTCTAAAAATCGATGCGTTTAATTATGTTAAAGACGATATTTTATCTTAATATAATAACGAAGATATTTTTCATTCAATAATCTTTTACAGTAAAAGTATAATTTCTATCGAATGCAATTATTATATTTATAATAAAAAATTACTAGTCATTATTTAATGCTTCGAGTACTAAAAGCTCGAGCTAAAAAACATTAAATTATTAATTCAAATATTCACTAATTATTAAACTTTAAAAATCTTTATGAAAAATAATTAATTAATTTAACGTTAAGTTAATTATCTGAATATTTTATTAAAGTTTAATTTTTAAATCATCTTTTAATTAAATAAGAATAATATTAAAGTTAATGCGTTAATATAAATATTTATAATCGATTCTTTCGAAATCGTTAAACGAATTAAGAATCGTTATTAAATCATTTTAATCTTAAATAAAATAAATATTTTAATAACGAAATTTAAAGCTAATCTTTATTAACGAATATTAAACGTTAATAAAATTAATAAGCTGTGCATTAAATATCGATAAGCAATAAGCGATAATGAGCTTAAACTACATAACATTAAATTAAAGAACTGTCAGATCGTTAACGAAGCTTTATTTAAAAAGAATTTACTGTAAGTCTTCGAAAATATGCATACGAAATTGCTACAGAAAATTCTTATCTCGAAAATCGAAGAATTATAAACTTAATTTAATGATTTTACTATTAGTTAAATTATTAAACTATGATTAAATAATACATTCGAAACTATCATGTTTATTAACGAAATAAAACGCTTCGCGATAACATAAATGAACTTCATTAATTTCTTTTAATTTTTTAAAAACGCTAAAAGAATATAATCATGAACTTTATTACGAAATTATTTTTATTTAAAGATTATAACGCGATTTGCATCATTATTTATTATTTTATTAAGAAACGTTATTACGTATTCTGTTATTAAGAAAACGATGAAATCTTAACGAAAGAAACGATTTAAATCATGTTATGAAACGTTTATAAACTTTATAATTTACTTAGCTTTATTATTTTTAATAAAGACTTTTAATTTATATTAACGATGTGATAAAGTCTTTACAAGCGATTAAGAATTAAAGCTAGTTTATTAACGATTTATTATTTTAAAACAGATAATTAATTAAAACGAGCTAATTAAAATGTTAAACGCGAGTTAAGAATTTACTACAATTACATGCAAAATGATTAAGCAAAATGACTTTTAATAATGAAATTCAGCGAAAATTTCAATATTTTCTTAATTATCTTAATGACTTCGTTTTATTTTAATAAGAATTTTTATTTACGAATGAGTTTTAATTTAAATACGACTAATTACGAAATAACTCGTGCACGTATTAAAGTTAAAAAGATTAACGACATTACAGTTAAGATAAAAAAGCTTTTAATTTTTAATCGTTAGTAATTAAAAAAGATTAAAATAATTATTAAAGCATAAATTAATAAGCATCGTCGAGACGTAATTATAAGATAAATGATTAAGTTTAATTATTCTTTTAAAACGTTAAAATAATTAAATTATATAAAAATTTAAAAGATAAACAGCTAGAACTTTATTAAATTACTGTTAATATAGAAATCTTTTATTAGCTTCGTTTACTCGAAAGTATAAAGTTACTTTATTTAATCTTTATAAACTAATCGTCGAGTCGAGTTTCGATTTTAACATTTTAACTCAGCTCGAATACTCGATATTAACATCATGACTCGACTCGAATACTCGATATTAACATTATGACTCAGCTCGAATATTCGATTTTAAAATCGTGATTCGAATTAAGTCTTAACGAATCGAGAACTCGATGTATTAATTAGTTTAAACGAGGTTCAATATTAACATTCTGACTCGACTCGAATACTCGATATTAACATCATGACTCGGCTCGAATACTCGATATTAACATTATAACTCAGCTCGAATACTCGATTTTAAAATCGTGACTCGAATCGAGTCTTAACGAGTTAAGAACTCGACTCGAGCTCGATGTACCGACCCGTCGCGATCAGTCTAAATCTTCAGTCTTAAATTACTGCGTTCTTGTCATTAAAATTCTTTATTAAATTAACATTTAAAATTATCTTAATCGTTAATAATTAAGAACGAGAATTATTAAAAGATAAATGATATTCTGAACTTTAAACGCTATCGAGATTAATTATAATACAAGATTAAATGAACAGATTTAAATCGAGACGACGAATAATATTATGTTAATAAAGAAGAATTTAAAAGCTTCGAGAAGATTCTAATCGAATTTTATAAACTTTATTCGAACAAGTTATACTAGATTAAACAAACACGACGTTTAAAATTTAATTTCTTTTTTTTTTATTCATGCGAACATGAATATTCGAAAAGAAAAATAATGTTACGAGTGTGTTAAAATTAATTAAAGCTAGATCGAGCTCATCACGAGTAAAAGCTTTAACATATTTTAACATTCTCTAACACAGCTTTAACACGAATTAATTAACACTTTTAAGTATCACATCTTTTTTGTGTCATAACATCTTTCTTTCGGGTTTAGTTTAAACTCTGAGTCTTTAAACATAAATATCGCTTCAGGAACTTCTTTTCTTCTGTATTCTTAAACTTCTAGTTATAATTATCTTTACAGATTAAATATTCTACTCAGCTCATTTATCAGTGATTAGATTCTAGGCACGGTTTTAATAATCAGCTTCTTGTAAAAATTTTAACTGCAATATATCTGAATGACGTCGAACGAACTCATAAGATTAATTTTTGTCTGACTGTTTTTCAGATATATTATACGCAAAAACATGAATCATTACATTAAAAGAAGATTTACTTCTATGTCGTCGCGACAGCGTGCTTCGATTGACATTGAATTTCTTTACAGTTGCAGTGTAGTTAAATAATTCTTACAAAGCTAGATCTGCAAGAGCTGCTTCAATTGAAGCCATATTGAATTTGTAGTTGATTTTTAAAGAAAGATGAAAGTAGTAAAGTGGGGTGTGCACGGGACCGGAACGTGCATCGGGCCGGGCATACTCCTACCTAAGGCTCAATTACATAATGTATTTCTCAAACCTCTTCACATTCGTGCCTTATTTTACTTCAGAGTTGCTCGCAACCTCCTTCCATAATTGCTTATCGCAATTTCTGAATTCGCTATAATACCCTGAACACTTCTCTCATCATGATAGAAAGAGTAATGGACGCGGGCTTCCCCACATATCGCAGGGACAGAACCTCCAGGTCCCCTTGTGCTTTGCTGCAAACCAATAATGCACGAGATACGGGACGAAGAATGGCAGTGGCGGAAATGGATTTCCACCATCATATTTCTTGTCTGCGCAGCCCAGTACGCAAGGAATGATCTCGTCCTAAGGGTTCACCCACACTCGTCAGTTGCTAAGTTGAGCGATCGCTTCGCTGATCTACAGCAGAATGGGGCAGCTCACAAACTGGTTTGGGTGTGCATCACCCTTAGCTACCCTTTCCGTATCAAGCCATAATCTCATCAGCTCCTTGCTGTCGTATCCTTCTAACCCCAGCAGCGTGTCGATTTCATCGACCAGGTGTTTCATCAGTGGGGGCGCGAAGTTGTCCACGATTTCTTTTAAGGTGTTAAAGCTATAACGCTCCGGTGTAGTGTTCTGGGCGTATTCCAAGAAGCGATCCAGGCCTGGGGTGAAAATCTCATGCTGCTGGCGGTTACATTCCATGAGACCCGGCTTCTTGGTGAACTTTTCAATAGCGGGGAATAGCGTACGTTCTTCGGTGTCATGGTGGTGCTCCACTGTTTTCACCCATGCCGCACAGAAGAACAAGAAATCGCGGATATCTATTGGTGAGCTGACATGTGGTGCTTGTAGATAGATGCTATTGAGGCCTCGGATCAGCGTGTTGTGTACATGCGACATTTCCGAGGCACAATGGATGGCGGAATGAGATATCTACAGATAATAGGGAGAAGAGTTTGTCAGGCGGTTGATGGACCAAAGCAAGAAGTGAAGGGAGCCTCACCACATCTCTTGTTCTTGAAGGAGTTCCGATGAGAGGGAAAGGGCCATCGACCCAGGCGCTCATTGCCATGGCTAATTTGCTATATGTCGAACGATCTCTGAAGTTATTTGGTAACGTTATACTGAATGGAGATGTCAAGAAATAGGTTGGTATGCGAGGTGGGAGGAGTACTGTGTCTCGAATGCAGAGCACCCCGAATCCGTAAGGTAGGCGGAATCAGCCCACTCACCGCTTCTACGTTCTACCAGTTGCTCAGGGCTCACTAGTCATCTGGGGGGTCACGCCCACTGCATATGTTGCATCCCGTTGGTGGATCCACCCCATCCATGTGCAACACATACAATAAAATACTAGTATGAGACGTGCATCGAGGGGTGTCAGATTCTATGGGCTAAGCACTGTATCCTTCTACAGGGTGGCCATCATCATCATAATTATGTGGGGTTGCATTCGATCGGCTCAAATTTTGTCCTTCGCACTGTTTGTATCGGCGCAATACTTACTTTCCTATGCCTGATGGCTTTATTCTATATGCCTATTGCGTCAGTAGTAGCGTTTACTCTCGTGATCACGGCTACAATTCTCTATATCAGTTCACTGGGCGCCTATCGCCTCTACTTTCACCCGCTAGCTCGATTTCCTGGTCCAAAACTTGCTGCGGCGACAAAATGGTATGAAGCCTACTTCGACCTGGTGAAAGGAGTTGGAGGGCAATTCTCTTCGGGGGTAGACCGCATGCACCAACTATACGGCCCTATTGTGCGCATCAACCCTGACGAGCTCTATGTCAATGACCCAGACTTTTACCAAGTCCTTTATGCTGGCCAGCCGGCCCAGCGAGATAAATGGCCGCCTGCCGCAGCCATGTTAGGGACAACTCTGGGAACATTTGGGACGACTGATCACCATACTCACCGAAAACGAAGAGCTGCAAATAGTGCCTTTTTTTCCCGGCGCGCCATCTCCGGCGCGGAGCCAATAATTCGTGACCACCTACAGCAGCTGTGCGATGTCCTAAGCAGTACCATCGGTGAGGTGGTTGAGCTTCGTGTCAAGTTTCTGGCTTTTACTACCGATGTCTTCTGTGATTACGGCCTGGGAGAGTCCTCTGGCCTGCAAAAGGATGCAAAGGCGGCAGAAGATTGGGATCAGACCATGGCTGCAGTGGCCGCTACAGCGCCAATTGTGAAACAATTCCCATGGATAATTGGAAGCGCCATGAAAATCCCTGTATTGTTAGTGGATGCCTTCATGCCAAGATTAGCGCGGGTATTGAAGATGAACCATGTACGGTTATACGCAATTTCACTTAACTGACTCTTTTGGGAGTGCTGATCGAGTGATCATAATAGAAAATCCACAAGCAAGCTTCTGAATTCTCCCCCGAAGACGGTACTGGGAAAAGAGCTGGGAAGCGTCCCCCAACCATTTTTCGTGTAATCTACGAGAGCGCTCTACCACCCTCTGAGAAGAGCGTTGCTCGTCTCGCCCACGAGGGCTCCGAACTTTTCGCCGCCGGATCTGGTCCTTCGTCGCGCGTTATGATGTTTGCATTTTACCACTTACTGAGCAATCCCGCGACACTGGTACGCTTGCAGGAAGAACTCTTGGAAGCCATGCCCAACGCCAATGCCATTCCTCCCACCAAAACGCTGGAGGAACTACCATGGCTGGTAAGATACGTCTCTATTCGAGATTTAGTATAGCTGTTGAGAAACCCCTAGGGTGCCGTGGTCAGGGAAACTCTCCGGGTGTCTGCTATAGTGAGCTCCCGACTCCCCTTAATGCCGCGTGACGAGCTCCCGTTCCAGGACTGGGTCATACCCGCCAATACGCCCGTGGGCATGACGCCTCGCAGTATCCTCCTCGACCCCTCCGTCTTCCCCAACCCCAACGACTTCATTCCCCAGCGCTGGCTACTCCATGATCCCTTGGGCCAGAGAAATAATCCAGAGCGCTACTTCGTCGCATTTGGCAAGGGGGCGAGAATGTGCCAAGGCATGCACTTTGCGCTTACCGAGATCTACACAGCACTCACTGCGCTATTTCGGCGGTTTGACTTTGAGTTGGTGGATACAATCAGAGAAAGGGATGTGAATACTGCGAGGGATTGTTTCCTTGCGGAAACGGTACCTGGGAGTTCGGGGGTTAAGATTAGGGTTGTAGGGGAAAGGGTGTGATGAATTAATAGGAGTGGTCTACCTTATCCTCGACCGCCTTCCATAATCCCTACAAAATCACGACTCGAATTCGACGAGCATTGTGCTGCCAACAGACATATCATTACAAAGTTCGGTGAAATGGGAGAACTATCTACCTTGGGCTTCTGCTAGTACTTCATACGTCGTTGTTGACTTGGTGCATGCTCTGAGTTGGCAATCTCGAATACATTATAAATGTTCTTTCATTTTGGGACGGTCACTCACCCGCAGTCTTGACTGTCCCCGCCCGGCGCGTGGATAACAGCCACATTGTCGCCACCTACCTTACTAATCTTGGCAATCAGGCTGATAAGCCCACCGAATACAAATCCGTCGACAATTTCGATACGCCACACACTGCAGCGAGTCAGGCCGACCCCACCAAATTAGTATGACGGAAGCTTAGAAGTATAGCGCAGGGCTGACTGCGGGTGGGTGGCTGTCCCGAAGTGGACTGATGCATCGGAACAATTTTATGATGCATCATGCACGGTGCGTGTGGCAGGATGAGGTTGGCGAACACAACAACCGCGGTTTGAGCCCCCCATGTTTCAGCTGTCTCGTTGGATGCTTTGCCGCCTTGGGATGAGAAGGCTCGAAGTCTCGACGTCGGAGATAACAGTGATCAGTGTGCAGTGGACGGTTCAGCAATCATCCTCAACGGATGGGGGTTCTGTACCTGTACTTGCTGTAATTCTTAGGTCTGTGCCATGTCAATTGTACTCGGATGCACAGGGTTTCCGCGCACGCTAATTATGACTAATGATTTTAGCGCTGATCTCAGTACACTAAACGATACTATCTGTAACTAACCTTTCTAGGTCAGAGAGCGCGGAAACGCAGTGTGCGCGGAAACCCCGCGCATAAGAGTACTGCAGAGTCATCCTCTTTCACGCCTCCAAAGCTCAGAGGCTTATGCTATCCTTTGGCCACTGACTGCCCTTCGAGACGACGGAGGGATACTGCAGTATGCTGCGCCGTAAGCCCGCAAGACAGGGTGACTTCAACAATCAATAAATGTGCCTGCTGCTGACACACTTTACTGCCAACGCTACTTTCATTGCCGTATCCTCGTGCCTTGTTCTTAGCCGCATGACTGAGTACTTATGTTGTCCTTTACACCCAATCCTCCTTTTCGTATCTTCTTTCTCATTGCTCCGTGACGTACCCAGCCTTCAGCGCTTCACCGATTCGCCGTCATGGCTTCAACACTCACGCCAGAGGATATTTTATACCAGCAAGCCAGCATCCATGACGACAAAGGTCCGATGATAATTGCTGTTTCCATATTACTAATTACCATTACCACCGTTACGGTTGTTCTTCGTTTCGTTGCTAGATTTGTGAAAAAACTGGCCGTGAAATGGGACGACTGGCTGAGCATTGCTGGGCTTATAATGGTGATATTGATGTATGTTGAGAACATTGTTTGTGCGTCATGTCTCTTGGGGATGATCACTTCTGCACTAACATCTTTCGCCAGCGGTACACTTTGGCATCGGAAAACACTTACTGGCTACTAATCCGAAGACCGGATACATGATTCTTGAGGTTCGTAACTATGTAGAGTTCCTGTTTCTCAATTTGTCTCACCAGTTTGGCTCAGGTTGGATTCTACCTATCAATCACTTACACTCTTGCCCATTGGTTTATCAAAATGTCCATTCTACTTTTCTGTATTCGTATTTTCACTCTCCGAGTGAAATGGTTCAAGATAGCTATCTACACTACCATGGCTTATATTGCAGGTTGGGCTATTTCTCTTCTATTCATCATATTTTTACAATGGTGAGAAACCACCGTCAGCCAAAGAAAGAACGGTAGCCAGATATTAACAATGTCCAGCCGTCCCATCAGCTACTTCTGGCTGAGATTTGATATCTTCGCCACAACCCCAGTAGTCGGCAAATGCACTGTAGACGCTAGTGGCTCGGAGATTTCAACGAGTATCCTTAATACAATCGCCGACTTCGCCGTTCTCATCCTTCCGATTGTCGTTCTAGCCGGCCTGCAGCTCAAACTGCGAAGAAAGATAGCACTCCTCGCTGTCTTCCTGGTTGGTTCTTTGTGAGTCGCCTACCTCTGAAACACTCTTCAAGCCCCTCTAATTGATTATACTCAGTGCGTGCATAGCTGGCATCCTCCGCCTTGTCTCAACTACAACCACCATGGGTGATGGCACAGATATCACCTACAACACCGCCTCCACCTACCTATGGACCGCCATCGAAGCCTCGGTCGGCCTCATGTGTGCCTGCTTCCCCATCATCGGCCCCATGTTCTCCCTTGCAGTCGACAAATTTCGTAGCGGCAATACGGCCACCACTGGCTATGTCGGCTTTGGCAGTAGCAAGAAAGGCCATACTCGCTTGTGAAGGCATGTGGAAGGCACGAACGAAGTTACCGATGCGGATAACATGCCCCTAAGAGATGTGACCGCTCAGCAGCAAGGGAGATACATTACAGGTACTTCAAAACAAACGGTTGTGATGACGAGCGGCTGGAACGACGCAGCTACGGAGAACTCCAAATGGCTGCCTTGAGACTCTTTACTACCCATTTAAACGTACAATAGCGGATATAGGCATTTAGAAAGGAATGTCGGGGTGAAGTCCTGATGCCGAGCATTGTTTGATACCTTATTGTACCTGAGAATACGAATGATGTTTGAGAAGAAGTACAGAAGCGAGCTACGATGAACCGAAAGGTTGTGCACTGCGAATATGATGCAAGACTAAGGATATATGAGTCGCTTGTCATACGAACAGTATTGTTTGTGTCACATCATCAGTCTGGCACGGATTCATACGACTTCCTTCACATACTCGACTCATCCCATGTGTTCTTCGTATATAACGTCATTTTTTATTCGCTGTATCTATTATCACGAGCAATATGTGAAGCAAAGTTGTGAATGGTCGAGCAAGGAGACAGAATAAAATAAGACCCGACTATAACGATGTACCACATAACGATATCCTCCTGATAACGATGTGGTCAGATGAGATTTAGACATCGTTAAGAACATTAACAGATTCGCGGAATGGAACTAGGGATTAGGAGCAGTATTTGGACGAGTGGAGCTAGAAAGGGGAAGCAAGAAGTGGATGTTTACTGCAGAAGGATAAGGCGCAGCAAGAAGGTTCGAGAATAAAGAATGTCTATCATGTGATTAGGCAACGAGAAGTCCGATTTGTCAAAGGACGCTAGCCCCATCTTTTCTGCCATAGCTGCAGAGAAACTTCAGGGGCGATGCGTAGAAATGAGACACAAGAAAATAGGAAAAGGCAGAGTGGGCGCAAAACATCATTGACATTCCCCAAGCAGTTGTTCCTGAGCAATGCTCAAAGCTGAAACTAAGCAGATACCTAGCAACAAGCAGAGTCCATTCCTGATACTGTGTCTAGGAGAGCGTAGGTCCTGGGAGATTTGGCTTGGGAGAGCCAGTCTCCGCACGATCATTTTTCAGGGAAGTGGGAATCTATTATTAAGGTCTTTTTAGGGTGGGAAGGGGGGAACCTATAATCAGGTTTTGTGAGGTTTGGGGG
>JAABUO010009121.1_pt1 | contig 11128 bp, 9 predicted proteins | sample 5559291 | NCBI WGS metagenome assembly JAABUO01 (sample SAMN10711878, study PRJNA513372) | rock metagenome | isolation source: Antarctica rocks | place: Antarctica: Victoria Land, Finger Mt sud | reverse complement strand
GTGGGATATATAGATCGTTGCGAACTGAAAATTCATTAGACAAGCTTCGACCATCCACATTCATATTCGTCGTCGGTTCGCCTGATACACTTCCTTTTTGAAAAGCATTTAACGCGTCTCAACTATCATCTAAGCCAAGATGTCTGACTCACATTGGAGTCCTCCGAAAGTCAGCTGGGAAGTGTTCCTTGTGCGTATGGACTGTATTATGTTGATCTCCTTAGCTCTTACTTTGTTCACCCTCTAGGGCCATCATTGGGGAGTAATTGTAATCTCACTGTGCTTTGTCACCTTTCGCATCGGCGTTCGCATTGAGTAATTCCACAGGATCTGAGCAGACGACATCCTAATCATAGGGGCATGGCTTATGTTACTTGTTAGTGCTTCTTTGTGGCAAAGCCAGTCAACTTCTCTTCACAATCATTATCCCCTGATAACTGGTAAACTTCAAGCAACGTCACAAAATTTGATCAAGGAGACTACTCTTTCGCGCGCAGATGTAGCTGATTTCTACTTCCTTTATTCTACGCTATGATCTGTCAAGCTTTCAGCCCTCGTTTTCTTTCGAAGACTATCCAAAGATCATCAGCGGGCTTCATGGCTGAAAACATGATGATGGTTCATAACGACTTTTATCATAGCCACTTGGGCCGCTTGCATGGGCACCATCCCATACAGCTGTCTACTAAATCCACTCTCGTACATCTTAGCCCCAATGTCTCTTGATCTTTAAAGCTCGTGATAACGTTTCATAGCTCAGTGTGCAGAACAAATAAGATCGACTAAGTCTGAATCAATCTGCTGTTGAGTTGCGCAACCGACGTCCCTTCCAGACGTGATGAGTGAGTGCTGTACATGCCCAATTCACTTCAAGGACTTACTTTTTGCTACTCGGTAGTACTCACTATCCCCATCTTGGCGCTCTGAAACGTTCAACTATCTCTGAGGAAAAAGCTAGCACTCATGAGCATCTTATTCCTACCAGCCGTTATTATTTTTTTCGCGATTTTCCGTATCGCCGTAATGCCGAATAAACGCTCATCAGCCGATACTACCTGGCTTTGCCTTTGAGCGCATGTTGAGACTGAAGTTGGAACGTTGTACCATCTCCAATCTTCCACCTTCCGATCCCCTAGCTAATTGATATCTCGACATTCTCAGCCATCATCGTCTCGTGCCTCGCCTCCTTCCGCCAACTCTTCTTTAAGCCTGAGTGGTCATCCCCCCGCAAGCTAAGCTCAGACTCTAAATCCTCTGGGTTGGATTTATTGTTCTCATATTCGGTCAACCTTCTCGCCTGTTAATCAAGTCATCATCTGGACTTAACAGCCTTCTCCTCGCCTTAAATATTCGCCCATAAACAGCTGGACCTCTACCCGCTCATCACTCGACTGAACGCATTGCGCTTATAGCTATGATATACCTCAGTGGAACGGAGATGTCACTATGACTAATCTAGTATTCATGGTTTTGGATTTTTGGTCTACTCCTTTCACGCTTTGCAGGTGGCGATATCAATAATTTAAAAGCTTCAATTAAATGTGACATGTCTTTCGTCTTGAGCTTCTGCTTTTGCTTTAATATCGCTATCGGCGAGTTTGAATAAAACGAATCTGAATAAGTAAGTTTGAATAGAGTGAGTTCGGATAAAGCGATTTTAAATAATGTATATGTTGCATCCCGTTATGAGAATCCCCGCCTCCATCCTCACCGTTACTAACATTGCTTCTCAAGCCAAATGGTGATCTAACAATAACGTGGCCTACTCACACTGGTGTTTATCTCGCAAATAATTATTATGGCAAATACCGGAGATTAATAGGGGGCCGAAGTTATTAAGCGCCGATTCCATAACTGTCCGCGCCCTAGTGTGTGACTGTCCTGAAGTGGACGGAGCCCACATTTGCTCATGTATGGAAGTGATCAAAACCGATTGTCAAAAGAAATTATCAAGACGATTCTGCACAGGCCAGATATTCCAGCACACCCTGCAATGGAGTCTTCTTGTGATTGTGGATCCCACAGCCAGGAAGTACTCTCACAATGGCATTCCTTCGTTCAGCGTACAACTTCTCAAAGTCAAGAGACTGCCGTAGATGGCCACAGCTTAGACATAGCCACCGTTGTGGCAGTCGCGAGGTGAAAGAACCCAGCTATTCTGAACGCTACAGGCTAATTAATGTTCTAGGTACGGGTGTTTGGCATACCTTCGCGAGAGAACGAGTCATGGTATCGCAGCAAGCGCACAGTTTCTTCAGTCTGGTCTTGATCAGGGTGGTGTCATATATGGTAAGTAAGATGTGCAGCCTTCTCAAGAAAATGCAAACAATCCTACTGCTAAACTAAACTTGAAAGGGGTCAATACCGGCTTTGGAGGCAGTGCGGATACTCGCACAAAAGAAGTCGAAGAGCTTCAAGCAACCTTGATCCGAGAGCTTCACTGTGGGGTTCTCGTAAAACCATCAACTATCCAATCATCCAGGGATGACATTACGAAGCATTCGCCATGGAAAGGGGCCTTGCCGAATGAAGACCCAAACTCAGATACTTGTATGCCGGAAGCATGGGCTCGAGCATCTATTCTTGTTCGCATCAACTCTCTTGCAAGTGGCTATTCAGGTGTACGTCCTATTTTGATCAACAACATGGTAGATCTTTTAAGGAAAGACATCATACCTCGCATTCCACTTCGGGGTAGCATATCTGCCTCAGGAGACCTCATGCCACTATCATACATCGGAGGTACACTTGAAGGGAAGCGTAGTCTCACTGTATGGTTCGGGAACCGAGTGGATCGGCGTATAGTCACGGCTGATATCGCTCTGGCTGAAAGCTCACTTGACCCAATTCTGTTAGGACCAAAAGAAGGTCTTGCAATCATCAATGGAACAGCTGTATCTACAGGTGTCTCAGCATTGGCGATGCATGACGCCAATGGCATCGCCGTCTTGTCTCAAGTCTTGGCAGCCATGAGCGTAGAAGCGCTACGCGGCACCGATGAAAGCTTCGATCCATTTTTCGCCACTGTCCGTGCACATCCAGGTCAGATTGAGGCAGCTAGAAATATTCGAAGTTTTCTTACTGAATCTCAGCTGGTACAGCGTAATCATGGCTTAGAGGCAGGAACATTACGTCAAGACAGATACGCAATACGTACAGCTTCCCAATGGCTTGGACCTGTTTTGGAAGACCTACGGTTGGCCTCTCAACAAATAACAATTGAGTGTAACTCAGTTACAGATAACCCTTTAATTGATATTGATCAGAATCATGCTGAGAGCGCAAGGATACTTCATGGTGGTAATTTTCAAGCCAAAGCAATCACATCAGCCATGGAGAAAGTTCGACTGGCAGTGCAAACAATGGGACAAATGCTATTTGCACAATGTACCGAGATCATCAATCCGAGGCTTAATTATGGGTTACCCCCTAATCTCTCGGTTGATGAACCAAGCCAATCATTCTTACTGAAACCAGTCGACATAATGATTGCTGCGTTACAATCAGAGTTAGGTTTCCTGTCGAATCCGGCTGGAACTCATGTACAGTCGGCAGAAATGGGCAATCAGGCACTCAATTCACTAGGGTTGATTTCAGCTCGATATACCCACATCGCCTTGGACGTGCTCTCTCAGCTGGCGTCAGCCCATCTTTTTACCCTTTGCCAGGCTCTAGACCTACGAGCTATGCATTGGAGGTTTCTGGATGCTGTCAAGCCAATTCTTAGAGCGAGGACCACAGAGATTCTCGCTAGCATTGTCGATAAAAGCACTACTATTAGGGAGGCACAGGAAAGCCCACTTTCAACTCGACCCCTCGAGCGCTCATTCAATGGTCTTGAGATCAAAGATGAGCCCAATGGTCAAGATGGCGGTATAGGGAGTGGCTTGCAGGATTTCACCGCCAGTAACGTCACGGCTGATCCTCTGGCGTTAAGCCTACAGAGCCCCTTCGATACCCTCAGTAGCTCCACCCAACCCCTAGCTACGCCTCAAAGCAAACCACTTGAACCATCCGACGAGAATCTCCCTCGCCCCACGCCACCCTCTCCACCAAGCGACAAAAAACAATCAACCAGCCTAGAATCTCTCCACTCCCTCCTCTGGAAAGAATTCACCCACCAGCTAGACCAAACAACAACCCTAGACTCAAACCAACGCTTCGCCACCATCTTTCGCTCACTCCAACCAATAATCCTTGATTTCACCTCATCCCCTGAAACGCTCCCAGCAGTCAAGAAATGGACAGCTCAGTGTTCCACCTCGGCCCTGGAAATCTTCCTGCACAACCGTGACGATTACCATGCTCAGCCCGACGCATCGCCTCTGCTCGGATCCGCTTCCCGCCGTATGTACAAGTTTGTTCGCGAGGAGCTCCGTGTACCCTTTCTCCGAACTTCGATGCTGCGGACCCAGAATTCTTCGGCGCGTGGTAGCAATGACCCTAGCCAGGACCGTGGTACCGGACTCGATGGTGCAGCTTCAGATACTTCCGGTTTGACAGTGGGAGAGTTGATCACGAAGATTTATCAATCTATTCGTGCCGGCGCGCTGTTTGAGCCGGTTATGAAATGTTTGCTTGAGGTTGAGAAAATGGAGAAGAAGGTCTAAGGGGGAGTTGTTCGATGCAGACTGGGGTGAAGGTTACGATCACAGAGCACTGATTGGGTGGAGAAAAGGGAATGTAGCAGTGTGCAGAGCCGTGATTAGGGAGCTACATGTGAAATGCTCGTGTGATTCGGGGAAAGCTATGGTTTTCGGACTAACAGCTTTCTTCGATGTTTAGATCGAATATTCAGGACCACAAGATAATCGCTCTGGAATCACCGTCATCGATCTATCATTATTGTGTCTCCCTTTTCCTCAATCAGGAGTGTGAATTGACCTGAACTCAACGACCCATCGAATCATACTCAGATTATCCCCTGGATCATATGGTAATGCATGAAGACACCCCATCACCCTCCTAAAACCCTTTTACACACTTCTCTATCAAACCTCATCGATTTCTTGTACAATCGATCATCATATAGATGATTATCATACCCCGACCCCAATTATCCCCATTACCCCATCCCATCCCATCCCATCCCGTCCCACCACAAGACTTTTGATTTTTCCGAGAACGTTCAGCCATCAGCGATTCACACCAGGACGCCATCTTAACTAAACCTCTACATTCGACAAAACGCCCATTTTAATTTTCTAATCATTGTAAAAGATGTCACAATACTGTTTTGCGCGAAAGAAAGCATAAGTTTGTTTTAAAAGAACTTGCATTATAAGTAAGACCAGCAGCGACGATTGTTATTCGAGTGCTGTATACATTCTTGAAATCACTACGTTTTGTAAACGATACTTTACATTGCAAAAACTGTACGTAAAGGTTTCCTACTTGGAATAATGTTTATATAGCCGCTGGGAAGGGTAGTGAAGGTTTTTCTCCTGAAAGGGATAGGGGGTGGGTGGATGAATGGGATGGGTTGGTGCAACGGGGTGGGTGGGTGTGTCGATTCGTGGGTAGATGCGTTATTAGCTGAGTAGGACTCTAGGTATAAATTCTAACGAAAACATGACAGGCAAGGCCAGAGTTAGATGGAGCGGCATTTTAAAACAGACGAGACACTGAACTAGATAAGGTAAGCGATAGAGGCTTAGCGGAAATGGATGTCATAAAAGAAAAGACACAAAAACCACTACACCATTGTACCAGCGCCATTAGGGGAATCGAACCCACTATTGGTAAAGTACTCACGACAACAAGAAACACCGATTCACACGTCATTGCTATTTTCACGTGCCGGGAATTACTATTGATACGTAAGCTCTTATCTGCACCCTTTCAGAAACCAGTCTATATCATTGCAACCAATATCACAGAAATTTAACTGTAAAAAATGTAGCAAGGGTTTTTAATTCGAGGTCATCAGGATCAATGGGCCACGGAGTGGCTTCGATGGGGCATAGATCGGTGAAGCACCGTCACCTTATAGAATCCTGAAGGCATGCGTTACTCGAGGACTCGAGAATCAGGGTAAGAGAACAGATGACGAAGCCGAGCTCGAAGGACCGTTGATGTACACCGTCGTAATCCAGGAAATAACGGTACGGAGCGATCGAACATCATCACAAAGCATAACCAGACAGCGATTTCGGCCGAGCTTACGCACGAAGTAACAGATGGACACCCTCCCGTCTTCTCTGGTGCGCTTCTAGAGGTTGATTGCTCGAAGATCTTTCCCTCTCGTCCCGGTTCGTAGAATTGAGATTTTGCGAACGCCGCCAAAGCATTTGGCTGGGGGATATGTGAAGAGCTGGAGGGCCTTGGCAGCCTGGGTCAGTAGTTCCAGTTCTCTGCTGAGAGATTGGAAATTAGGGGCTGTTGAGTGCGGTTTTGTTGCGCTGGCGGAATCGCGGCAGCTGGTGATCTGGCTTGCGGATGTTGATCTCTCGCGGAGGTGAAGAAGATAGAGAGGGAAGAATGGCATGTTGCTGACCAGTGGAGACCACATAACATGCTAGAAGCGATATTCATGGACTTATATGCCCGATCTTGAGATTCAAGATGGTTACCGAAAGTTGTGAATCGAGATTGTCATGTCGACATTTCGCTGTTACTAAAATTCAAGTTCGTCATTGGTCTTTATTGGCGCTCAAAGCCAATTTGAATAGAAGTTCGACTAAAATGTGTTGAGCAAAGAAAGTGTGATCATACCCTAACCACGGAGTTTACTATATTATCAGCTAAGGAAAGTCGTGCAAACCCCAAACACCACGCTTCCCGTACCCAAACCCCAAACTCTTTACCATCCGCCAGAAGTAGGCCTAGGTGGTACCTTCTCGTAGGATGCCAATGCATCCTTCCTCCTGACTCTCGTGCTGTTCGCGGAGCTCAACTCCCAGCTCGCATTGGTTGCGGGGGGGTCGGGGGACGGTAGTTCATAGGACGGATGTGGCGAGTTCTTGGGAAGTGTAGTTATAAGAGTATTGTCTAGTTCGCTGACGGAGGGGTATCCGGTCGGGTTCGTGGGGCTTGAGGGGTTGGAGGGGTTATAAGGTGTGTACATTGGTGTTGGGGTTGAGTATGGTGAGTCTAAGTAAATTTAGATTCTAGACGGGACAGAAGGAGAATATATGAGTCTCACCCTCATATATACCATGTTTGGAATCCTCCTGCACAGTTTCGACCCCTTGGACGTCTTTAGATAGAGGCGATTTCTCGGGACCAACTCTTTGACTACTCATATGTTGTTGAGACTTTCCGGTTTTTCGGCGACAGTAGAAGAGGAGCAGTCCGATTAAAAGTGCGAACACGGCGACTCCACCAACCGCACCACCAGCTATAGCTCCGACGGGTGTTGTGGGGGAAGTTGTACTTGTGACAACAGGCTGAGCTGAATTTACCGGTGAGTTACTTACGCCGGCGGCGGACGAAGCTGCTGATGAAGTAGAACTTATAAAAGAGCTAGAGCTTGTTGCGGCGGACGAGGCAGTCGTAGTAGCTGAGGTTGACGTACTACCTTTATTGGACGATGTAGACGATGAAGACGCAGCGGCACTGGCTGATGATGCAGCACCTGATGGCAGGAATGGAGCTGCAACCTTTGGATTCGAATCAAGAAAAGCAGCGGTCAAATCCCCCAAAGGACATCCCGCATCGCAGGCATTGGATTTGCAGCAGCCAAGGAATGGTGGGGACGTTTGCTGGCACGAATACCAATTGCTGCCCTTCGGGCATTGCTGGTCAGGGAATTTGCCATAATAGCCTGGATCAAAGCTCGCCGGCGCCAGATTTCCCTCAGAACAACCATTGCTGCAAGGCTCAGACGTGCAACACCCGACAAAGTTTGAACCTGATGCGCACGCATACCAAGTGCCTCCACTCAGGCACGAAGGACTGAAGGACTGTCGCAAGAAAATGAGTGACATTTTGGACTTTGAGAGACGAATTGTAAACAAATACAATTGAGGAAGATACTAAGGAAAAGAAAATCCGCGAATAAGGAAACATTTCAGTACTGAGGCAACTCTGCAGGGTCTCGATGTGGCGAGTTAGCATGCTGGTCACGAACGTCTTCATACAACCTGAGGCAGCTCAGAACGAGCTCTAGCGGCCCAATACGAGCAGTGATACGACTGTAGATATGCCCCCAGCCTTTGTAGAGAAATGAATGTTGTTTGCCTCCAGTGAGGATGTGAGTAGCCATGTTGCCCGTCAATGATTATTGGCCTGATGATGATTGAAGGGACGGGAGTAGAGTAACGCTCGGTCTAGATGGCCATCTTTGTGGGCCATGTGCGTCTCTTTCGGGTTGTACAAGGGTTTGAGTTCTCTTTTGGGTTGAACCAAGATGAAAAGGGAAGTCAAGGAGGCAATCTATATTTAGTGGGTTTGAACAACAATGCGGTTTGATGACAGGATGAATAATTGCTTTTAATGTTCAGTTGAGTTCGGACTGACGGTTTCTGGGTCCACGGAGAATCTGCAACAGCTTCTTCCGTCATGATCTCTCAACCCGTATCTACAGTGTTGCTATCCCCAGTCAACGAGTCATGGATTCAGCAATTTGTTGACGAGCACGATCCCCTTCTTCCCATTTGTTGGCGCATTCAAGACTGCACCTCGTGCCTCTCCACCCCTCATGCTTGCGGCTGGTGCCCGACCGTAAGCCTCTCTACTTGGTAATAAGTCCGTACTCGCAGCACCAGAACTGAGAAAGCGCTCATCCAGTCTGGAATCTGCATACCCAATGCGTACACCTTTCCTCTCCTTTCACCTATCGTGGCACCCAACATCTGCCCATTGAGCGCTGAGCGATTCGAGCTCAGAGCTAAAGGGCTTGGTTGCGATGTCAGCACCATCACGTTTCTCAGTGTAGTTGTCGCTGTTTTGGGGACATTGGCTCTGGTGAGCTCCGGATGGGCTATAGCATTGTTGGCGCAATGGGGCAGAGAAAGGAAGCTGTGGAAGAGGTGGAAAATAAAGCTTTGGCGCGCATGGGAGTGGTCAAGACATTATGTGTGGCGCTGGAGGTGGCGAAAACGGATAAATCAAGTTGACAGAGACGAAAGAAATCAGGAACGAGATGAAGGCGAATCAGAGGCATTACTTGGATAATCATGTGTTAATTCCCGAGTGCAACATGAAGACATGGAGGATACACCCGCAGAGGTCCGGCGTGGTCCTACGGCGCACGGCAGACCCGGATTTATACATGAGCTGTTTCGACAGTGGCTATGCGTACTACAGCAGCCCCTCTTCATTTCGCGAAGCCAGTGGCCCCCTTGAGGGAGGTACTGTGGCAAAAAGTCCCGAATGCATCTTGCTCCTATTACTGAGGCATCTACTGTACGCCCAATACAGTATCAGAAATTCGAACAGAGTGGTCGGGTGGCTGCTCAGGGCGAGTCGAAATTATAGGATCTCATCTGGGCTGAACAACTCGGAGGCGCCGGAGCAACCTTGACATTGGCACAGATACATTCTCGACCAAGATTTACTGCTATATACAACTTACATACCGGTGCCAACTTGGACACCATGGATACTCTCAATCTCCTTTCCAGCAAATGCCACAGTCACTTGGGGCCAGCTCAATTGCCTCCTTTGACGACCTTGCTGACCTTGTACTCCACTATCACCGGCTTCCCATGCTCGTATATGAACCTTCCCGCGGCAACAAAAGTCCCTGTTTCTAAGGCTTTGAGTTTCTCGTCGCCAGTCTCAAAGCGCATTTCGATGACTGAATTTACGGCACGTCCGGTTAACAAGCGGTTAACTCCACGAAAAGAATAGAGCAAGGAATAGGCCAAGATGCCACTCACAAGAGTTGCCAAACTCGGTGGACTTTGCATCCTGCTGCCCTTGAAGGATCCCTCCCAACTCCGGCGTGATATCCACAACACCTGAGTAATTCAAATACACCATGGCGCCACTCTCCTTGTCTTTCACGACTCCATGGGCGTTCAGTCGCATATGCTTGCCGCTAGGATCATTGTGGATATAGTCATTGCCTGTGCCGACAAACTCGGCATTCAGGGCTGGAGAGAATCCGGATTCTGATTTCACGGTGCCACCGGTCATGGGCTGCGAGGTTTATTAGTCTTTTTGGACTCCGAGATGTTAAGGGCTGGAAGATGTGATTGAATGACATACTACGACCGCGAGAGTGGTGCCTCTCGATGCTGAGCCTGTGTGTGTGTTAGTACAAGGTGAATCTGTCGGTTTTTCGAGAGGATGTTAACGAACCGACGCCTATTGGAGCATCAGTGGCGACCTGTCACACATGTCGTCAGCGACGGCCTCTCTCAAGACGCAGCTGGAAATCAACTACCTGAATGGTCATTGCCGGCTGGAGGGAAGGGAATCCTGACATCTTGTACGGTAAGTACTGCAAAGAGGTAGGGCAAATTTGTCAAGTTGATCAGGAGAGTTTCAAGTCTTTACTGTGCTTTTATTTCCAGAAGTTTTGGAAATGGATTGGATATCCAGGTGGTCATTCAAAGAGAAGACTCGGAGATAAATACTCCACATCACGAACAGACCCCGCCATTTACCCCTCCAAATGTGAGGAACCAGCGGACTATCAAGCGAAGTAAGATGTTCCATGTTGTAGAGGTACCTAGTAAAGCGTCGATAAGAATTCAACTTCAACTCGAAAACTCACCCATATACCTGTCTAACCTGCGCAGTCAATCGTCCACCTCGACAACATCAGATCTCTCCGAATTTCTGGGAGATCGAGCCTCGTAGCATCCCCGTTTTAGAGCATCCTCAAGACCTACTTCCACTTGGTAATCCTTCTCTGCAGCTTGTTTTTCACCTTTTATCTCTTCAAGCCCATCTTCTTGCGAGCGTTGTTTTGTACCGTCTTTTCGGAATGATCATCCCTCTTAAGACGACACCGTCCAGGAAGAAGCCTTCTCCAATTTCCAGTCCATTCGTCAATGAACAAACTCTTTAATGATATGTCTCATGATACCCTTGAAGCATTAACAAACCGAAACGTGCACCCCTTCATCCATCCTAATCCCACCCCTAACCACCTCATACTTCTCCGTCTCATAAAATATCAATGCTTCTTCACATTTATCCGTCTCGACTTGATACGCCCACCCTTCCACACGCG
>JAABUO010009120.1_pt1 | contig 11129 bp, 18 predicted proteins | sample 5559291 | NCBI WGS metagenome assembly JAABUO01 (sample SAMN10711878, study PRJNA513372) | rock metagenome | isolation source: Antarctica rocks | place: Antarctica: Victoria Land, Finger Mt sud | reverse complement strand
CAACAAACATCAGGTGTCACCCACAGATGTATAATGGTAAATGTCCTCAAACATCCATGCAAAACTGCTGCAATCCAGGGTTGGGTACTACCAGTGGCATAGAGCTACAAAGACGCATCATAGCAACACATGTGCATGTCGTACACTGAAATGTATACTCCCCTGATGAGATTTTAAAATAGGAAATTTCCTAAATTGTTTGATTGATTGATTTATTGTTTAGATTGAATGATTGATTGATTGCGGAACTTATTGGCAAATGCAAATCTTCCATTATTCATGCACCAGGTCTTGCCAAACCTCAAAGCAGTGCAAGCAGATTCACCCAGTCGATGCAGACAAGCACGGTCGCATTTGTGCATCATTTTCATGTGTGCCTCACAGTGAAGAGACAACTCAGCAGTGCCATGCCAATTTGATTGAAGACCTGCCTGATACAGAGCCTTGGGGTGTGGACAGGGCTGCTGCAATGACAGCATCTGTGGCACTGACAGACATGCCCACATCAGCTGCTGAGAGCGCTGCCAGGTCGTTGATTCCATCCCCACAGAATATGGTGGTGTTCCCCAGACCCTGTGCAAACACATCAAGCTGTTAGTAATGTCGCGGGCGCAAGACGCTCATCTTGACTGACTTGCATGGCTGGTCTTACACAAATCGGTTGGGTCAAGGGTGTTTACAGCTAATGATTTGCTGCAGTGCACATCACCTGTACCAGATCAGCAGAGGACGTCCCTCAAAGGGTTGCAAGCAGGGCGCAACAGGCCTTTCAGGATGCAAGGGGGACCCCTATGGAAGTCCAATGGTGGGGAGGGGGCTGATTGGGTTCTGCCCCTGCCAATTGCATTTTGTAACTGCAGATAGGCCAAATTAGGGGTAACTTCTAATTTGCCCTTGGCCTGATTGGTGCCTGGCAGCCAACCCCAACAGGGTTGAAGGGGGCTGTCAAGCCCTGGTGGCGAGTGTGCAATGCACGGATTATGTTGCAGGGACATCAGAGCGCAGCAGTCAAAAACAGGGTTGACCTGAGCACTAACTTTGGGTCTATATTTAGGGTTTAGGATTTGGCTGGGCTGGCCCACCTGTGTATGTAGGGTTTAGGGTTTAGCTGGGCTGACCCACCTGTATATGGCGCGGCTGACCCTCAAACTGTTGGTGGATGCCCCTGGTCCCCAACAAATCCATGACCTGCCCCTTCTGGTGCGGCTGCATGCGTGAGAACACCACAGCGTTCCTAATCACTGCCTCCAGCAGCGACACATCATGCATTTGCAGCATGTACTCCAGCGCGTCTCCTGTGACTGCGCACTGCATGCTGCCTTCAGTCATGGAAGAGATGGCCTCACATGGCTCCATGACGTCATGGCTGCCGGTCCCTGATGTGAACACCAGCCCTTTCAGGGGTGCCCTCTGTGAGTTGCAGGGGTCAGACATGGGGCCGTCTGCAGAGTCACATGGGTGGGCAAACGCGCGGGTGATTCTGGACACGGAAACCTGGAGCATCCGGTGACCAAGCTCCGCCAAGCCTTGTGAAGCAGGTGCGCTTGAGGAGGCGTGTTGACTAGATGACTCAGCAGGTGCAGCTGCCGTGGAAACTGCAGTCTGGTTGGGCAGGCTGGTGAGGGAGGCAGCCTTGACAAGCTGCCTTCTGGAAGGGGAACTGTGAAGGGAAGCTTCGATGGGAAGTTGGGCCTTGGAGAGGGCAATCTGAGTGGGACCCTGGGTCTGAGAATGGGCAGCCTTGATGGGAGGCAGCCTGATTTTGTGGGCAGCAGCAGCCTTATTGGCAGATGGCATGCCTTCAAAGGACAGCCTGATCTTGGGGAGCTTCTCACAAGAAGCAGCTTCAGCAGGCAACATGTGGGCATTGGCAGCCTCAGTGGGCTGTTTTGGAGTGGGTGCTGCCTTGAAAGGCAGACCGTTCTTAGTCAAGCCTTCTAAAGACAGCCTGCCAGGCCGCTGCTCTTCCCAAGACACCCTGCTATGCTGCTGTGCTTCCCAAGACACCCTGCTATGCTGCTGTGCTTCCCAAGACACCCTGCTAGGCTGCTGTGCTTCCCAAGACACCCTGCTAGGCTGTGCCCTCTCAACAGAAGCTCTCTTTGCTGGCAGAGCCTCAGACACACTGACCCCAAGTCTAGGCCTGGAAGATTGTGCAAAGAAACCATGTGCAAAGTCAGCGTCGCGCCGCCGAAAGGAGACTTGAGGCGTGGATAGAGGTGAGCTCGCCGCACTGCTGCCAGCGTCGGGCGTCTGCACTGCAGACTGGTCTTGATGCGGCATCTCCTTATGAGCTGCGTCTATGACCACCACTTGGCCATCTGGCTTGACCATGCCCACATCCCTGGCCACCGCCACAGCTGTGTGGTGGTAGTCACCAGTGATCATCACTGTCCTCAGTCCCCCCCTGCATAAACAGCATGGCATCATACATGCCCATGCATGTATGCCATGCTATACATTTATACACGCCACTGTTGAATGTCACATGCAAACTTTAACACACTGTCAATTTGTTGTGCGTGCATAATACGACCTTGTTGTGGTGGCCAAGTTCCCACAGGCCATTGGTGTGCTTGTTTATGCATGCATTTTAGTCAACATGTGTTGGGTAAGTATCTTGCTGAGAAGTTTTCTGTATGAGTGTCAGTGTGCTCATGTGTAACAAGAATGGATGACAGACACAACATGACATGCTGTACGCAGTGTGGTACCAGCAGTGCTCAACACACTACACAATGGCATAGTAGCAGCTTGTATGCACCCTTGCAATCTCTTTTGGGCTATTCCTGCTCGCACATTTGTTGCAGGCAGTATAGTTCATAGAATGGAACTTACCTATCTTGCAGGTGGGCGATGGTGTCCTTGGAATCAGAGCGCACATTGTTGGTCAGTACAACCAGGCTCAACAGCTGCATGTGCACTGCACAGGCCTCCACTTGCTGCTGAGTCATCATGGCAAAGTCCAGGCCCGCTGCATTGGGGATGGTCCCCACGGCCATGGCCAACAGGCGGAAGCTCTTGCTGCTGTACTCATCCATCACCTGTGCATCAGAGCATGACGCTACATGGCTGCTGACGGACATGCCTTGGTCCGCCGATGGGCAGACAGTCAAGATGATGGCATGACTGGCAAGCACTTGAACGCATGTGTAAACGGAATTGGTATCTGTACAAGACATGTTGGTGATCGACAAAGCTTTGCACACAAGCTTCACAGTCACCTGGGATCAGAACAGTTCAGGCTCGCTATCTGTACAGAGCATGTCAGAAATGATAAAAACCAACTCACAGAAAGCAATAGTTGTAATAATAATAAAAAATATAAAAAAACCAACAACAACAACAATAATAATAATAATAGTAACAATAACAATAACAACAAACACTTTCCAGCTCATGATGAGCTAGTTACGTGCAGGACAAGTGTTGTCAGCAATGGCAAGAATTGATGCAGACGGCACACAGTCAGAGACCCACAGCACAGCAATGGCAAGATTGCATACAGAAGGGAGCACATGAAAGCAGTGCATTTTGCGTCAACCCATGAGGCGATGACCACTGACTGACCTGATTGAAGTCCTGTGGTACAGTGCTGGGCTGCACCATGTCCCTGATCACTGCTGGGGCCCCCCTTAAGAACAGCAGGGCCGAGCCCCTGGGCCCGTCATCCGACCACACCACAGCCCCAGACCTGAGGGTCTGAGATGTGAAGTCCATCACCTTTGCAATGGAGAGCTTGGCCAGCAGGGCTTCAGAGGTCTGGTCAGGCTGGCGAGGCAGCACCACATGCTCCCTGTCCTGCACACACGCACATTCTGATTGTTGGCATCATCAGTCAAGGATTGCTATCTGCCTTCCCCATGTGCTAATAGCCTCCAGGCTGCACGCCCTGCCTAGCTCTAGGGGCCGCTGCTGACAGCCCCCCAAACGTGTAATTCTAGATGTGCTTGTTCCTGGGTTACGCTGATCATCATCCATTGTTGACAGGCCCAAACAGTTCTTTCTGGATGTGCTCTTTCCTGGTTGATGCTGATCTATCATACCACGTTGAGGAGATAGACCAACACAACCCTGGCAGGATTGCTGAGTCATGCGTTATCTTTGTGCAACAGGCCTGTTTTGGCATTGTGTGCACACGCAGAGTCTGATAGACTGCAGCAGTGCATGCAGACAGAAAGCAGCACCCAGATTGGAGTATATATGGGACAAGCAGGCGAGATCGTCAGCACCCCTGGACATGCAAAGCTTGCTGCTGCAATGTAGCTTGCACAGATAAGCGCCATGCACGGCGCATATCTCTGCCTTGCAGCTCTGCCAGATTCAACTGTTTCACCAACAGCAAACAAACCCAACATCTGCACGTTGTGCTTGACAACAAAGTTCATTGCAAGGTGCACTCCTCCGCCCTTTATCTGTGTCTGCAAGCAACCGTGGAGCACGTACCAGGAAGCGTGCTTCCACAGCCTTGAACATGCTGCGCTCCATGTCCACGCCCACAACTGTGTTCTTGTTGACCATGGTGAGGCTGTTGCACACCGCCACTGCCTGCTTCAGCCTGTTGCTCCAGCGCAGAGCGCTCTGCTGGATGGCCTGGAACTCCCCTTTGTGCACCGGCAACACACCAGCCAGCTCAGTCTGCAAAACAATGTGCCCCAGTCTGAGGGCCACATGCCTTAAAGAGTCATCCCATGCACTGCAAGTATTGTGGTCCTTTGTCTGAGGGCCACGTGCCTTAAGACTCATCCCATGCACTGCAAGCATAGTGGTTCTTCTGGGTTGCCGGGAAGGTGTATTGAGGAGGTAAGCTCATGATTCTGTGCAGTGCATGACATGACTTTGGTCCACATTATGCTAAAGCTAGTCGTGAGAGTGATTGAGCAAACACTGTTCATGGAGCATGAAACGACTCTTGTTATGCGCTGATCAGCGGTATGCAAGCACATGCTGACATGCATGCTTTGCATTGTTGCATAAGCACCCAGGATGGTGCATATGTCTAGCAGGCTTGTCTTGCATCGACATTGTCTTAAGAGCCTGCAGTTGTCAGCTACATATCAGCAGATTTGGTGTAACATCACAGTTGAGACTCACCATAGAGTGAGTCAGGGTCCCAGTCTTGTCAAAGCATACAACATCTGCTAGCGCCCCGACTTTCAGTGACTCTGGAAACATGAGTGCGATCTTCTCCTTTGCGAGTCTTTGATAAGCGACGCGGCCAATCAGCAGCATGACAGTGGGAACACCGACAGGGACAGCATACAAGATGATGTCTATGATCTTGCGCAGGACGTCATGTGGCGTCTGCTTGAAGGTCGCTGCTTTGGCAAAGTATGGGATGTGGATGAGGATGTGCAAAACGAGTGCAAAAGCGTACAGATGGAAGACATCCTGCAGCACATGCAGTCAGATTTCAGTGTAATGTGACCATACACGTATGCTCGCGTGTGTGCATGAGCATCAGGTTGTATACTGAGGAAACAACCCTGCAGTGGGTCTGCAAAAACCAGACCATGTTGTGTATAGGAACATGCATGCAGGTTGCTGAGATCAGGCAATGAAGTATGTGCAAAACACCTCGAAAATCATGCATGCAGCACAGGATAACATCAGCTTAGTGATTGCTGCCAGGATTTTGAATGGTGTTGGCATGACTACATCAGATGCTGAACCAGATGCCAAACCAGAAAGTGAGCCAAATGCCGAGTGTCATGCACTCACTGAATTACAGAATGACAGAAGGGGTGCTTACAGCCAGAAATGGGTCAGACTTCATTGCACGCTTTGTGGGGGCCAGTAACTCTCTGACCATGTTGCCCATTGTGGTGTTCAGCCCAGTCCTGAACATAACCCTTGTGCATCATTCTTGCATAGCCAGTACAAGTCTAGCATGCAGCTGTACAAGGCCTGGTAGCAGCCAAAGCAAGCAAGATTGACTGTACAAGCATGCAGGCAGACCTAAGTGAGTCAGCCTAAAAAATAGGGCTCCAGGCGCTTCCAGCCAACCCAAGTGGGTCAGGCTAACAACACGCTCGTTGACAGGTTCCACACCATCACACTCCCATAAACAGTTGCTAAGGCATTGCGCCTCAACATAGCGTGTACACCCACAAACCCTGCCAGTCAAGGAAATTCTTTTTTGTTTGTTGGAACAAAAAAACAAGCAACACAATTAATAGCAAAAGCTGCAACGCAATGTGATTTCTGAACCCTGCTTATCACAGCTTGGGGGCACCAAGCGGGCTGAGCAGAGTGTACCTGACAACCATGACCAGCACTTCCTCCTGTGGGTCCTGTGCATTCCAGACCTACAGTCACATCAGCACCAGATGTTCCAACATCAGAATGATAGTAGGCCTTCCAGAAGGGTGCACACGACAGACCTGGTCATGACAAAGAAATGCGCAGCAAGTAACAAGGTTATCCAGAAGGTCACATGCAGAGGGTTTTATTGTGATAGGCCGCAACAGGGCTTTTCCAGGGCTGCACCAGGGCTTTTCTAGGGCTGCATTACAATGTACAAGCGCCCTTGAGGGCTAGCTTTGTGCTCTACTCGGCCGCCTTACAAGGTGGAGTTGAAAACAAGAAAAGGTACAAAATGCTGGACGCATGTGAGAACACAGCTGTTTTGTTTATGACCTCCGGCCTCCTGCACATTCAGTCGCTTTGCCTGCCGGTTACATTCCTGCGTTCAAGAGCATATGCAAGTGAAGCTGAAAACAAGTCAGTAGCAACTATATAGTCAATGTGACGATAGTGCAGCGCTACATCTTGCACGCTCGCAGCTGCAACCATGCTGGGTACGTGTATAATACCACGTTGTTTTGGTGGTCTACAACCTTGAACTGCTGGAACTGCCATGTTGAGCACAAGCCTGACCAAAGCACAACAATTGGTCACAGCAAGTCAGTCAACAAGTATGTGCGTGCTGTGCATGCATTCTGTTCACCTGCTGCATAACTGTGCCAGCGTACACAGTGCAAGTGTGATTCTTGTCTGGATCGTAGTCCATGCCCTTTTCAGGCACATAGTTGGATTTGCGCACTTGAGCAGCCTGCATAAGCAAGATTGCATTGCTGCAAAGCACAGATTGTGACTCACACTTTGTGATTTGAGTGCATGCATGCACATTCAAAAGAAGCATAATAGTACGAACTGCAGGCTTCTGCACTGCCAAATGCCAATGTGCCAGAGGCAGGGTAAAGGTAGTTGCAACATGATAGGCAAACAGAGCATTGGGGCAGCCTTAGTAGCATTGTGTGAGAGCCTGCAGATAAGCTGTCAGAATGACTCGCTCAGGTGCTGCAGCCAGCTGCTTGTGCATTGATTCTCTTATTTGTTCACCCAACATGTGTCTTCCGCTGGGGTCAGGCACATTCAGTCAGCTGTTTGTGAGCCTGTTGTGCAGGCACTCTTTGCGCGCAAACACACTGGTGACACCTTGGAGAGCTGCAGCCAACACAGGTAGCCACCACACTCCACATGTAGTCATCATCACACTGTCAGAACACTGTCAACTGACCTGGCTCAGAATGACAAGCGTTTTGAACTGATACTGTGCTTTAATGCAAGCAGACCTGATCTGATCTGACCTGAGTATAGCGTGCTGAGGTGTGAGGGCTTACCTCGCCGAACAGCATGGACTCCATGACTAAGCAAGTGCCTTGCAGCAGGACCATGTCGCACAGCGCCTTGCCCGGCTGCAGCACCATCACATCGCCAGGCAGCAGCCTGTGGGAGGATATGGCCCTCACCCACCCATCCCACACCAGGGGGGTCAACCGGCACTCATTCACTAGGGCCCTGATTTTCTTACGCTGACGGCGGAGGGTATGTATGAGCAGCACGGCTGATATTGTGAACAGCAACAGTATAAGCACTGGGTAGAAGTAGCGGCCACAGTAGATCAGATACACGACCTCCACCATCTATAGTTGCAAGCAGTTTGTCGAAGTTGCTGCTGTTTTCTTGATGTTTTGTGACGGTCATATGACAACACAGCAAATGCAGCTGCACAAGCCAGACACAGTTGTGTGACACGTTTTTTACATTGTCACATGTGTTGTGCACGACTCAGGGTGTCCTTTGGTGGTGCCAATGACATGCAGCTAAATGCTATGGCAATGAGGCTCCATTTGGTGTACTGCACATTTGGCTTTGTTGGTGTATTGCACATTTGGCTTTGTGCGACTGCTGCAGCAGCGACCACCAGTGAGACTGCAAGCACAGACAACCAAGCAGCTTCTACGTGTGCACAAGCAGTATGGCATCCACACCTGGACAGTGAACATTGGGCCAAACGAATGCTCTGACGCATTCAAGCTGAAACGGCCTGCCAGCAGAGGTCTCTTGGTTTGGTATAAGGGCAGCATGTCCCTACGTGCCTGCTTCTGAGCTGCATTGAATGTCTTCCACTCCAAACCTGAGAAGGCGTTGACAATAATGATGATATAAACATAATGAGAATGGTAATTAAAATAATGATGATGATGATGATGATAACATTGATAGCATTGATATTTGCGCCTACGATGAGCTAGGAACATGCATGGCAAGTCTTGTCTCTTGTCATATTGAGAAGGAACTCTGTGCTGCAAACCTCTCCAGCAATGTGCAGCATGCTTCAGCACAAATGGCAACTCAGTTCGCACACAACACAAGTCTTGTGTCGGGTGATGCCACTGTCGAAGCAAAGGCAATGTTGCTGGTACTGCAACATAGGCCTTTCAGGTACGGTAAACTACCTGTCTGGATGCCGGTGCAGTAACTGATGATCAGTTGCTGTGAGTGCATCACGCATGTCCATGGGAAGACATCAAGCCTTTGAGCAATGCAGCAAAAGCAAAGTTTGCACAAGCCTGAAGCATTTGCAATACATGTCTGACAATTTTGATACCTGCAGTACTGATGAAGTGCAAGCTCTCCAAGGCTCTGCGGATCTGCCTGGGAAGGTGGAGGGGCATTGCCGGCACAGGGTCAAAGGTGCCCTGCTCAGGATTGTACACGTACAGCCTCCAAAACAGCTTGAAATTGCGCAGCTTCTGACCATCACTTGCACTGGAAGACTGACCCTGGCGAGAATGATCCAGCTTTTGCAGCCAGCTGTCATCGCTAAAAAAGTGGTGATGCAAAACATGATGCCTGTCCCTGGCAGGACATAGTGCAACAGACAGGGTGCTGTAACAGTCTGCTGGCAGCTTACCACGGTCCTGCGGAAGATGGACAAATCAGCCCGGGGAGAGAGGAGTCTGACAGCAAGCAGGCGGCGGCGTCCGTCTACAAGCTGCAAGGAACAAAAGCACAATCAAGCCTTCAGTGCAAATGCAGATGCACCATGATTGTTCATCGTTTGTCCAGAAGGCGCTGCTCATTTGCATCGAAAATGGGGTCATGCACTTGCACATCATGACAATGAAGTCGTGAAGAATGTACCCTCAGCAAAACGTAGCTTGCATGCTGCAGGTCACAAGGGGCAAGTAGCTTTGTAGCAAGCTGCGGCGCGACCTTTGCCAGGACTGCAGTAAATGCTGCAAGAAAAGGCAGCAACATTCCACACCACCTGGAATGGCCAGAAGTTGCTTGGAAGCCCAGGCATTCCTGCACTACCTACAGCGCAAAAGTTACAGTCATGTTGCCCCTTCTGAAGCCTGTTGCCCCTTTCCACAGGGGTGCAGGGTACTTTGACGCTTGCTGGGCATAAGCAAGAAAGTTCAAGGTGCTGGCGAGAGTGCTGACTAAGGCACACAAGTCTATGCATGCGTTCAAAGGCTAATTTCTGTCGCTTGCTAAAGATAAACATACTTTGTCTGCTTTGCGAGTATCAGCGCCGGGGGTCATAGCATGGGGCACAGCATTGCCTCAAGGCTCCTTTAGTGATCTGTTCTGGCGGCGCCTTCATATAGCATGTAGCGTTGATCTATCGACAGCACAGTGTGCATCTTGTGAAAGGCTGAAAGCAAACCGTACCTTTTCAACCATGCACTGCTGCACCTTCAAGGTGCAGCGGCGCTGGACATCAGCAAGCCTTCATGCGTCATCTCTGAAGACTTCGCAATTGGCTGTTTTTTTCGCGCGCATGATGCACAGCAATGCAAAACATGCGTGCGACATGTAGAGATGAGTCACCAGTACTGGGCACGTGCAAATTCATGCAATGACAGCCCCTCATCTGTACGATTGATTGATTGATTGTACAGATGCTGGCTTTGAGCTGCAGCGTGCAACATCACGCAGCTCGGCTGAGAATCTTCTTGGTTCGTCCTGGTTCAGACCGTCATCATGTCATGCATCGGTGCATTCAAGCTGCAGCTAGTCAGTCGTAAGACTTGATGCTTTTAGCTTTGGAAGTTGTTTGCGCAAGGCTGCGGATGGCCGCGCGGCACAATGAAAATTGTGCGCTCAAGCTGGCTCGCTTGAGGAGCCGTCGAGCAATGCTGTGCCTCGCGCTATGACCCAAGGCAATGACACTCACAAAGCAGACAAAGTATGTCTAGTATCACTCAAAGCTTGCAAGTAACACGAGTACACACACATCGGACATCTCTCGGCTAGCGCTCTGACCAGCACCTCATGTTGTCCTTGTAGTGCCTTGCAAATTTTACAACCAAGTCGCACAAGGGCCAAAAATGACAGCAGGCAACTTCTGTGTTGCAGGTAGTGCAGGAATGCGTGGGCTTCAGAGCAACTTCTGGTCACTCGAGGTGGTGTGGATTGCTGCTGCCATTTTCTGCAGCACTAGCTGCAGCATTGACAAGAGTTGCACCACAGCTTGCTGCAAACTGCTTGCTCCTTGTGACCTGCAGCAGGCAGATTATGTTCTGGTCAAGGTAATGCTCTCCACGTGGTTTGACTCATTAAGCTTTTGCATGTTGAGGACTGGAGACAATTTGCACTTCCACTGTTTTCCAGCACTTCATAATGGGCTGCTGGTACTCAAGTGCACCTGTGACTGAGTGACTTAATGCTCTGTGTTTGGCTGCAGCTCATTGATGGACGCCACTGCTTGCTTGGTGTGAAGACTCACTCTGCAAGGGCTGACCTGTCTGTCTTTTCCAAAACAGTGGTGAGATGTCAACTGTTTTGCTCATGTTGCGTGCAACCACTTTTTTGTCCGTACGTCTGGTTGAGCA
>JAABUO010009119.1_pt1 | contig 11130 bp, 15 predicted proteins | sample 5559291 | NCBI WGS metagenome assembly JAABUO01 (sample SAMN10711878, study PRJNA513372) | rock metagenome | isolation source: Antarctica rocks | place: Antarctica: Victoria Land, Finger Mt sud | reverse complement strand
GCACAACAAAATATGATCAGCTGGAGTGACAATTTCAACGTAGTAACTGCTTCAGATGCAAATTGGGCCCAGTCCAGGTGCTCAGGTTGTCGTCAAGCTTATGTGTGGTGTCCGAGGTGCAACCCTGACAACAAGCCCACAGGCAGTCATGCCAGCATATCTACTCTCGTCGGCTGGCAGCAGTCAAGCAATGATGCATGTCGTGGCATCACCTGATACACCTGAAGGCATTGATTACAGTTTTACTCTTAGGTCATGAGTGCTTGAGTTCACACCAGGATTGCTTCTTGTCTTACCTCAAAAAAATTTGTTCCCAAGGGACAGCCTGTTGCATCAGTGTCATAGAATGCTGAGACTTCCAAGCATAGCTGCTTGCTGCGTTGAGTTTGGCATGTATGGCATGCTTGAGATTGGCAGCATGCAACACGAGCAAGTGCATGACAATGTCCGCCTTTTGGGGGGTGTGCCCAGCTGGAGCTAGCTTAGCAGGCTGAGAAAGCTACAGTGACTGGCCGTTGCCCTGTTTACACTGCTTTATGATTGACTAAGTTGATGTGTTACATCTTGTTAGAATAGCACATGATGCGCTTTTATAATATGCTAAAAGAGTCTGACTGCTTTGCTACACATCACGCAGTGAATTTTCAATCCACAAAGAACTGTTTTACCTTGCTAGTTCTGTTTCCTGATATCACACAAATGCATGTTTGGGTGCAACAGTGCTTGTAAAATGTGTGTGGCAACAATTTGTCAGAATAGCATTATATAGATTGAAAACTGCAATCTAGTTGTACTGATCCATGCAGAGCAGCAAGTACAGTTGTTCTCCCTTGAAGAGGATATCAAAATGACACCATCAGTATATGCTGTGATGTATACATCATCTTTGAAAACCACAGTGGCAAGTCACTAATGTATCAGTGACTGCAGTAAGAATGCCATACACCAATCAACAATGTGATAACCAATGGCATGACAGATGAGCAAGGAGGAGCTGCCCCTTTCTGCTACTGAAAACTACTCTTGTAGCAACTAGATAGATCCTGATGATGCGCCGTAAGTTCTGCATTGCATGTCAAACTGGCATCACCTTGTTCATCACAGCTCTTGAGCAGTGCTGGTGCAACTCCTTTGCCTGCCCTGCAGCTTCTTTGATGATTGCTTGCCAACCTGCACAGACATCAAGAGGGAGTCCATACAGCAGATGCAGCGTCTTGTCAAAGCTCGAAGCTGCTCTTCAGAGTAGTAGCTTTGGTTGTTGAGAGTACTGTACAGTGGTGCAGTTGACCATCTGCAAATACGCATAATGGCACAGCGCCTTCATTGCCAGTCAGTTCTGCAAAGCAACCCTGAGCTGGCCAAGCACTCAATTGTCAACACTTTTACCAACTTTATTTCAAGTGCTGGCTAGGCCAACAGTGAGAGTATGTGAGTGAAAGCAACTCATCCCGAAAAGTTTAGTGTACAGTATTATTGCTATGTAACAAACTGAAATACACGAGCTTGGCATACCTGACAGCTGAAAGTTGCTTTTGCAGGTCTGGCATGCTGAGCCGACTTGTGCATGGTGTCCTTGCAAGTCTGCAGGCTTGCTAGTCTCCCCACAGGTACTGCCACAGCTGCTGGTACAGAGGCTGCTGAGTGGGATAGGCCACTGCTGCCTTTGGCTGCCTTATGCCTGTGACCAGCATATACAATTGTATATGGGTGTCTTCATATACCGTGCATAAGTTTACATGGGACCAGTGCTTGCCCTTGATCAACGCAGAAGTCAACATAATGTATGCACAGAGTGCAGGCAGAGTAGAGATGCATAGGAGCTGTCAAGCTGGCAGGATGACGTTTGCAAAAGTGCAAGACTACCTCTGCAGCAGGACAACTTCCCTGTCACTGCAGAAGCACAAGGGCTTAGCCCAGTTGTGACGATCCAGGCTTGTGTTCCACCCAGGTGGCTGCCGATACTGAATGCATTTCAGGTGCATAAGCAGTCTGTCTACAGCATGACCACCCTTACAAACCTACCACGCTCAAGGACATTAGCAACGACACATCAGGCATGCATGCAACAGACTCAGCATAAAGGTTTACGCCGTGTCACCTGGTTTTGGAGCAACCTTGAGCTGCAAAGGACCATCTGTATACTTAGTCAGGGTGAACCCATCCTTGTTGCACGGGGGCAACAAACCATCAACCGCCAGGAGCACCAATCCCGAATTTTTACACCATTCCTTGAGGCCTTCATAGTAGAGGTTGCCTTGCCTGTTGACATAGAGAGGGATTGACTTGGGAGGAACTTGATCAGTGACGCCTTCTATTGTTGTGTGGTCTGCAAGTCATGGTCAGTTGATAGTAACAGGTGCTCAGGCTGTGTGCGCGTGAAGAAATTTGACAGGCAGTCGTTCTGACTGCTATGCACTGCATAGATGATTGGCATTACATGGAGGTCATGAGCTTATCAAGTGCAGTATTCCTACACATGCAGCCCATTGGTGACATGTGACAAGCTTTGACAGACATTCTTCCAAAAAGCACGACATGTACCAAACACAAGTGCCATGTAACTCGCATTTGAGACTCGAAGCTGTGTCGTGTGACAATCAAAACCTGAATGCTGCATGTATGCACCTGTGTCAGAACTCTGCCCTAGCTGGAAGTGACATTGGACATGCATCTGTTTTGGGTATGTTATGTGATACAAATAGGTTTCACAGTGCACAGCTAGAGTGTAAGTGAGTTCATTCGCCATGGTTGCTTAATCTGTGAGTGCTTCGTGGATGCAGATCAAAAGACAGTCTGCTGACCACATGCTTTGACCCAAGCCGTGGCAACTGAGTATCTAAAAATGCTTTGTGTTTGTGTAGTGCGACTGTGTAACTTCAAGTTGTTCAAGGATGTGCTGATGCACTGGAGGGTTGCTCAAATGCAGCATGAGCTGCTGAAGTAAGGCAGTAACTTTGTCCCAAAATCACTGTCATGCAGAAATAGAAGGCAGCTTGCAGTTTGGCTTTCAGACAGTTGTAAACTCACCAAGGTGTTCATTGCATATGCTACTGGCTTGCTGCAACAGACATGCAGAATGCCTGCTGCCTGCCTGTCTCACCTGCTTCATCATACTGCTGCTTTTCATGCCGTTCTCTCCAGTGTGCAAGTCTTTTCTTGCTTGCTGACAGAGCCTGAAGCTGCAGGGCTTTGTCAGCCGGCTGCGCTTTGTCATAAGCCTCCTGAGCCTACAGTAAATTCATTTCAGCTTGCTCTACCTTCTGTCGTAAAACTGTCGTGGACAACAACATGGGATCGACCCAAGGAACAACTGCAGATCCACGTCTACTCTAAAGTAAGATCCTTACACACAGAATACCGAGAAAACTCAGACCTGGGGTCGGATGACACAGCACAAACCCAAAGTGGAAAGGACGATCTTTCTCAGGCTTCACACCTCAGCCGTGCATCCACGTTGAGCGCCAAGCGTAGAGGCACACGGCTGGGAACGCAAGAAAGGACGATCTTTAGCAAGCCTTGTTGGTGCGCAAGAACCAAAACGCCGAGGAAGGTAAGATTCTGTCAGTCTTTATACATCGATGTTTATCAGCTTGAAACACGGCTATGTTGATGTGCGAAACGTGTGCCGCACATTGTCGCACACCTGCAAGGGTTGGTTGCCATACTAATTGTGACATATATCATTACTCATATGTCATTAATCGTTTTGAGGTACCATTTGCCTCAACTGTTTCCCTACCGTGTGCTTCGAAGCCTTGCCCTGCACGCTTTTCAACACCGGCTGCTCCTAGGCGCAGTACAAGTTTGAGATTGCCAACACGAATACGATCTTCTAAAAGTGCTTGTAGCTATATCCGCAAGTATCAAGCGGGTAGAGCTGAAACTTGAAGGTTTTGTCAGTCATTTATCCATGGAAACCACACAGAAGCTATCCCACACCGCGAATTGTAATTCGGCTCTCCGTAATGGACTTGATTGCATGCTATTGCATGGTGATATGCTGCTCAGTGAGCAGGCTGTCTTGGACGCAACCATGCTGCCAAACAACTACCTCTGACTGTACACATGTGCTCACTGAAGCGCGGCTTTGTGTAGATTACAGTCTGCGGTAGACCACACTGGTATCACATGCGTCTGCAATAGCCTGTATCCTGATGGCTTCTTGCTGCTGCCCTTGGCTGGCCTCAAATTGCGCCCAGGCTGTTAGGAGGGGCGGGTGGGGTGGGTCAATGTTTGCTCCCTGCTGAAACAGCCTTCTAGCCTGTGAAGCATCGCCCTTTTTTGTCTCAAACAGAGCCCACTCCATGATGAGCGATGGTGTCCTGCATCAGCATTGACAACTCTGCATTGATGTCAAAGCAGATACATCAGAAATGTCTTTTGTCCATGTTGCTTTGTCCATGTTGCTGTAGCAAAGGCTAGATAGTTACAAAGTACTGTGCTTGGTGCTGTAAGGCTCACAGGACCCAAATGAACGCTAATAGCTTATCTTCATGCTCACTTTAGTTTTCTGTGCCTGATAGCACCAGACCCTGACTCTCATATCAAGCTGTGCTGCCATAGCACGCCTGACAACTTTTGCCACACAAAGAAACACAAGCCATACAGTCTGCCATAAGACATAAGCTGCACAAATGCCACACAGCAAGAATGGGATCATGTCTTGAAAGCTAGATGGCTCTTGTTATGCAAGAGTGCAGCCATGACCATATCCCTACAAGGGGAAGTGTGTGCCATACAATGCATGGTCACTAGCTGCGCTGGCTATCCTGTTTGGCTACTGCAACTCATCTGTCCCTACACACAACTACTATTGCCACAGGCACAAAGCATCAGTAGAATTTTGCCTCAGCGGGTATTCTGCAGGAGTAGGACAAGGGAGGGAGACTGATTACCTGGGACAAATGATGCAGCCCTGGGCATACAGGCCTCGCGCTTTCTTGGTGTTCCCTTGCTTGGCTTCCATGGTTGCCCAAGTCTACAACAGCCACTCAAACTCAGCTTCAGACAGCACACACACACACACACACACACACACACACACACACACACACACACACACACACACACACACACACACACACACACACACACACACACACACACACACACACACACGTGCTGTGCGTTCACTCATGTATCAAACTGGCCGCCATGCAAGACTGTGCTCAAGTGACAAGTGGAGTCAGGATGTCTGCAGGACTTTACATGACAGTCTCAGTTCAAACCTGTCAAGTGTGCTATGCAAAAGTTGAAGGTAGGTGACAGCAGGGGTGTGATGTGGTGGAAAGCAGCTTTTCAGGTTGCTCACCTGGTAAATGTAGGGGTTGCGTGGGCTAAGCTCCAGGGCCCGAGCAAAGCACCTGCCAAACAACAAAGGAACTGTGATCAACAAGCTTCAGGGGACCAACATGCCTTGTGAGACATTTGAGACATGAGACATTTGAGACATGAGACATTTGAGACATCCGAGGGTGAATTTTGGCAGACTTGCTACAGTCCACCAACACAGCTCACCATTTCTTGCTGCAGTCCACCAATACTTGCTACAACAAAAAGTGTGCTCCAAACTTCATTCAGTGCATTGCACTCAGAGGTGTGCCATCAGTTGTAAATCATCAGACATCCCTGCTTGAAAGCACATGTGGATGTGAGATCCAGCAATGCCAAGCTGGTGAACATGCGCACAAGCAGCAAAGGCAACACTGGTGTGGCAAAAGTCCTCAAGTCAGCTTTCATCAGCCAACACTGTCAGACTTGCTTGAGGCTCTTTGTGCATTACTGTCACAGGCATGGCAGGTCTCTCACACAGTGTGAGTGAGCAAACTCTAACAGTCACTCTGAGTCAGCCCTCTGTCACTCTGAGTGCCAAACATTTGTTCTGACTAAGCAAAATCTGAGTCACAAACAGTCAATCTAAGTCAGCAAACTCTGACAGACAGTCTGAGTCAACCCACTCCATTCAGTCCAGTTGTATCACTTTGCAAAGCCCCTGCTAGACAAGCTGGGTTGTAGAGGCAGGGCACTTGTGGCAGTGTCAAGGTAGCTTGACTCAATCTGAGTCAACGAACTATGTTGGTCCCAACTGTGTTGCTTTGCAAGGCTCTGCTATACAAGCTGGATTGTCCAGGCAAGGCACTTGTGGCAGTGATTGATGGTGGCAGTATTGGTGGCAGTGATTGATTGCTGGATATTGAGGCTGGACTCACCTCCTGGCAGGTCCGTAGTGGTCTCGCCGCCTTTCCAACAAAGCCCAGTTGAGCCAGGTGCGTGCGTCTGTAGGAGCGTCCGCTGCCGCCATTGCAAACAGCTCTGACGCTCTCTGAAGTGGAAATGTGACATTGTAAGTCCTGGACAGTCGTCGCTCTGCTGATCAATGCATGTTTCACAGCAGTGTGAAACTGAATGTAGGAAATCAACAGACTGCATCAGTAAAAGCAGTAACGATTGCAGAGCAACACTGCTCATAGTTTAGCCATGTTACTTTGCTGACATTACTGCTTTTACTGCTGTAGACTTTTGACGGACAGATTCAACTCTGGACGGCTATGCTTGTGTCTGAGCATCTCCATCGATACACACTGTATGCAGGTCCAGATTGATTCAGCATAGCAACAAGTCAACAATGGTACACTCATTTGCAACAGTGATGACATGCAATGGCAACTGACTGGTCATGCTTCAGCATAACAACAAATCAACAACAGTATGAGAATTTGCAAGAGTGATGACATCCAATGGCAACTGCCTGCTCACCTCGAGCTCCGCTTGCTTCTTCTCAAACTGGGCCCAGCCTCGATAGAAGCGGGAGCTGCCACCGCATTTGGAATGGCCCTCCTGGAATACTGCACGAGCCCTGCCTTCATGCCCCCAAAAGGCCTCCACATTGGCAAGGCCCTCATAGCACAGCAGGGCACCAGAATCTGCAATCACCAGTCATAATGACTTGGATGGTCAGATCATCTGGATGATTATTAAAGTGGTTTGTGTGAGAGCATAAGTAGGCAGTCACAGCTTGCAAAAGTTGGATGAAAAGGAGTCAACCAATCAGCAGTCACAACTGAACTTCACTGAGGACTAGACAGTTTGTTGCAGACAATATGCAGTAGCCTTACACAGCAGGCCATAGCTTTCAGGTGCTGCATAAACGCATCAAGGTTGTTTGGAGGGGAAATGATTTGTAGTCTGGAACATCTGGGAAGGCATCAAATCCCGTCAACTGGATGATTGGAGGGCGCAGGTCAGTTTCATTTTGCCCTGAGCTTGCACAGCAACAGGATCAGGACAGCAAAGGCTGACCTGCCAGTCGTCACCTTCAGTAGAGCAATGCACAGCCTCTACTTAGCTTTTCCACAGCATCTGGCACCAAATTACTGACTGTTGCTTGCACTGTAAACTGTGCTTTTGGAGCATTCGCAAGTCTCATAAGCACTCACCCTACAGTCTACATGGAACTCACCCATCCTGGCATCTTGGCCTGATTAGAACCAACATAAACTGAGAATCAGAATATCAAAACCTAAGCAAATCCCTAACTCTGGGTTCATAAGTGACAGAGTTTCAGCGTCCTCAGGGTCGCTTTGTGCCTTGCTGCATTGTGTGGGATTGTGGGATGAGGTTAGGAGCAGGGAATGATATACCTTTGTGGAAGTAAAATGGAGTCTGCAACGGGAAGGTACACACATCACGCAGGATTGAAAGAGTCTGCTGTTTTGGTGTGTGATAGCTTTGGATATTGTGTTGCCATGTTCAGCGACAGCCAAGACCCCGGTATGGATGGCTTTTGTGTCAGGTCATGGGCACAAGTGCCACCAGCTAGAAGAGTGAGCACCTCCCAGATTCCAAACACAGCCTAGTAGACTACACAGCGCCTTCTGTCTTTGCCATTTGCTCTACGTTTGTGCTGATGTGGTGACTCTGTGATAAGCAGTAGATAGCTGTTGCACAAGATTTGAAACCTCTGATGTTCATAGGTCACATGACCTGACTCATGGGTTGGTCCATGGACCAATGCATTGAAAGTGACTGTTCTGGTCTGTAGCAGAGAGGGCCAACCTGTGCTTTGGGTGCCGTCAGTGTAGCACTGCGCAGCCTGTTGCAGGTCTCCTGTCTCTTCCGCCATTTGGCCCAGAGTGTGCCAGGCATGCCCGTTGCAGGGATCCTTTGACAGCACATGCTGCAGCTGCGCTTTAGCGTCCTGCACATATTTACAACAGTGTTCAGCGCAAAGTACAACTTGAGGTCCCCTGATGTGACCTTTGACTGTCATTCTGGGCAGCATATGTCAGGCGCCGTTGTTGCAGGAGTCTTGGGTCAAGCTGCAGCTGTGCTTGAGGACACACACACAGACGTCACACACTGCGGCGAAAAGGGCTTTTGATGGCTTGAGCTGCCTTGTATTGTCGAAGTGCCTTGTGCACACTCCATTCCAGGGGTGCTTTGCCATCTGGTATGGTACCTTACACCCAGCACAGGCAACAAATGACAGGACCTGTGATGACCCCTGTCATGCAGGCAGAAAACAAGTGAACAGGCAAGGCTGTTGCTGCTACTGCTATGCTACTGCAACTGCTGCTGTTACTGCTGCTGTTACTGCTATTGTACACTGAGCAAGCTCCATGTCAAATTCGACCCCAAGTCACCCTTGCTGCAGAGCACAGTGCTGGAAAAGAAAAGGTGCATGTCTTTCTGCTACCAAAGCAGTGGGAGCCTCCTGAGGTGGCAGCCCAGCGCCATCAATTGATACAGATAGGGCTCACTGACTGACCTCTTTCTCGCCATGTTGCCTTTGCCACTGCGCTATGCTGTGCCGGATCTGTTTGTTGCCAGGTTGCAGTCTGAGGCCGTCCTGCAAGAGCTTCAGGCCGCGATGCACATCCCCAGCCCTTGCCTCCAGGGATCCCAGGCCCAGCAGGGATTGCAGGTGCTGGGGATCTGCCTCGAGGGCTAGCTCATACAATGCCCTTGCCCTAGGGATGTTCGATCTGTTGGCCTGCAAAGAAGGCAGTATGTTGCCTTGTTGAGCCACACATGGCTGACTGCAAGCACTTGCCAGAAGATTTTGCCTTCAATATGGATCTCACATCCAGCAGAGATGTGAGAGCTGAGACTATTGTCAACGGCAGGAAGTCAAGGAAGAGTTGTCAAAGCTGTATAATGACGATGACCTTCACATGTGCATGCTGTGTGACTTCGTGCTTCTCAAAGGCAAAGCAAAGCGCATTGAGCGCAATTATGATAAACTTTGGGCTGCCGCCTTAGGATACTCCTGTTATAAAGGCTGAAAAGCGTAAATATTTCTCGTATTTTGTGATCCTGATGCAGGGGCTGACCTCCATTGAGGCCCAAGCATTGAACAAGGGGGCATGAGGGGGGCAGTTATCAGTGCCTTGCTGGAATAGCTGCTGCGCTGCTCTGTAGTTGCCCTGATTGGACTCCAGGTATGCTATGCCCTGCACCAACGGTGTAGCCCTCAGCTCTTTGTGGCTATTATACGTGTGACTCTGACATGTAGGACTATGCTGCTCATTGGTGCGCTGTGATGTGCTATGCTGTGCTATGCTGCGCTGTGATGCGATAGCGCAACGATGTTGTGCCCATGCAAGCTGGGATGCCACAAATCACAAGCGGTACACGTAGAGAGTGCTGGAAATGTCAGAATGATACTTACTTGATATGCAGGTGCGTAATTATGGTCAACAACAATGGCACGCCGGTACCATTGGCGGGCTTGCTGCAGCTTGCCGCTTTTCTCTTTTGCTCTTGCATTTGCCTGAAAACAACCCAACAAGCTTTTGAGATCACAATGATTATTCATTCTCGCAAATATCTGTCACCTGACCTCCAATGCATTTCAAACAGCTCTGATCTTGACATTGTAGCTAGTGCTCTGAACAATACCATAGTACAATTATGCAGAGGTGACAATCTGCAAGCAAGGTTTTGCACAGGCTGAGAGCACGCCTTCTGTGTTTTGCAGTGCTGCTGAGTGACATGTAGCACAACAGATGCGATGGCTGGATCTTAGGGGAACAGCAAGCAAATCATAGAGCATTGCTATTGAAACAGGACAAGGTCGTGTCCTCAATATCAGACCACAGAGACCACGAATTAGCATTGAGCAGCTTTACCACAATGATGTCAAGGGAGTCAGGTTGGATTCCAAGGGCTTGCTCATACAGTGTCCCAGCTTCCTGCAAGCTGCCCTGCAGCACTTTAGCATCCCCCCAAGCCTTTAGTACAGACACTTGTCTGTCCGTTGCTCCTCTGGCCTGCTCTGAAGCCAGGGCTTGCGCAAACAGGTCATCTGCTTTTGCATAGCCTCTATGCTTGACTTCAAAGCCGGCCCATGCCTGCAGTAGTTTTAATGTAAAGCCCAACAGTTGTTACTTGCATGCATCAGAAGACAGTGTCGCCGGTACCTGTCATGCAGGGATTTACTAGTACAGGTCAGGCAGACCTTGCCTTATCAGACAGAGGCGTTGTCTGCTATGTATGTTGGCCGTCTTAATGTGCTCTATGGTGGGGAGCCTAGGGGGAAAACCTAATGCAACTTATGCATGAACTTGTGTCCATTTTGAAAACAGCCAGCAATTGCAGGCACGCGCGTTGGACGCAATCATTGGCGGTCACGCCAGGAGGTGCGGCAAGTGAGAAGATCAAAACTCTGCCAGCAGTGTCCCATGGCAGGCAGTCAGGCTAGCCAAGTCAAAGCTCAGCAACGTGCTTCTTACCCGCCACGGTGTGATGCCCTAGAAGAGTCAGCGTGTGAGAGCACATTTTCATGAAACCACGCACATGAGGGGAAAGGCTTAGGTCAAACCAGTCGAGCAACAGACTGATCGCAGGCCGATTGCCCGTCAGGCGCCCTCTCAAGGGCATTTTGCAGTAGTAGTGCAAAAGACCATGTCCAAGTCGACTATGTCCGCAGCGAAGTCAGCACTGTCAACCTCTGCGATGCATGTCATTGATACATATTGCCCTACACGCTGAGCAAGTAGCGAGATCCACATGCATCATTTAGCTTCAACTGAGGCTTGGGAATTCTTGTTCGTTAATAACTTGTACAACCATACACCATGCATGAACATTGTCCCAACTACAGAAGCATTTTTTATCACATGCAAATTT
>JAABUO010009115.1_pt1 | contig 11134 bp, 8 predicted proteins | sample 5559291 | NCBI WGS metagenome assembly JAABUO01 (sample SAMN10711878, study PRJNA513372) | rock metagenome | isolation source: Antarctica rocks | place: Antarctica: Victoria Land, Finger Mt sud | reverse complement strand
GTCTGTCCGCCTGTATGTCTGTCTGTCAGTCCGTCTGTCAGTCCGTCTGACTGTCTGGTTTCTGTCTACCTGCCTTGCATGCCTGCCTGCCTGCCTGTCTGTCTGTCTGTCTGCCTGTCTGTCTGCCTGCCTGCCTGCCTGCCTGCCCCTGCCTGCCTGCCTGCCCCTGCCTGCTCCTGCCTGCTGTGCATGCCCTGAGGAATATGTCAGTGCTTGTGAACGAGCGCATCCTGCCCGCACTTGGGCTCAGGCGTGTGCTGAGCACACATGTGCGCCACAGGTATGATGACATGGTGTCTGCTCAGCAGAACATGGACCTGCAGACCACCATCCTGTCTCGCTTTGACCTCATCTTCATTGTGAGAGATGTGACCACCCGGGAGCATGATGCGCGCCTTGCCAGGCACATCTGCCACATGCACCAGCAGGGCCATGCAAGCAATCAGCTGGAGGACAGAGATGAGCAGGTGCACTCCCCTACTCACAACATACTTCTCTCAAGCATGCCATGATCAGCTGCCCCATTGCGGCCTGTACCAGCTGCATCTGGGCAAGTAGCTATGCACTCATCCTCTTCTGTCACAGAGAAGTGTCACGCTGTTCAGAGTGCAGCTGCTGGGATCTTGCCTGTGTGATGTAAGTTAGGCACGCTAGCAAGTAAGTTATGACTGGATTTTGTGGAACAACAGTTTTGCCAACAGACACGTAAATAATAGGCTGGATATCTACATGAATGTTGTTCTGTGCATTGCTTGCACAAGGTGTGATGTATTCCACGCAAAAAAAAGATGCTCACGCCATGGCTTGATCATATTGGCAATATGTAAAGCTGCTGTCTGATGCAAATAGCTGACTGGTGCAGGAAGACGCCTTCTTGACCCGGTATGTGCAGTACTGCCGCCAGCGCTGCGATCCCCGCATGACTCAGGAAGCGGCAGCCTACCTTGCCCATGAGTATGTGGACATCCGGGAGCAGGTCAGAAGAGTTGATAATCTCATTATTTGTGTATGTGCATGACTGCATGAGGTTCTTAGTGCAAACAGCTACAATGTTTGCAAATTCTCAGATGCCGCCTTGTTGTCATGGCACAGTTGTAAGCCTTTCCCTGCCAAGACCATAAACACTGTTGACCCTCTGAGCTCATACATGTTGCCACAATTTATTGCAAAAGCATCCTGCTCAGCATGTATGGTATGCAGGTGAGGCAGCGCATACATGATGATGATGGTGAAGCGCCAGCTGTGCCAATCACAGTGCGCCAGCTGGAGGCTGTGGTGAGGATCAGCGAATCCTTGGCTCGAATGCAGCTCTGCCGGAGTGCCACACAGTACCATGTTCAGCTAGCCCTGGACCTGTTCAAGGTTTCTACTCTGAATGCGGCCAATGCTGGGGTGGCTGACAATGTGGTATGTTGCTTGCTGCACCTGCAGTTGTGGGATTAATTTGCTGGAGCTGTGACATATGTGGATTGAGAGCCATTGCTGATTCATGTGTGGTGTTGAGGCAAAACATTGGGTTTATGTTATTAGTGTGTCACATACTCATGCATGTGGTCACACCCCTGACTGACCTTGCAAGCCCTCTAGGCAAGCCAGGCTAGTGAGACGTGACTGTGATTAAGTGGCTGGCAATAACGTATGCCATTTGTGCAGGTCTTTACAGAGGCTGATCAGACAGAACTGCAGCATGTCATCAAAGAGATCAACAAGCGCATACCTTTAGGTGGTTATGTGGGTGAGAACAGGCTGATTGGTGAACTGGTTCGCCTTGGTGTTGATGAGAGGCTGGTCCGCAGAGCGCTGGTGTTCCTGGTGTCATCACAGGATTACGAGTACAAGAGAGCAAGACGGACGCTTCACAGGATATGATTTCACAAGCAGCTTTGCAAACTTTGTGTCGTAGGTTGCAGCACCCTGAATAGCATCACGGCCACAGTATTGGCGTTTGCGTGCAGTACCAGGCTTCCATTTATAAATTACTTGTGAACTGTGTTTTGGCGACTGGGTTCTGGCTGACTCTTGACTGTGTGATGGTTGACATCTGTGTTTGCGTGCTGTGGCAGAGGTTTAACCGTGCTTACATAACATGACTAGGGACCGTCCAGCAGCTGGCTGAGAGCGTATGACAAACTGACATGCTACTGACTTTTGACTGCCCTTTGTGTGACGGGCTAATGGGTGTCTGCTGTCCAGACCTGGGCATGGCTTTTGACAGAGCTGTCTACCACCTGGGTGCCGTGTCTCATCGCTGACTTGCTGTGAGGTCAGGAGCTTTTGGGCATGTGTACTACTATGTAGGCTCATTATCATTTGATCAGATGTTTCACTCCTAGCATTGCGCGTCTAAAGGTATTCAACACACACACCTGAGCACCTGGAAGTGTTGTTGCAGACAATGTCGCAGCAACATCTAACTCAGATGCTGAGTTGACATAAGCGACAGCTCTTTGAACAAGTTTGCAAATATTTTGTTTCTGTTGCTGTGACGTTGTCTTCATGTCCTCAAAGTGCTTCTGTATTGGCCAATTAGGCAAGACTCACTCTGCACAGCATATTCGAAAACTTGCTACAGGTGTTTTCTCTTGAGCATGCATACACAAACGTGCTTGAGAGGACGGATGTACCTGCTTGTACACCATTTCAGATGTGCCATCATTGAAGGGGGCAGAGCTCAAGGCTGCCAATGCTGGCAGGGGTGTAGATGGCAGCACAACATGAGCGCACAATAAAGCTTGAAGGTCAGTCACCGCCAGGTCATCCTGGTTAAATCTGTTGTATTTGCGGCTGAAACGGCCAGCTTGCGTGGTGTTTTGCAAGATGCCCTGAGTCAGAAGTTTGGCCTTATACTTGCTCAGTGCCTTCTTCTGTGCAGCACTGAGATTGCTGCTTGCAGACCGCCTGACCCCTGCTATCTTCAGGGCTTGTAACTTCTATGTTGCCTTGGAAGCTGTGCTGGGCCAGCCAGGTTGTTTCTGACACCATACCTATCGGCAGGCCCATTCCTACATACACAGCTTGCAGGCTGGACCCCAGCTTGCATTGCCCAGGCATCTGTGCAATGACATCTGCAGAGCACCATTAATTGACACATACTTTGTTGAAGGCAAAAAGGCTCTTGAGATAGCTGTGGTCATGCTGGATTGCAGAGTGTCGTCCAATCTAATGGGTGTCACTGCCGGACACCCAAAACACTTTGCAAGCGATGTGACTGATAACATACAGTGCAAACTATTACCAGCTGCTCACACCTAGCTGTCTGCTAGCATGACCACTATTCTCAGCATTCAGGCGGGCATCAGTCAGCTGTGACCCTGAACAACTTGAAGTTGAGGATCTGTTCGCAAATAGTTTGCAGCATTGTTTGCCGGCAGCACCACATCCATATGCTGCAAGACACTCTGCACAAGCACTAGCAGTAATCTGTTTGTCTGTGTCGATTCTTTGGCTGTTTTGTTTCTGACGAAAGTCTGCAGTTTAGTCAAATGCCCCTACGACTGCAAAACCCCTGACTGACTGTGCACTGCCAGAGAGAGAGAGAGAGAGAAGCGTACAGTAATGATTGGTGTTTAGGACGCCATAGTAAAAAAAGATTTTTGTTCGGCTTGCGAGAACTCTCAATCAAGGCTATTCAGTACCTCTGCAGACTGCAATAACAGCACAGGTCTCTTTGTCCCTCTCCCTCTCTGCGGATCCGCTGCGGCATGATTGCAAGATGAAGTGGCCTACACATACCAAGGATGCCATCATCGCCGATCGAGACCGTTCTTGCACAGCGCTGGCGTGCCAGTAACTCCCCAGGCATAGACTGCTTGATCCCGACAAGGCGGCCCTGAATGTGACAGGACAAGAGTACATTTAGCGAGCATTGAAACGAGAGTAGGACTGGGATATCTTTCCCTTTCCCGGTGGGTACCCAGCTGTTTGTTCCCCAGTTGCTGCCTTGATCGTCTGCTTCCGGATAAGGAAGGTCCGAGCGTAGGCTCCTTCGCACCTCCGCTTATTTGGTGTCGCAGGCGCCTGTATTTGTCTACCACATAGGTCGAAGTCAAAGAGACAGTAGAATGGTCAGTGACTGCACCCACAAGCGTGATTGGTCAAGCACGCTGTTGCACCATGACGACCCTTGTTGGCGCACCTTCATACCGTACTGCAGTTGTCTGTGCTGGCGGCAAAGGATATGTGCAATGTTCTTTACCCCTGCATCACCTATACAGAGTGCTGCAGTATTCCTGTCACACACCCAGTGTGCAACTTGTTATTGGTACTGCTTGAAGGTATTAAACACAGAAGGGGCTGCCATCAGCAAGCTGACAAAGACTCAGATACGAGCAGACAGAAGACGGCGACAGAAGGCTGCTGAAAGGGGACCCGACTATGTTGCACCAAAGGTGGCACGGGCAAATGTAAGCATGTCTCATGTTGCTTGTCGCACATGTAGATGGCACAGGTGTTAGCCGGTGCTGCTGCCTATCACTCAACTGGCACCCAGGCAACAGTTGCTATGGTTTGCATAGGCTAGCATTGAGGCACATACCAGGGCCTACATGTGAGACTTGATCAAACAAATGTTTGGTGATGCATTGCTGGTGCAATTAATCACAAGTGTGAGCTCAAAACACCAAGCAAACGACATAGCACCACGGAAAGCATGGGCATTGCTCTAAATATATGTCGTGTGTTTGAACATGAGCTCATTCAGTCGCATGACTCACAACTTGAGCTGATTTGAGTTGCACATGGTGCGCGTGGTGCAGGAAGGTGGGCCTCCAAAGCACCGCAAAAGGAACGTGGCAAAGAAGCTCAGGAACAGAGCGCTGAAAGCTGCATGTAAAGCTGCTGAGCAGGCTACCAAGTTGGCGGGAGATGCAGCATCGCCATCACAGGTCAGTTTGCTTCACTGGCTTGCTGAACAAAACCCATCACAGAACAGCTTGGCAGCATCCTGGTCTGTTACACACATGCACTCACTGTACAGAATTTGGGTTTGTGGACCTCTGAGGCTCACATCATTGTCATTGCCACCCCTTTTCGTCAGGGCTGCAGGGTACGCCCATGTGTAAGCAAGTATCCACAAGCATCTCTTGCTCTCGGACTCCCGTCCTGCCATTTGTGACTGATGCTCTGTTTTGCGCGGTCAATTGAGCATGAACAGTCAAAGTCATGTCATTATACCCCTACACTTCTTTAGAAGCATACAGCTCATACTGTACAATTTGCTCACCATGCAGCTAGTCACTATACTTTATCAGTTGATGTACTCAATCCTGACAGCTTATAAAACTGAAAGTCAGACTTTTGAGCCGTGCCCTTATGATTGCTTTCAGGAGGCAGCATTTCATTGGCAGAAAGGAAGAATGGGAACCAAGCCAGCTCAGCCAACCCTGCCAGCAGCAAAGCGTTTGGCAGCTGCTAAAGCCGTGCTGTCATCCTTGCCGCCTGAACAGCTGTTGAAGGTGAGGCACCATAAGCCTTTGCGTTCCTCCCACACACTTACTCAGTATGCAGGGAAACCCACTGTACCTCATCCTTGGCTTTTCTTTAGTTTATGCCGAAAGGCGTAGTCTCTTCTTTCTTTTCTGTCTACTCAGTATGTGACTTATGCAGACATGTGTTACAGTTGACGTCACCTGCTGAATAACCCAGTGGCTGTGCTAGCCTCATCTACATGCACAGGCAGTATCTTTTTGCCTTTGATGCATTGGCTGTGACTCCTCAGGTGGATGTCAGCAGACATAGAGCGTTAGGCAGAGGTACCAAGCGCGCCAGAGATGCAGGAGGGCACTCTACTGGGCAGACCCACACCCCCAACCCCACCCCCACCCACACCCACACCCACAAGTCTCGAAGGATCTCAGGTGTTTGTAGAGATGGCAAGCAACTGGCACAGGTAGGACTTCAACCTCATGTTCATTGACCATGTGGCAAAACGTTCAAGACAAAATTTTCAGCCTGACTGCTTTCACGATCAATGAAAACATGCTTCAATGGATCTTTCAGCCTGTGACAGATTGCAGTTGAGCATCATCCCTGGCTTACAACGGTGTACAACAAAGTGATAGCAGCTCATGACAGTTCCTAACCTGCCACCCTTGCAATTGTTTCTTCAAGCAAAAGTCATCATGAGCCGAAAGTGTTATTTTTATTATTATTCTTATTTTTATTATTGTTCTTAATATTATTATTATTATATTTATTATCATTATTATTCAGCAAAAGGGCTGCCAGTATACCGTACACTATAAGTGATACACCTATTCTAAACACAAAGATTACCTGTGATTTCTCAAGATAAACCCTGAACTGCCTGTAATTCCCCAACATAAACCCTAGACCCTAAGTACAATTTTGTACTGTGTATGCACACTAGACACACCCCTTCAGATTGCAAGCAGTGGCCAGTTACTTGTGATGGTATTCCAATAGATAAACACATAGTATGAACCCCAAGCTCCAAGCATACAGCGCAAACCTAAATCATTTGCGCAGCACATCCACACCATACCCCCTTAAAGTCTAAGCAAGCGCCATAGGCTTGTCATTGTGTCCCTGTCATATAGCGTGTGTATATATATAGAACCTAATTTCTAAGCCTCAGCCCTAAGCTTAATCTGAACACTACAGTACGTGCATCTCAACTATACATCCAAATCAGACACACCCCCTCAATTTGCAACCAGGCACCAATTGCGGTGTGATTGTGCGAACCATTTGCAGGACGGCAGTCATGATGAGGAGTCTCCCCCTCAGGCTGCTGCTAAGGAGGTGGAGCTGCTAGCAGTGACGATTGACAAGCAGGTATGCATGTCACACCTCATGTCTTTGTGGCAGCCGGTCCAGTGTTAGCTTTGCAGCAGATACACTTACACCAATTACTGCACTTGACTGCATTCTTGTTTTAAGGTTATGAGTTTAAAGCAATGCAATGTAGTATGCACCCACTACGTCTGGTTTTTGCAATGATTGTAGTCATGAACATCCCTCATTGTGTCATGACAAAATGAGCATGAAGGTGGCTCTGCATGCTCATTAACGCTCATCAATACTGTGTCATGGCACAACAGTCTGTCAACAGAGTTGTCTAGGGGAATTTTGCATATTGCTCAGGTTGGTGCATTGCTTTGCAGCTTGTCCGTTACGTATGTTACCTTGCACACGCATCTTGCATGTCCCGGTCAGGATCAAACACCATACGCCAGTGGTGTTTGCAGCCGACTGCATAGCTTTTGGGCAGTTGTATCGCATGCACCTATATTGCATGCATTGTGAAAGTGCTAGAGCATGGGCACAAGCGGATAGTGAAGAGTATTGCAAGTTGATTGGTGTTGCACAGGGTGTCAGCAGTACCAGCTCAGATGCGCAGACCGTAGACACTGCTTTCTGTGCCATGGAGCAACCAGCCGGCAGCCTCATGTCAGAGGTCAGCCTTGCCACTCAAACGCCTGCTGCAGTCTCCCCACTTGTGCAGCTGCAGTCTGTTGCATCTGCTGGTAAACATCCCAGTCGAGCGCCTGCCATCACATGTTCGCCAATTCAGGCAATGGCAGCAGCTCTGACCACTCCAGCAGCTGGAGAGAGCAGGCACAATGACGCTGCTCTCCGTTGCGACGGCAACACTCACGTGCAAGCAGTAGGGAGTGTTCCAGATGCATCTCAGCAGAGGCTGAATGGTGGTGGCCTTGCAACCGGCACACGACCAGCCGCAGCAGCTATGGAAGAAGCGGCAGCAGCTACAGAAGAAGTTGCAGCACCAGATTCAGCAGCAATAGCTACAGATGAAGCTGCAGCACCAGACGCAGCGGCAGCAGCTACAGATGGAGCTGCAACACCAGAGGCAGCGGCAACGGCAGCAGTTAGAGAAGAAGGTGCAGCACCAGAAGCAGGGGCAGCAGCTACAGATGAAGCTGCAGCATTCGAAGTAGCGGCAGCAGCAACAAACAAAGCTGCAGCTGCAGGAGCAGCAGCACCAGAAGTAGCATTTGCATCTACAGGTGAAGCTGCAGCACCAGAAGCAGCACCAGCAGCTACAAATGAAGCTGCAACCCCAGAAGCAGCATCAACTGTAGCAGCAGCATCTCAAATAGTGCCTGACACGGAGGATGAGGTACGCAGCGCTGTCCAGCAGACTAGTAGCGAGAGCCAAAGGGCTAGTCCCTCAAGTCTTGTTCAGCTGACAGCAGTTGACAGCCGCACAGCACCTTTGGGAGTAGAAGTTGCACTCATGTGGAGCATTCCCCAGACCTCCACGCCCTTCAGGTGCATTATGCTTCATATACACATATATATACATGCTGCTTGTGAGTATATATACCTTTGAGTCGTACATAAAGTCATTCACTTCATGCAAGTCCAGGCTCATGAGGTTATATTTTGGCAGACACAAAGGTGAAAGGTCCTATGTGCTGTTGCACAGCATGCACCCGGCTGTTTGCTATACATCAGCACAGTTTTTGCACATTGTCAATGTTGACCCATCCCCCTTGTGCGTAGTTAAAAATAATAAAAATAATGATGATAATAACAACAATAATAATAAATAATAATAATAATAATAATAATAATAATAATTCATCATTGTTATTATTGTTATTGTTGTTATTGTTGTTATTATTAATGTTCATATTATCATTGTTGTTGTTATTATTATTATTATTATTATTATCCCCCTTGTCAATTGTGAATGTCCACTGTGCAAGCTGTTCCTTCGCTTGCAGTGCGGTAAGCTTTTGCACAAACCCTAATGTCAGGTCCGCATTTGTGTGCAGGGTTCTGTGCCAGACACACAAGCAGCAGCTGTGCCGCAAGAGGCAGCCTATGGTAGCTTGGCCCCTACTGGGCGCGACAGCACCCCTACTGGGCCCAACAGCACCCCTACTGGGCCTGACAGCACCCCTACTGGGCCTGACAGCACCCTTACTGGGCCTGACAGCACTGATGATTCAGTCCCTGACACACCTGCCTGCAGCCAGTCAGATGCATCTGTCAGCATTCCGCCTGATGGACAGGCTGTCTCTGTTGGACCCGGCACCACAGCCACAGGTTTGGGTATGGCACATGAGCAAGATGGTAATGGTGCCAAGTCCAGCTCTCCAAGTGTGGAACCTCAAACAAGTGATGCTGCTGCTGGCCCCAGTAGTGTTGGTGCCACTATGGGCATGACCCCTGAGCTTGATGGTGGGGATGGTGCTGGCCCCAGTGGCTTGGGTGCTGCTGCAGACTCTGATGTCACCGACCTGACTGGTCACTCAGAAGATTTTGCTAAGGTAAAAGTGCATACGCTTGCTTGTGTTGCTTCATCCAGTTGGCTGTAGGTTTCACAGCTAGAGAGTTTGCAGTGTCTGCCATGTTGCTACTTGTATCAGTGTATACATCCTTGGGCGTGGGCATGCACATAGTTGGTTTAATAGTCTATTGCAGAGTTGCTTGTCTGTTTGCTTGTATACTGTGTTCACCTTGAGTTGTCTTAAATCCTCTTGCCTTGTATGCTGCCTGCCTCTTGGCATGTGTGCTTGCATGTCTGTCCGTCTGTGCCTATCTGGTTGTGCGACTGGCTGTACCTGTCAGTACTTCTGTGTGTCTGTCTGTCTGTCTGTGTCTGTCTGTCTGCCTGCCTGCCTTACTACTTTGAAACTTTTCACTGTTTTGGCATAACTGCACAGGCTGTTGTGTCTGAATTTAGGTGGACGATCCTTTGCGGGAAAGATTTTTGAGTCTTGGATGCTTTCTGGCTGAGCCAGACATTGGACCACTCACCATGGACGACATCGGAGCAATGAAGGCGATTCAAGATGAAGCTTTTGGTGATGAGGCGGCTGACAAAGACATCAGGCTGGTCTATCACACCAGGGCAAATGTGGCAGTGTTTAGACGGGACATTCTGTGTATGAAGGTTGGCAGCTGGATGAAAGACGAGATTATGAACATCTACATGGCCTTGCTCGAGGTGAATTTGCCATGCAATGCAGAGCAGCTCTGGTTGCAACAGCACAGTCTCCAAAAACTCATGATCCAACATGTGATACTGCTGGTATTGTATTGCATTCAGCTGCGCAGTGTAGCCTTGCCTGCATGTTGGGACCTGGCCCCATATGGATGCATGTGACTTGCTGTGTGCACGCATTCAACCTATTCCTGCAGCGCTCAATCATGACTGGCTGTGTCTTCCTGTTCTGCCCTGATTGCTCTGCCTTGCCCTGCCTTGCCCTGCTATGCCCTGCCATGCCCTGCCATGCCCTGCCCTGATGCCCTGCCCTTGATGCCATGCCCTGCCATGCCCTGCCCTGATTGATGCCATGCCCTGCCCTGCCCTGCCCTGCCATACCCTGCCCTGCCCTGCCTTCCTGCAGCTGTCTTGCCCTGCAATCAGTCATGCTTCCTGCCCTGCCCTGCCCTATCACTATTTGTGATGAGTCCATACTTGCCTTGTTGAATCGCCGTGCAATGGTGTCCTGCCGTGTCACCACGGCAGGCCTTGTGCTTGCTTGTTTCAACCTCTGTTGTTTTGTCCTTGTGAGCACGTCCCAGGTGCTCACAAGCGCCAGATGGCGCTGAGCAACTGAGATGCGCTTGGTAGTCTCTGCAGCAACGTGTGGCCTGTTATGATGCAGGACAGGGACATGGTGATGCGCCAGAAGAAGCTCAACTTTCCCAGATGTTACTTCTTCAATTCGTTTTTCTTCTGTAAGCTGTACAGGTGTGGTTGAACCCCTTGGACCCAACTCATTGCTGCTTGAATGCATTCTTGTTGCTGGCAAAGAGACATGCATGCGTGTGTGCGTGTGTGCGTGTGTGTGTGTGCGTGTGTGTGGCTGCACCTGTGTGTGTGTGCGTATGCGTGTGTGTGTGCGTATGTGTGGCTGCACCTGTCTGTGCGTGCGTGCGTGCGTGTGTTTTTTTTTCATTGCCAAGCTGCTTGACCACTGCTATCTTTTGTACATGCATAAGTCTAACATGCGCACTTCAGCTACAACGTGACTGACCTGCCAAATGCGGTGCAGTGACACCAAGACGTACAGCTTTGACAATGTACGGAGTCAATTGAACGCACAGATGCTGGAGTGTGATAAGCTCATCTGTCCTGTGCATCTGGGAAAGCACTGGACATGTGCAGTGGCAGACTACCAGCAGCAGACTGTCA
>JAABUO010009113.1_pt1 | contig 11134 bp, 12 predicted proteins | sample 5559291 | NCBI WGS metagenome assembly JAABUO01 (sample SAMN10711878, study PRJNA513372) | rock metagenome | isolation source: Antarctica rocks | place: Antarctica: Victoria Land, Finger Mt sud | reverse complement strand
AGGTCGTCTCGATGCTCGTCAACGTCTACAATCCGGCGGCGATCGTGCTCGGTGGCCATCTGGCGCGCATCAGCGACGATCTGCTCGCCGGTATCCGTGGCGTCGTGTACCGGCGAGCGCTACCGCTCGCAACGCGACGACTCGTCATCGCGAACACCGAGCTCGGAGAGTTCGGCGGGCTCATCGGCGGCCTGGTGCTCGCCATCGAGCGCGCCGTATCACCGGCTGCGATCGAGCGGCTCGTCGACGCCGCACGCTAGCTCGGTTCATCGCTATCTTCGATCGTCATTGACAACAACGCGCCCACGCCGACATTTCGATCACCGCCACGTCGGCAACGTCGTCCGATGGTCGGCAGCGCTCACGCGCCGCCGCAGCTATGCTGGCTGTCCGGGCCGGCATATGCCGCATGGAGACGGTAATCGTAGACACGGTACTCAAAGCCGCGCGAGTCGACGTTAGGATTGCAGATGACTGCACCCGTGGACGGCTCGTGCAACGGTGTCGGGAAAGCGACGAAGCAGACTTGAACGCGATCGCCCGGGCGCTCGCGACTCATGATCGCATTACCACGCTCATGGTCGTAATGGACGACGCGCGCCGCATGGAACGTCTGACTGTTGAACCATCTCGGCGCCGAAGGTAGCGCATACTCGACCTCGACGCCACTGCCGAACCTTTCGGCGGTTGGCGTCCCAGCTGGGATCTCGAGCCGCGGTCCAACCGACGTTACCTTGCCGGTGGTGCATGGGACGAACGGTCCTGGTGTCCACGCGCCGCCGGCGAGCATCTGTCGAACGGTCGTTTCGTCGGTATCGGCGCTCGCAATCGACGCGAACGACACGAACGTAGTGACCGTGAGAAGCACAGCGATTACGTGTCTCATGAATTGGATTATCACAGAAGAGACGCAGCTCTCCTGCCGAGTAGCTTCACGACCGCCGCTTGAGCTTGACGGCGTGATTCTACGTTATCTCAATCAGTTGCAGAGTACGCCGGTCGATCGATTCTTGCACCGTGGCAAGTTCGTCTTGCTTCCAGAAAAATAGCGCCGAGTCTCACCCAGCTTGGTTGGTGCCCGTTCGGTTGAATCGTTCATGTTACGTGACGAACTGCATAGGCGCGGTGGTCGATAGGCGCAGCCGCACGCGACCTTCGACCTCGCCTGTGCCGTCTTGCTTGGCGAACTCGGTTTCGACTTTATGATCGGGCTTCAGCTCTCCGAGCTGAACACAATGTCCGTCGCAAGCCCGATACAGGTCGACGTCCATTTGCATCGATAGCCACGTGACCGCCGGCAACTGTAAGACGCGCTCGAGCTTACAGCCAGCCTCAGCAAGATGTTATGCTTTCGGTTCTGGATCTGCGGTTCGTCGGTCGATTGATGCGCAGTTCGGCGGCGAGCTCTTCTTGCGTCAAGTTGAGTGGGACGCGGAACTCGTGTCATAAGATCTCACCTAAACGGATCGGCTTGCGATCAGTCGGGAACGAACGATTAGCCGGCATGCGGTCTCTGAGATGGTCATTATGGTTCGGTGTAACCGCACGAACGTCGACCCTCTTTGCTCGGTTCGAAGTGCGGAGCGAAGCATTCGGATACGAAATCATTCATCCGGCGGCATCTCGCCGGGTCACGTCGAGCGGCGAGACGTTCGCGCGCGAACGCGCGGTGACTCGCCGTGTTCGGCGTAGATGGTCAAGAGCTCGACCGCGTCGTCACCGGCCGCGCTCAGGAGGTGCGGCACGCGCGTCGTGAACTCCGCAACCTCGCCAGGCTCGAGGTCGAGCTCGCGCTCGCCCAAAATTAGCCGAAGCCGGCCGCGCAAAACGTACAGCCAGAGATAGCCGTCGTGCACGCGCGCCGAGACGATCGATGCGTGTGCCGCCGTCGAGCGTCGTCTTGAACGCGTGCAAGCCACGCGTTTCGCGCGAGAGCGGCACGAAGGTCGCACCGCTTCGACGAAACGCTCGATCGGGTCCGAGTGGGGGCTGCGGTACCGTGCTCGGGACGAGCTCGTCGAGCCGTACGCCGTGTGCGCGCGCCAGCGTGAGCAGTAGCTCGAGCGTCGGGCGCCGGCGGCCCGACTCGAGTCGCGAGAGCGTGCTCGCCGAAATGCCCGTTTCCGCCGCGAGTTGCGCGAGCGTGACGTGCCGTCGGCGGCGGACCTCGCGCAAGCCCGGTCCGACACGCGCCAACATGACTTCGATCGAGTCGCTCACGCTAAGAACGTGCCAAAACGGCAAGAACTTTGCAAGCGGCGCTCGATCCGGCGTAGATTCGCGACATGGAAATCGATTGGGACGTCGCCGTCGTCGGTGGCAGCTTCTCCGGACTCAGCGCGGCGCTGATGCTCGTTCGCTCGCGGCGTCGCGTCGTGGTGATCGACGCTGGCGCGCCACGCAATCGCAGCGCCGCCCACATGCATGGCGTGCTCGGTCACGACGGCCGCTCGCCACTCGCGCTCCTCGCCGACGGCCGACGCGAGGTCGAGCGATACGGCGGAACGATCCGCTCGGGGAGCGCCATCTCCGCGACGCGCGATGATGGCGGCTTCACGCTCCGGCTCGACAACGACGAGGCACTGCGAGCGCGACGGCTGATCGTCGCAACGGGAGTTCGCGACGAACTGCCGGCGATCGAGGGTCTCGCCGAACAGTGGGGCCGCGGCGTCGTTACATGCCCCTACTGCGACGGATGGGAGGCACGCGATACGCGCATCGGGATCCTCGCGACCGGCCCCTTCAGCACCCATCAAGCGCAGCTGCTGCGGCAGTTGTCGTCCCACGTGACGTATCTCGCGAACGAGATCGAGGTTCCGAGCGATCAGGTGCGGGCGCTCGAGGATCGCGACATCGAGATCGTCACCGGGCGCGTCACGTGCGTGCGTACCGTCGACGGCGCGCTGGCGGGCGTCTCGCTCGACGACGGCCGAGACGCGGACCTCGACATCATCTTCATCGCGTCGCGCATGGTGCCAAACGACGGCCTCCTCGACGGGCTCGGCGTCGAGCGAGCCCAGACGCCGTTCGACGCGTTCCCGAGAACCGACGCGATGGGTGCGACGAGCGTCTCGGGCGTCTGGGCGATCGGAAACGCCGCGAACGCGATGGCGAACGTCCCGGTTGCCATGGGCGCCGGAAGCTTCGCGGGCGCGGCCGTGAACATGGACCTCGTCACTGCGGAGATCGCTCGCGCGCTCGAGACGCGTGCCATGGCCGAAACCGCATGAAACGCAAACGCCCGGCGGGATCGGCTCGTCGCCTCATCTTCGACGTGGTCGCGCGCGAGATGCGCGTCGTCCTCGACGATTGAGATTCGCATGGCCGCAGTTTAACGTCGTGTGTGCGTCGCCTCAGCCGCTGGCGAGGGGCGCGAACACGCCGGGCTAGCGGCGATCGTCCGGTCGACGAGCGCCACGCGCGCGTTCTTGCCGAGCGCTCGCAGGGTGAGCCGCGCGTCGGCGAGCGCGCGGCATCGCCTTGCCGGCGCGTTCGGCTCGACGTCCGAGTATGCGTCCGCCGCGATCAGCTCTGCGGAGGCGGCATCGGCGAGACGACCGGCGTGCCGCAATGCGGCCGCGCTCGCGAGCGCCGCTCGGAGTGTCGCCACGTCCTCGGGATGCGGCCCGGCACCCGCCGTGGATGAGAGCCCGTCCGCGATCGCCGCGAAGGCCCCGGCCGGCGTCGAGAGCGACGTGGCCGCCGCGGCCACCGAACCGGCGGCCGACGGTCGCGGCGCGACGGCGCGCCCGCAGCCGGCGAGGGCGGTCGCGACGAGCGCGGCTCGCGTAGCGTCGCCATCGGCGATCGACCGCGCGAGCGCGTCGCGCAATGCCCCGCAACGCAGTGCCGGGCGATTGGGATCGACGTCGCCGTAGGCGTCAGCCGCGATTAATTCGGCGGAGATTGCGGCGCGGTCGTCGCCGCAGGCGCGCAGGACGCGCTCGCTCGCGAGCGCGGAGCGTAGCACGCGTCGGTTCTCGGGGTGCGCGCCCTCGCCCCAGGTCGACGAGAGCCCGTCGGCGATCCCGGCGAGCGCGGCGCTCGAGGCGCCGGCGCATGCGGCCGCGCTCGGGGCGGCCGGCGCGCTCCGCGGCGCGAAGACCGCGGTGCCGATCGCGCCGGCCGCGGTAAGCGCGATCAGCCCGCGTCGCGCAAACGCGGTCATCAGTCCGCCGGCACGACGCGGATGCGCTCGGCGCGCTGCGGGAAGATCGCCACCCCGATGACGATCAGCGCTGCGATCACTGCCGACGCGGCGATCCGGCTGAGCGCCAAGCCGCCATGCGCGTGCGGCTTGTCGAGCAGATCGCCGACGGTCGCGCCGAGCGGTCGCGTTAAGATGAACGCAGCCCAGAAGAGTCCGGTTCGCGAGATGCGCGTGAAGAAGTACAAGGCAGCGACGATCGCGAGCGCCGCGGCGAAGACGAGCGCGCCGCCCTCGAAGCCGAGGCCGGCCGAGTCGGCCGTCCAGTCGCCGAGCGCGGTTCCGAGCGTCTGCGAGAACAGGATCGTCGCCCAGTAGAATGCCTCGATCTTCGGCGTCGCGACCGACTCGACCGCGACGGAGCCCGCCGTGAAGTACCAGGTCGCGAGCGACGCCATCAGCAGTGCGAAGAGAATCGCCGAGCCGCCCAGATAGCCGATGCCCAGCGACCGGTCGGCGAAGTCGGCCATCGTCGTGCCCGCCGTCGTCGTCGCGACGATCACCGCCCAGTAGAGATACGGGTGCAATGCGCGAGCGCGAATCTGCACCAGGACCACCGTCGCGAAGATCGCGATGAAGATCGCGCTCGACCACAGATAGCCCACTTTGAACGTCATCGAGACGGCATCGCCGCCCGTCTCGCCGAGCGTCGTCGCGAGGATCTTGAGGATCCAGAAGGTGAGCGTGACCTCGGGGACTTTCGCTAGGGTCGTCGCGACGCGCTGTGTCATCGCGGCCACGTTACCCGCACGAGATGAATCGCAGATGAACGCAACTGAGTTCCGTTAGCTCCCGGCGATCGGTGCACTGCGTTGCCTGCGGGCGAACACGTCGCGGCGGCGAGCGGCGGCTCCGGTACCGGCAAGCATCGCTCGCGGGTCTCGCGAAATGCTCAGACCCGCAGGAGAGGCAACGCATGCTCGATCCGGCTCCGATGACGTTCACGCTCGAAGACTACGACCGGCTCGTCGAGGGCCGTGACGACGATCGCCGCTTTGAGCTCGTGGACGGGCAGATCTTTGCGTTCGCCGGTGCGATGCCCGTGCACAACGCGCTCATCTCTCAAATGGCGACGCTGTTGGACGGCGCGATCACCGAGCCGTGCCGCGTCTATACCGGCCGGCAGGCGGTACGGATCGAGGAGCGGCAGCTCCATGTGATTCCCGACGTCGTCGTTTCGTGCGAGCAGACGCAAAAAACGCAGCGCGACCTGCTTGCGCCGCTCGTCATCGTCGAGATCCTCTCGCCCGCGACGCGTGACTACGATCTCGTGCGCAAGGGCCGGCTCTACGCGACGATCCCGAGCCTCGCGAACTACGTCTTCGTCGATACCGCCGCGCGCCGTACGACGGTCGTGACCCGGGAGCGCGACGCGTGGTTCTCCGAAAACGCCGCGAGCGGCGAGTCGTTCACGATCGCGAATGCCCGCTTCCGGTGCGAGGCTGCCGTCGATGCGCTCTATCGCTCGCTCGACGTACCCGCCATATAAGCAACGGGAGATTGAATGCAGCTCTTCGCGGGTTCGAGTGAAGAGTTCATCGGAGATGCAACGCAACAGCGGATCGCGGCGCAGCTCGGTGACTCGTTCTACGATTATTACCGGTTCCGGGCCTCGGCTTCGGAGTTCACGGCGTGGCGCAATTCTCTGAGCGCGCTCGCGAACCAGCTGCGCTACTCGGGCGTGCGCGACCATGGCGTCGTCCTCGAGATGCAGTTGCCGCTGAGCTCGGCTCGGCTCGATGCGTTCGTGTTCGGGCATTCGCCCGCCGGGCGCGAGAGCAGCGTGCTTGTCGAACTCAAGCAGTGGACGGCCGCGACGCCGAGCGACTTCGACGGGTGCGTGGAGACGTATCTCGGCGGCGCGCCGCGTAAAGTGCTGCATCCGTGCCGCCAGGCGCTGTCCTACGCGGAGTATCTGCAGGACATGAACTGGGCGTTCGATCCGGCGCAGAACGGAATCGTGATCGTGCCGTGCGCGTGGCTGCACAACACGCATCCCGGCGCCGCGGGCGACCTGGTCGATCCGAAATTTGCGGACGTCCTTGGGCGCGTGCCGATGTACGTGAGCCACGATGCCGATCGCTTCAAAGCACTCTTCGACGACACGGTCGGCGCGGGCGGTGGCATGGCCGTGATGGAGCGCGCGCTCGCTGGGAAGCACGCGCCCACCCGTAATCTCCTCGAGCAGACCGCAGCGATGGTGCGCGGCGAGCCGCGCTACCGGCTCATTGACGATCAGATCGTTGCCTTCGAGGCGGTGCTCGCGATGGTGCGTCGCGCTCAGAAAGAAAAGAAACGGAGCAAAGCGATGGTCGTGGTGACGGGCGGCCCGGGGACCGGCAAGTCGGTGATCGCGCTGAACTTGCTCGGGACGCTCTCGAAGATGGGCGTCAACGCGCAGCATGCGACCGGCAGCAAGGCGTTCACGGAGAATATCCGGCACGTGCTCGGCCGGCGCAGCGGCGCGCAGATCCGCTATTTCAATAACTTCGGCGATGCGCCGGAAGATAGCGTCGACGTCGTGCTCGCGGATGAAGCGCATCGCATCCGCGCGACGAGCAACAACCGCTTCACGAAGAACGAGAAAACATCGGATCGCGCACAGGTCGACGAGATCGTCGATGCGTCGCGCGTCTCGGTATTCTTCCTCGACGATCATCAGGCGGTGCGCGCCGATGAGGTCGGCAGCAGCGCGTACCTACGCGAGGCGGCCGTGCGCCACGACGCGCGTTTCGAGGCGATCGATCTGCGCACGCAGTTCCGTTGCGCCGGCTCCGATGAGTACATCGACTGGGTCGATCAGTTGCTCGAGGTGCGTAAGACCGGCGTCACGCGGCTCTCGACGGATGCGTATCCGGTCCATCTCGTCGACGACCCGGCCGAGCTCGAACGAGCGATCGTGCGGTTCAACGGCGAGGGCGTCGGCGCGCGGATGATGGCCGGCTTCTGCTGGCCGTGGTCCGATCCGAACGCGGACGGGACGCTCGTCGACGACGTGACGATCGGCGACTTCCGGCGGCCGTGGAACGCGAAGCCCGACGCACGCAAGCTCGCGCCTGGCATTCCGCCCGCGCAGTTCTGGGCGACCGATCCCGGCGGCGAGCATCAAGTCGGCTGCATCTACACCGCGCAGGGTTTCGAGTTCGCACACGCGGGCGTCATTTGGGGCCCGGACCTCGTCATTCGCAACGGCACGTGGGTCGGCCAGCCATCGGCGTCGCGAGACCACGTCGTAAAGACGCGCAGCGGTGCGCGCTTTACCGATGTCGTGAAGAACGCATATCGCGTGCTGCTGACGCGCGGCATGCTGGGCTCGACGATCTGCATTCTCGATGCCGAAACACGAGCGTACGTCTCCGAGCGAATTAGCCGATCGTGAGCGTCCAGGCGATGACGTCATCGGTGTGCGCAACCGCGGTACGAGCCTCCGATGCGCCGAACGTCTCGGCCGCATCGGCGAAGTCGAGGGCGTCGGGATACCTCGTCGGCAGATAGTACGCATCCGCGGCGAGCACTGCCGAGCGGATCTCCGTAGGAATCTCGACGTGGAGATCGGCAAGTGCGCCCAAGAGGACGCGACCGAGATGCGTCGGGACCGTATCTCCTTGAAGATCGGTGATCGCCGCTTTGAGAGACTTCTCGATCGCCTGTTGCGCGTGATAGCACGCGAGATGCGGATAGCGGTCGACGATCTCCGCGGCAAGATCGCGATCGGCGCGCGCCGCAGATCGCCACCGAGCGACTCGCTCAGGCTTCGGGACGTGCATACGCCTCGATCGCTTCGGCGAGAATCGTCAACCCGAACGGATTGCGCCGGAGCCGCTCGCGCCAGTCGTCGGCTTCGATGCCGATCACGTCGCCGAGGACTCCGCGCACGTAGATCGCCGCGACTGCGCCTCGGACGTCGCCATCGACGACGACCGCGAGATCGAGATCGCTCCACGGCGAGATCTCGTCCCGCGCGAACGAACCGAAGACGAGGAGCCGGGTGACGTCGACCCGCGATCGGCACACGTCGATCGCGTCGACGAGCGCCTCGCTCAAACGCGCTTTTTGCCGACGGCAACGCTCGTCATACCGGATCGGCAGCCAGCCGCCGGGATAGACGTTTGATTGGGATGCGCGCGGTAGCGGCATGCACGACGGTTCCACGCTACGCCATGCGGAGCCCGTCCGCCCCAGCTAAGCACCCGCAGGTTGCGCGACAAAGCACGGGCATCCGCTGATCGAGACCTTGCGGGTGTGCCATGGATGAGATGCCGACGGTCAACACGCTGCGTTGTGACTCCGAGCTCGGCAACTGGACGACGAGCGACTGGGCTCCGACGCTATGCGATCGCCTATTCGGGTCGTCGAGCGGATCTGTAACTTCGACGGGGCGCTCGCCTACCGGCGCGGGCAGCTCTTTCCGAACGGCTTCTTCGAGCTCGTGGTGCAACTCGACGAACCGCATCGGCTCGTCGACGAGGCGACGAGTCCGTTCCCGGCGATCTGCTTCGACGGGCTCCAGACGGAGACGACGACCATCGAAGCGCCGCGCGGGCGTTTCCGCGCGCTCGAAATCCGACCCCACCCGCCCGGCGCCTTCGCGTTGCTCGACGCATTGCTCTGCGACGTCGCCGATCGCAGCATCGATCTGCGTGCGGCGATCCGGCGGCCGGCGGCGGAGCTCGCGGACCGGCTCGACGAGCGGCACGATGGGGCGGCCCGCGTGTGGACGGCTGAGACCTGGCTTCGCGCGCGGCTCGCACGGGCGCACGCCACGGACTCGATCGGCGGCGACGTGTACGCGCGGATTCGCAGCGACGGGGGATGCGTCACGCTCGGGCAGGTCGATCGGCTCGACGGGCGCTCGCGGTCGCGGTTCGCGCAACGCTTTCGGCAACAGATCGGGCTCTCACCGAAGCGATACGCGCGGGTCGTTCGCTTCGGGCGAGCGCTCGAGCTCCTCGGCGCCGCTTGGACCGGAACGTCGCTCTCGGCGCTCGCGCTCGCTCTCGCTGCGGGCTATTACGATCAGGCGCACGTGAACGCCGACTTTCGCGAGCATGCGGGCATCACCGCGCGGCGATATCTCGAAGCGCTGCGATGCCCGAACGGGACGCACCTCGCGCACGCCGCCGATGGCGAGACGACGCCGGGCGTTTTCTCCAAGAAGCCGCGGTCGCAATCGCGTAGGATCATCGCATGAGCACCGACGTCAAGCCGTTCGCCGGCCATACGATCTTCCGGGACTCGTGTACGCGGCCGCTCGTGCCGCCGTCGCGTGGCCGCAGCGTGCGGTCGGGGCCGAGATTCACTTCGTGTACAATAACCCCGGATGGCAGCGTGGCGCACGCGGAGCTCATCATTGTCGGCAACATTCTGATGTTCGGTCATACGCGCAAAGACAATCCGGAGAATCCCGTTCGCTCCCCGGAAGAAGTAAACGCGATAACCGCGGGGATCTACGTCGTCCTTCCGGACGCCGCCGCCGTGGATGCGTTGCACGCTCGCGCGGCGGCAGCTGGAGCGACGATCAGAAAGGCGCCGAACGATACCGATTATGGCTCGCATGATTTCAGCACGAGTGATCTCGACGGCAATCCTTGGACGTTCGGCACCTACGGGCCTCAGATCGGCGTATGAAAGTACGATTTGCTAGCACAGAATATGATCTATACGAGAATGACATGAATCAATCGAATCCTGGAAAACGAAGATGCGCGAAGTGGTCGAGAAGCGACGGACGGTCAACTTCTAGCGTCGGAGTGTTGAGATTCTCGAATCGTTTACCATCTCGTATTTCGCCAGATTCGTCCAAAAGTTTCGTCGATAGATATCTGGATAGGCGATTGCAAATATAAAATCGATAAATTGTCGAGGTGTCGGAACACCGTATACAATCATTCTCGCGGACGGCAAGCCGCAGATATGAAGATGACATGAGCTATGAAGCGGTCCCCGTTTTTGGTGGGGATCAAAATCTAATCTTAGCCAAGCAACATTTTCACTTATTGAGTCTGAAGCCTCGATTGTCTCACCTACAACCTCCAACTCTTCGTCCATAATCGTACCGTCCGTTATCGTGTAATCGGCAATCATTGCCTCCGCGATACCGGGTGTACCCTCTGAGTATTCTGCGTATCTTACGTTGTCAACGTCGTCCTTTCGGAATGATTGTTCTACACGATAATAGCCGAGATGCGCTGATCGTAGTTCCCGCCCTCGCGGATCAAAACGGTATTCAAGCCTCAGAAGTGCATCGTCTAATGAAATTTTAAAGCTGTACTGCCCCTGGCTCGCGGCTTCTTTAACCGGTGCAAGGGTTACAAAATCAGGAATTCGAACGCCGGTCGAATAATTTGGCCACGCTATTACGCCTGGCTTTGTTAAGACCTTCGAAAAGTTAGCATTGATTAATAATCGCTCCCATTCTTGCTGTGCAGATCGCATTGAAGAGAGAACATCATTCAGATTCACGTTGAGCGCTCAATAACGATCGGAGCTTTACAAGCATTTCTGGGTCAAGGTCGCCAATCGCGCTTGGATCCATCCGTAGAAGGCTATCGACCATCTGTGTTGCGCGTTTAACTTCTTTTTTCCGCCTCGACGTCTCGGAGGCATCCAATCGCCGGATTTTTAAATCGCGCATATCTGGAAACTTAAATTTTAGCTGTGGAGCGTCCATTAGAAGTGCGTTTAATTCCTTTAAAACCGCTGGCATTCTGTCACCAGATCCACTAATTCTTACCCAGCCTTTTGAGCGTGAAATTGACGTGAAGGCTCGGTTCCGATTCTCAATCTCGTCTACGTAACTGTAACAGGTTGCGGAATTTCGCGACGAAACCGTCGTCAAATCAAGGTTTGCGAAGGCCTTAGCCCCGTCTTCGGCCGTTTTTGGTCTGTTCGCTTGATTCGCCGAGCTCTTTTTTCGACTTTTGCGCA
>JAABUO010009112.1_pt1 | contig 11135 bp, 15 predicted proteins | sample 5559291 | NCBI WGS metagenome assembly JAABUO01 (sample SAMN10711878, study PRJNA513372) | rock metagenome | isolation source: Antarctica rocks | place: Antarctica: Victoria Land, Finger Mt sud | reverse complement strand
GGGCGAACCTTGTGTTCGCCCACTGTCTGCTCTCTGTATTGCCCTTCCCTAACAGGGGAGGGAGCGAGGTACGAGCGGGAGGGGTCTTAATGCCCGCGCTGGATGTAGTCGCAGACGCGGCGGTAGGCGGTCGTCAGGTAATCGTTCATCAGCAATTCGCGGCTGTTCTCGTAGTAATACTTGACGCGCTCGCCTAAGTTCTCGTCGGGGTCGCCGATCTGATAAGTGGCAATCTCGCGCGGCAGGACATACGGCTGGTCGGTCGCCAAGTCAATGGCTTTGAACGTCATCTTGAAGATGTGGTCTTTGTCTTTGAAGTTCTCATTCCAGGCCATCGTGAGGGTGTAGCTGCGTCCGCCGGTGCAGTGCAGTTGGCTTGTCTTTTCCATGAAGCTCCTAATAGTAAAATGCCGTTAATAATGGTATCCTCTTTAGGGGAATGTTGTCAAGTCCCATAGGAGTATAAAATGTCTCGATTGTTACCAATGGTCGCTGTCGCGCTGGCGTTGCTGCCGGCGTCTGCGGCGCTCGCGCAGTACGGAGCGGCCCCGCCTCCGCCGCTCCCGGCGGGAACGCCCGCACCCAATTTTACCACGACCACCGTAGGCGGCAAGCCGCTGACGCTGCGGTCCCTGCGCGGCAAAGTGGTCCTGCTGGACTACTGGGCGACCTGGTGCGGCCCCTGCCAGATGGCGACGCCGACGCTTGAGTCGCTGTCCAAGCAGTTCGGCCCAAAGGGTCTGGCCGTGGTCGGCATGAGCGTGGACGACTCGCGCAGTGTCGGTCAGGTAAAGCCGTTTATGAAGCACTTCGGCATGACCTACATTGTCACGGCGTCCCCGGCGGCAAACGGCAAGGCGCAGTACGCCTACCGTGTCAACGGCATCCCGTCCCAGTTTCTGATTGACAGGAGAGGGATTGTTCGCTGGAGCCAGTCCGGGTTCTCGCCGGGCGAAGGTCAGGAGCTCGCACCGATGATCAAGCGCCTGCTGGCGCAGAAGTAACGGCAGTGTCCCCAAGAGCGCTGATCGGGACGGGTTTAGCGGCGTGCGTCCTCGGACTGCTGGTTTACTTTCTCTTTTTGTCGCGGCCCGCCGTGCGTCAGGCGATCTGGATGTCCCCGCCGCTGCGCCCGGTCGTGATGCAGGGCTTCCAGAATTTCACGGACAGCGACGAACACGCCAAGTATTTCTTTTTTCTGGTGCGTCGGCATGAGTACGCACCAGCCCGCAGCCTAATGACGCCTGAAGCTAAAGCGTCGCTGTCTACTCTCGCCTTGTCGGAAGAGTGGGCCGCTTTTGAGAAAGCGCATGGCCGCGTGACTACCTGGACGCTGACGGGCGGAAACAGCCATCTTCTGCCGACTTATGTGGACAAAGTCTACTCCGTGAGCGGCAGCCGGGGTAGCGTGGGAACCGCGACGCTGGATATGACCCAGATCAAAGGCTCCTGGCAGATCGCCCGGCTCACAGTCGCAAACTGACCGCAGGGTGCAGGCTTGACAGAAGCCGGGGAAGCGTGTAGACTAGGACAGTCTTAGAAACTCTGTAAGAAGGACTGATTTATGGCAACTGACGCCAAAGACGGCTCGAAGAAGATCGTAATTTTGGGCTGCGGGCGGGTCGGCTCGACGCTGGCCCGGCAGATGTCCGGCGAAGGGCATGACGTGACGGTGCTGGACCAGACAAGCGATTCGTTCCGGCGGCTTGGCGCAAAGTTTAAGGGGCAGCGGCTGGTCGGCTCCGGCCTGGACCAAGACCTGCTGAACCGGGCGCATCTAAAAGACGCGGACATTTTTATCGCCGTCACCCAGGGCGACAACACTAATATCATGGCCGCGCAGATCGCACGGGAAGTTTACAGCATCCCGCGAGTGATGGCCCGGATTTACGATCCCATCCGCGCTCAGGCGTACCGTGAGCTGGGGATTACGACGCTTTGCACGACGACCCTTGCCGCCGGCCTGCTCCATGACGCCGCGCTGGGCGAGACCACCGACGGCAGCCTGCAAAAAGCGGCCCAAAGCTGGGACACGCTGTATTTAGAGCAGCGCGGCTGACGCAGTTGAACACTTTGGATAGGATGCATTTATGTACGTGATTGTTGTAGGCGGCGGCAAAGTCGGCTACTATTTGACCAAGCAGCTTCTCAGCGAAGGCCATGAAGTTCTGCTGCTGGAAAAAGACCGGCGGCGTCAGGCCATGCTGGCCGAGCAGATGGGCGAAGTGGTCGTGCAGGGCGATGGCTGCGAAGTGCGGATCATGTCCGAAGCCGGTTTTGGCCGCGCCGACGTGATTGTCGCCGTCACCGGCGATGACGAGGACAATTTAGTTATTTGCCAGATGGCAAAGCGCAAGTTCCAGGCCCCGCGCACGGTCTCCCGCGTCAACGACCCCGACAATTTAGTGCTGTTCCAAAAGCTTGGCATTGACACAACGGTTTCCAGCACCCAAATTATCTTTAACCTGCTGGACCAGCAAATCGAGACCGGCGAGATTATCCCGCTGGCGGCGCTTAAAAACGGCAACATCGAGATTGTCGCAATCACCGTTTCTGAGCGCTCCCCCGTGCTGGGGCGTAACGTCAAAGACCTGCCCCTGCCGGGCGATGCTCTCATCATCTCGGTCGTCCGCGCCGACCATGCGCTGCTGCCCCAGGGCGATGTCCGCTTCGAGAACGGCGATACCGTGATTGCCATGGTCGCCGCCGACGAAGAGCCGCAGCTTCGCCATATCTTCACCGAGTCGCATTGAAGACCGCGCCAAAACGAAACGCCGCCCTGATCGTGCTGGGCCTTCTCCTCCTCAGCGGTTTCGGCTGGTTTCTCCTGCGTCCCGCACCGGCCCCGCCGCCGGTCGTGCTGCGTCCGACCGTGCGCCAAGTCGCGGAAGCGCAGAAGCATCTGGACGTACTTGGGAAAACTGTTTCTCAGCCGGGGACCGGCCCGCGTACCCTGCGCCTCTCCGAAAACGACATCAACGTCGCGCTTGCCGGCAATCCGTCCCTTAAAAAGCTGCTGACCGCGCACGGCGTCAAAGCCGTGCAGGTTGTCCTTCAAGAGCCGGACAGCGTTGTCGTCCATGCGTCCGCAACCGTGCAGGGCCAAATCAAGAACATTCAGATCAGCGGCGCGGTGGCCCCGGACCCCAAACTCGGGGTCCGCTTCACGGCTACAAACGCCCAGGTCGGCAGCCTGCCTCTGCCGGCGGCGCTCGTGACTTCGGAGGCCAACGGCCTGGCCGCCCATTTCTCGCGCCAGCTTTTGGGCCATTTTCCCCTATCGGTGCAGGGCGTCTACGTCCAGAAAAAAGACCTCGTCATTGTCGGCGTTCCGAGCCACTCTACCCCTGCGGCGGCGTCTCCACGATTAGCGTCACCGGCCCGTCATTAACTAGCTCCACCGACATATCCGCCCCAAACTCTCCCGTCTGAACCGCAATGCCTCGCGCCCGCACGGCCTCCACAAACGCCAAATACAGCGGCAGCGCGACGGCAGGCGGCGCGGCCCCGGCAAACGACGGACGCCGCCCTTTGCGGGCGTCGCCGAGCAGCGTAAACTGGGACACAATCAGCATTGCGCCGTGTGTTTCTAAGAGCGACAAGTTCATCTTGGCGTCCGCATCTTCAAACACCCGCAGTCCCACCAGCTTCTCCGCCAGCCATTCCACTTCCGCGTTCGTGTCGCCCGGCGCAACCCCCAGCAGCACCGCCAGCCCCGGCCCAATTTCCCGCCTGCCGCCCGTCTCTTTAATCGTGACGCTCGCCGAAGTAACCCGCTGAATGACTGCTTTCATAGAGCCATTGTACCTTGTGGATTTTGTCGCGGTGCTTGACAGAGGCAGTAGTCTCGCTCATAATAGCTTGCAACCATGACACGACCAAATTCCGTTTACCTACTGCTGGCAGCGTTAATGCTCACGTTCAACTTGCGTTTAGCCGCTGCACCGGTGGCTCCAAGCCATCTTCAATACGCGCTTGCTTTCTCGGTTCAAGGCACTGTGCCAGGCATAGATGTTACTCTGACGTTTCCAGGCGATGCCAGCGGAACTTCTCTGCTTGCTTTGCCGGCTGGGTTGGGGGGCGGAGGCGCGTATCCCAACATCACCAGTCTGCGAGCGGCCTCTCCCAGAACGGCAATCACAGATACGGACAAGCCCCAGGTCAAGCGCTTAACCTATCCGGCGGGGCAGCCTGTCAGTATTGCTTACCGAGTCATCGTCACCGATGCCGGGCAGCAGATGGAGTTGTCGTACAGCCCGGAGATCGAGCGCGACCACTTCTCCATTCTTGGCTATCAGCTTTTTGCTCTACCCACCGGGGATGCTGATCGGCCGCTCGCAGTTGAGACTGCTTGGAACTCACTGCCCGCAGGATGGACACTGGCGGATAGTCATGGGGTTCGTCAGCCTTATCAAGCATTTTCAGCAACGCCCAGAACACTTCAGGACAGCGTTTGGGCTGCCGGCGGCTACCGTCTGCTGCATACTTTGATTCGCGGCAAGCCATTTTATGTCGCAGTGCGCGGTGAATGGCCTACGCCTGATGCACAAATTTTGGCCGCTTTCAGCAAGATTGTCGGTGCAGAGCGTAAGTTTTGGCATGACGATAATTTCGCGTATTACATCGTGGTTCTGAATCCACAAGAGGGCGATGAGGTCGGCATGTCGTTCCCAACTTCGTTTTATGAGGCAGTTCCCTCGAAGGAAGGTTTGGGGTTTATGACGCAGAACATACTGGCCCACGAAAGCTTTCACGCTTGGCTTCCGAAGCGCATCATGCCCACCGCAACAATCGCCACTTCCGGCTGGTTCTACGAGGGCTTTACCGTTTACTATGCCCGCCTCTTTCAACTGCGTGCCGGACTGATCTCGCCCCAAAAGTACGCAGATGACTGTAACGAAGTCATTCGGGCTTATACCTCGTCGCCATTCCGCAACATTTCCGGGCCGCGGTTCCGCTACGAGGCGGAACACGGATTTTCAGACAGCAGAATTCTCATGGTTGCTTACCAGCGTGGTGATTTGCTGGCACAGCATTGGAACGCGCAGATACGCTTGGTCAGCCACGGGCAGCATTCGCTGGATGATGTCATGCTTGACCTGCTGCGTCTGGCTCAGGCAGAGCATCGGCCTCTGCAAATTTCGGATTTAGTGCGTGTTATGCGTCACTATCTTCACCGGGATGTTTCCGGCGACATTCAGCGTTATACCGAGCAGGGACAAACGATTTCCCCTGACCCATCTGCGCTAGGTCCTGGTGCTACACTCGTACCTACCCCAACCATATTATTTGACCTCGGCTACAGTTCGAGCGGCAGTCTGCATCTAGGCAAGATTACGGGGGTAGAGACGGCTAGTAATGCTTATCGGGCTGGCCTACGAGACGGGCAAAGTTATCTGGACGCAGACTTCAAGAACGGAGACCCAGCCAAAGAAGCTCATATCACTGTGAAAGATCAAGCTGGTCAGCGCGTCATCAGCTATCATCCTGCCGGTAAAACCGTCTTGATGCCGCAGTATAAACTGAAGCCAGGCATCCCAAATACGCTCTCCGCTTCGTGGTTTGGCATCGTACAGGCTCCCTCCCACTAAGATGATTGGCTGAAGAAAAGGTGTTGATGATTATGCGTAGGCCGTTGTTGGCTGAGGACGAGATTGTGGCGCACCTGGCGCGGCTGTCGGGATGGACGCGGGGCGGCGGGGTGATCTCGCGGACGTATTCGTTTGCGGATTTCGCACAAGCGATGGCGTTTGTCAACCTCGTCGCGGAAGCCGCTGAGGGTGTGGACCATCACCCGGATATTGATATTCGCTACGGCAAAGTGACGCTGGCGCTGACGACGCATGACTCTCGCGGCTTGACGCTCAATGATGTGGAACTGGCGGCGGCGTGTGACGGTTTCGCGGAGGGGATGAAGCCATGATGCTGCCGGCGCTTTTGATGTTCGCGCTGGTGCAGGGCGGCGGATGGACACAAACGCGGAATACGATGACGGACCCGCGCTGGGCACCGGCGTACACGCTGCTGGCGGGCGGGACGCGGGGGCTGATTGCTGGGGGGTACTCGTTTCCGGTGAGCCGGTGCGTCGCTTCTGCCGATGAGTTTGACCTGGCCACGCGCCGGTTTATCCCGTGTCACGGCAGGCTGAACGTGCCGCGTGACTTCGCGCTGGCGTCGCTGCTGACAAGCGGGCAGGTGCTGATTTCGGGCGGCTACAACACGGTCTTAGGCTCGCTGGACACGGCGGAGCTGTTTGACCCCAAGACGCAGGCGTTTCACCTGCTGCCAAGCCGAATGGAGACGCCGCGCGAGCTGTTCACGGCGACGACGCTGACCGATGGCCGGGTACTGATTGCCGGCGGCTTCAACACGCACCGGGGACGCACCCAGGCGCTGGCCGAAATCTATGACCCGCAAACGCAGGCGTTTACCCCAACCGGGTCACTGGCGGAAGACCGGTTCGGGCAGGATGCCGTGCGGCTGGCCGATGGGCGGGTTCTGGTGGTCGGCGGAACGCACTGGTTCGTGCGCCGTCCGAGCGTTCCACTGGCGTCGGCGGAGATTTATGATCCGGCGACAGGAGTATTCCACTTAACGCGCGGCCCAATGGCGTTTGCGCGGGACCGGTCCACGGCGACGCTGCTGCCGGACGGCACGGTGCTGGTCGCCGGCGGCCAAAACGGGGCAGGGGAACCGGCGCAGGCGGAGCTGTTTGACCCCAAGACCGAGACGTTCACCCTGCTGCCGTCACTCCTGGTCTCGCCGCGCATGGCCCATTCGGCGGCGACCCTGCCGGATGGCCGGGTGCTGCTTTCCGGCGGCTGGAGTGTGCCGCTGGCGGCGACGACAGGCAGCGCCGAGGTTTACGACCCGAAAACGCAGAGGTTCAGCGCAGAACCGCCCGTACCGTTCGGCAGCCATGACCAGGCTTTGCTGGTTTTCCCCGGCGGTCTGGCGCTGGTCGCGGGCGGCAAAGAAGCGGGGGCGGGCCGGGAAACGTCGCTTGCGAGCGGCTGCACCCGGCAAATCACGCATCAGTAAAGCTACTCTCAGTAGAAACACGCGCAAACCCGGTAACTCTTGCAGTGAGTGGCCTGCATTGCAGCGCCGAAGATATTGGTGTGCCGCGCTGCAAAGCAAACGCACCTAACTGAATAGCAAAAAATCATAAATCCGGCGCTTGCGCCGGTTGAGATACTCTCAAAAACAGTCTACGAAAAGAATGCTGACCCGACGAACCTGCCGCCTCCCGTCGGGTCTTTTCTTGTCTGCCTCTTCTGTCTGCCCCGCAATGTTTCCGTTAAAATACAACAGTTAGCCATCGCAGTCGTGTTCACGCTCCCGGATGGCCCAGACAAGCTGCTTGGTTACGTTCAAGAAAAAGCGTTCAGGAAAAGCGGCGAGATCGTGTTCTTCAATGCCTTGCTGAAACAGCTCCCAGGCCAGCGTGATTTCGGTGAGCTTTATTTCGGTGAGCTTTTCCATGACAATGGCATACCTTCATTGAAGAGGGGACTACGGTCGGATTTCTACGGAGAATACATCGGAAAGTTGCACTTGCGCCCGATTTGCGGTATCATAAGCAATTGCACTTATAAAACAAATCTTAAACCAAATTTTTGGTACGATTTAAGGGAGACGATTTCACCATGGCAGTCGCATATCGCGAGGAACTGACGCCGTTCGCCAAGATCAAAGTCATTGGGTGCGGCGGCGGCGGCACAAACGCCGTCAACCGTATGATTGATGCCGGCCTCACCGGGGTCGAGTTCATTGCCATGAACACCGACATTCAGGTGCTGGACATTTCCGCCGCCGACTACAAATTGCAGCTTGGCGAGAACCTGACGCGCGGCCTCGGCGCGGGCGGCAACCCGGAAGTCGGACGCAATGCCGCCGAAGAGTCCAAAAGCGACATCAAAAAGTCGCTGGAAGGTGCGGACATGGTGTTCATCACCGCCGGCATGGGCGGCGGCACCGGCACCGGCTCCGCGCCGGTCATCGCCGAGATCGCCAAAGACTTAGGTATACTGACGGTCGCCGTCGTGACCAAGCCGTTCAAGTTTGAAGGCCCGCGCCGCTCGCGCCTCGCCGACGAAGGCGTGGACAACCTCAAAGACAAAGTGGACACGGTCATTATCATTCCGAATGACCGCCTGCTCGGCGTGGTCGAGAAGCGGGCGACGCTCGTGGAAGCGTTCAAAGAGGCCGATGACGTGCTGCGGCAGGGCGTTCAAGGCATTTCGGACATCATCACCATCCCCGGCATCATCAACGTGGACTTCGCCGATGTCCGCGCCATCATGCTGAACGCCGGGACTGCGCTGATGGGCATCGGCGTCGCGTCCGGCGACCACCGCGCCGTGGACGCCGCCCAGGCCGCCATCGCGTCGCCGCTTCTGGAGACGAGCATTGAAGGCGCACGCGCCGCACTGATCAACATCACCGGCGGCCCGGACATGACGCTGGCCGAAGTCCACGAAGCCACCGAGCTGATCCAGCAGGCCACCGACGCCGAAGACGCCAACATCATTTTCGGCATTGTTCAGGACCCGAACATGAAAGATGAAGTGCGGATTACGGTGCTGGCGACGGGCTTTGATCAGCGCCCGTTTGTCCCTGCCCCGGCCCGCACGGTCATGGCGGCCAGCACCCGCGAAAGCGGCAGCGGCAGCGCCGCCACCCAGCCCGCCCCGGAACCCGCCCCCCAGCGCCAAGCCGCCGACAACGACGTAGACATCCCCGCCTTCCTGCGCCGCCGCTAGAAGCAGAAATCAACCAGCCCCGGCGTAGCACACGCCGGGGCTTTTTTGATATTAGATTTTGATTGGAGATATTCATGGCTGTTTTAGATAAACCCCGCGTCAGTGCGAAAGCGGAGGCGCTGTTTATCAGCGACGACAAAATGGACGAGTTGCGGGCGATTGTCGCCCAGCAGTTTGAGGCCTTTGGGATGATGTATGAGTCAAACGCAACGGCGGAGGACTCTCAGAGGGTAATGCTCGCCAGCGGCATCCGCCCGGAGGATAACATACTTTCGCGTGCCATTATTGCGGCACGGGAAGAATAGATCATGCCTACACTCTTTTGGGATGCCAGTGGGCTGGCAAAACGGTATGTGCCGGAAACAGGAAGTCCAACCGCATTTGCTCTTTTCGCCTCTCTTCCGCAGCCTAAAATGGTAACCACGCCGTGGGGATATACGGAAACTTACGCTTTACTGCTTCGGAAGCGCAACGGCGGCATCCTCGACTCTGCTTCTTTCCTAACCGCTACTTCCGCCCTGCGAAATGATCTGCTCGTACAGCCGCGTTTCGATTTAGTGACTGTGACCGACACTGACATACTCAGTGGCGTCACGCACATTCAGAAACACAATCTCAATTCCACCGATGCGGCTCTGCTGGCAACTCTGCTTCACTATGTCCAAACTTCCGGGGAAGCCTGCGCTCTCGTTGCTGCCGATGGACGTTTCTGCCGGGCGGCTCAGGCCGAAGGCTTAACCGCAGTTAATCCTGAAACCCTGCCTGCCGCCGATGTTCCCGCGCTTCTTTCCAGCCTATAATCTTTCCAGCCTATAATCTTTCCAGCCTATAATCTTTCCAGCCTATGATGAATGAGCTTCCAATGAACGAAACTCAGGTTATTGCTCTGGTCGCTGAGGTTTTGGGGGTGACTCCCCTTTCGGCGGTTCATCAAGCGCGTTTCCACAGCACTGTCACCTACGAGGTGGTGCTGCCGGAGCGTAGCGTCATGGTTCGCATGAACGGAGATGCGTCTGTCTTCGCCGCAACAGAGCGCAACATTGCGACGCTTGCTGGGCTGGGGCTGCCGGTCCCTGTTGTCTTGGCCTCAGACCTCTCGAAAACCCGCTTTCCTTTCGCTTATATGCTCCTTGAGAAAATCCCTGGGCGTGATTTGGGCTATGAACTGACCGGCATGACGCCCGCGCAAATGACGCGGCTGGCGGAGCAGATTGTCGGCTTCCAGTGCCGTGTGACGGCGCTGCCGCTTGGCACGGGGTACGGCTATGTCGGCATCGGCGAGATGGGGCCACACACTTCCTGGCGGGAGTTTGTTCGCTCTGAGGAGGAGCCGGTTCAAGCGTCGCGCTTTGAGGCGTACTTCCGGCAGGTGCGCCCAACCTGCTTCTTGGACGACATCACGGTCAAAAACGTCATTGTTCAGAACGGAGAGCTGCAAGGGCTGATTGACTTTGACTGCGTCTGCTACGGCGACCCGCTGTGGTGGCTGGTGCTGACGGCGGTAGGCGTCGTATCTGACGTAGGCACTGCGGGGCAGTTTTATGTAGACGAACTGAAACGCCTGTGGGTGCTGACGCCGCAGCAAGAGCAAGTGCTGGCGTTCTACTGCGCGTTGATGGCGCAGGATTTTGTGCGAAGAGTAGCGGCGCAAGAAAAGCCGGAGTGGAAAAGAAGAATGCAGGAAGCTATCGCTCAGTGGCTTGCGCGATGTGCCGGCTGAGCGCTGCCTGCTCGGTGCACAGGATATGGTCGCAGATCGCTTCCACGCTTGGCCCGGTGTGGCTCTTATGGGTGTCCACAATCAAGACAAACTCGACGTTCACGGGCTTGTGCGAAAAGCGCTGGGAGCTGACCCGGTAGCGCTTGTACTGCTGCGTGACAAAATCGGTGTGGCCGCGCCGGAGACAGGCTTCGACAAGAGCACTCAAGGGAATTGTCCCGTCGGTGCTGTAGCTGGTGAGTATGTACCTGGCGTCCAGTGATTGCAGCAGCGTGCTGTAAGCATCGGTGGCTGCGCCCCGGTGATTGTAGGGGCTGCGGCGCTCCGTGCGCCAGTCTTCGCGGATGGCGGCCTTGTTGCGGCCTTCAATCTGCTCCGTCAATGGCGGCTTATCCCAGAGCGTAATCGTGTTCAGGACGTGGTAATTGCTGCCGTAGGGGTGCTGATTATAGGGCGGGTCTAGGTACGCGATGTCTACGGTTTCGCCGTCGTCCCGCAGCTTCTGAGCGAGTAGGGCGGCGTCCAGGCGAGTGACGCTGTTGGCTTGCCCATTATCGTAAAAGACGGCGGGCTTGAGCTGGAACTGAGACAAAATGCGGTAGAGCGCGGTTTTGGTCTGGCCGCCCCAGCCGTTATGGAAGCCTTTGAAG
>JAABUO010009111.1_pt1 | contig 11135 bp, 10 predicted proteins | sample 5559291 | NCBI WGS metagenome assembly JAABUO01 (sample SAMN10711878, study PRJNA513372) | rock metagenome | isolation source: Antarctica rocks | place: Antarctica: Victoria Land, Finger Mt sud | reverse complement strand
GTCTGTGTGGCCGCTGAGGTTGGCGCGCTGTACATGCTTCGAGCGCCGCATGTATCCGGCCTGCAACCAGCGCACTGGCCGCCGCAGGTAAGAACGAGAGCGAGGAGAAGCGCGAGCTCATATTCAAGGAGGATGGCCAGGGTGCGTTGCGCTGTGACACCGCACCGTTGCGCGCGCACGAAGCTGCGCGCAGCGGTGCCAAGCTCGCACTCTGCGCTCTTGCGCAGAGTACGCGCAGGTGATGCGCATGCTCGGCAACGGCCGCCTGGAGGCCATGTGCATCGACGGCATCAAGCGCCTGTGCCATATCCGCGGCAAGATGCGCAAGAAAGTGTGGGTGAACACGGTGCGGCGGCCGCCTGCCTCTGCCCCTGAGCCGGTCCCCGAGCGCGCGGCCGCTCACCGGGCCCGGGCGCGGCGCAGGGCGACATCGTGCTGGTCGGCCTGCGCGACTACCAAGATGAGAAAGCGGACGTCATCCTCAAGTGCGCCGCCGTGGAGCGCTGCCAGGCCCGAGCGTCGCACGTCGCGTCGGCTTGTGGCCCGCGTGTGCCAACGCGTCTGTGTGTTGCCCCCAGGTATATGGCGGACGAGGCGCGCAGCCTGAAGGCCTACGGCGAGCTGCCCGAGAACAGTGCGCGCCCTGCCCTTGGGGGCTCTGCCTGTCGGGAAGTGCGGTCGAGTGCGAGGCGCCTGGAGCACTTGATGAGGGACTGTTCTGCGGGGGTTGTGCGCCGCAATTCCGCGTCGCTGGCTGCCGGGACAGCTGTGAGCGACACGCCGCGAGCCGTGCCTGCTGCACGTCCACCAGCACAGTCCTGTGTTTGCATGTGCTGCACAGCATGGTACAGGCTCTGCACCTTGCACCTTGAAGCTGGCCAGTTTGCATTTGCCCGGTTTGCATACCGCAGGAGGTTTGGTTATGCATGGCTCCCTGATAGCCAGCGCATGCAAGCGCTCCCACTGTTTTCTGCTTGTATGGTGGTAACTTGCTGCGTCTGCGGCAGTCCGCGTGAATGAGACGGACACGTTTGCGGTCGAGGACGGCGCCAACGACGAGTACTTTGACTTTGAGGATGTGCGCCTCCGCCGCTGCCTGCCTGCCTGTTTCCCGGTCGTGCAGGCACACACTTGAAACTCTGCCCGGAGCACCTGTCGAACGCAGGTGTCTGGTGCACAGAGCCTGTTTGGGTGCCTGCTCTACAGAGCATACCTGTGGTAACTGGGCTGGGCGCCTGCGCGGCAGGTCAATGACATCTGAGGCGGGGGGCTGTTGTCGGCTGCTGCCGTTCTGGGGGCGAGGCGTGGTAGGCAGGGCGCCCTGCTTGGCCAGTGGTCCTGGGTTGCAAGTGCGTGCCAGGGAGGTGGCACCTATGTTTTCCAACTCCATGCAGGATACAGGACTTTCAATTAGTCCAGCGCAAGTTGCTGCAGGATGTTGGGGACTTGATCAGTTTTAAGCAGCTTCAATGCCAATTATCAGAGATTCTTCTCCTCCCAGATTTTCTGGTTCCCTGGTCGGCAGCCCCTCAATCCCCCAGCCAAAAGCACTTGCTTGACTTCACGCCTGCAGCCACCAAAGTGACAGAGCGAGGGGTGTGCAAGCACAGCTTGCCGTACACAGCGCGCCAAGGCTCGCTGCGAGAGGTCCCGCGCGCTTGAATGGCAGCGGCCTACTGCAAGATGCCGCTGCGCCTGCCCCGCCGTGCACTCGTGGCGTGCAGAGCGGGCCTCCCAGACAACCTGTGGGCGCCCGCCAGGCCAGCACTGCGCCCCAGCTGCTGCTTGCGGAGGGAGCCTCGGCGAGGCGACGCAGCGGCTGCTCGGGCGGTGGGCGGACAGCGCGTCGGGTGCGGCCCCTCGGACGGCCGGTTGACGGGCCGTGGCACGCAGGATTTTCATGTGCCGGCCGGGACGTGGCGGGTCGCTGGGCCTGCATTGGCATTAGAACACCGTGCTTGCCCGCCTGCTGAGGCCGCTGGCTGCGCCGCAGGGCGGCGGCGCTGACTTTGGAGGAGGACGCGGTGAGCGTGGCGGGGGCTGCGGGCGCGGCCGACGCGCAGCTGCGCATGCGCGACTTATCCTACAGCCAGCAGTACGACCTGCTGTTCCAGGGCGACCTGGACACAAAGAAGGTGCGTCGGCGGGCCCGTGTGTGAGCTTACGCGGCGCACTCACGCTGGCAAGTGAGCGCGGGCACGCGTACGCCGCGCGCGTGGACACGCGCGGCGCAAGCCCCGCCGCACCATGCGCCGGCCGCCGGGCGCTGCTGCCGCTACTGACCCGCTGCCGCCGCCGGGCCAGGCCGTACCAAAGCCCAGCCCGGAGGCGCAAGCCAGGGAGGACGGCGCGCGGAAGGTTTGGCTCTCGGACGTGTTTGCGACGGCCAAGTCGCTGCCGCTCGCGCAGCGGCGCCTGCAGAAGAAGGACTGGGAGTACGCGGCGTTCATGGCGGTTATCCACGGCCTGTGCCTGCTGGCGCCGGCTACCTTCTCCTGGCCGATGGTCGGCCTCTTCTTCGTCAGCTACTTCATCACGGGCGCGCGCCCTCGCCTGGCCCCGGGCAGCAGCATACCATATTTCATATGCTGGACCTCGTTTCAGTCACTCGTTGGCTGCTGACAGGCAGGCAAGCGCTCAGGGGGCAGCCAGCGCTGCTGGCGTGCAAGCGCCGACTGCGCTACTGGGCGCGCAGGCTGCCTGGGCATCACGCTCAGCTTCCACCGGCAGCTGAGCCACCGCAGCTTCGCCACGCCCAAGTGGGTGGAGTACGCGCTGGCGTACTGCGGCGTGCTGGCGGTGCAGGGCGACCCGACCGAGTGGGTGTCCAGCCACCGCTTCCACCACCTGCACACCGACACGCCGCTCGACCCGCACTCGCCCTACGAGGGCTTCTGGTGGAGCCACATGGGCTGGCTGCTCGACAACAAGGTCCGCGGCCCGCCCCGGCGCGGCTGCTGCGCGGCGGCCTGTACGCCCGGCGCTGTGCTGACTATGAGGTAGGGTTGTGGTAGGGTGTTGGGCGCAGCAGGGCGCACCTGTTTCGACTGGGCCGCGCAGGCGACGCTGGAGCGCGTGGGCGCGCGCGGCAACACGGGCGACCTCGACTGCCAGCCGTTCTACCGGTTCATTGAGCGCACCTACGGGCTGCACGTGCTGGCCATGTTCGCCGCGCTGTTCGCCGTCGGCGGCCTGCCGGCGGTGGTGTGGGGCGGCGCGCTGCGCTGCGCCTGGGTGTACCACATCACCTGGTTCGTCAACTCGGCCAGCCACGTGTGGGGCTACCAGTCGTACAACACCGGCGACCAGAGGCGCGCCCGCGAGCCTGCGTGCAACCCCTGTGAGAGTCGCACATGTTGAGAGGGCTGTCGGCGCCCCAGGCCGATGTGTTCGCGCCGCCACTCAGCGTGACTGTTGTTCTGTGCTCCGGCGTGCTTCCCAGCGTACTTGTGACTGGCGTGCGCATGCGTACGCAGCCGCAACAACTGGTGGGTGGCAGTGCTGGCGTTCGGCGAGGGCTGGCACAACAACCACCACGCATTCGAGTTCAGGTGCGCTGGCTGCGCGGCGAGCAGCACGGTTGTATATCCACAGCGTCTTGCCTGTGCCAGCAACAGTCTGCTCGCCGCACCTGAGAGGAGCTCGCAAGCCTGGCGCCGCCCGCTGCCTTCTGTGGTGAGTGCCAAGCGTTGACAGGCTTTCAGTCTGCTGCCGTGCCTGCCCTGTCTGCCTGGCGGATGCGCTGATAGTACCCCGCGCTCGCGCGCAGCGCGCGGCACGGCTTCGAGTGGTGGCAGTTTGACGTCACGTGGCAGTGCGTGCGCCTGCTGCGCGCGCTGGGTCTGGCGTCGAACGTCAAGCTGCCGTCCGAGAAGCAGAAGCAGCGCATGGCCATCGCGTAGCGCGCGCGCACGGCGGACGCCGCGACCCGGGCGGCTGCGCTGGCGCTGCGGCGGCTGCGCTGGCGCTGCGGGTGGCTGCGGCTGCTCTGGCGCTGCGAGCGGCCTCGCCGGCGCTGGCGCCGGGCTGTGCAGCCAGCACGTCAAGGGCGGGGCTGTGAGGGCATGTGCGCGGATGCGTATCGGTGTGCGGGGGCCACGCTGGCGCTCCTGCACAGGCACGTGCTTGCGGGCCTGCAGGGTCGATGCTGGCGCAGTGGGCTTGTTGCGCACACCGGTCACGCCCGATAGGGTCCAGAGGAGCCAGGGGCTAGATGCTGAGTGCCGGGGGTCAGTTGTCGCTCTTTTGCCACTTGGGCCAGAAAGTTCCTGCTGGCAGAGCCAGGAGCTGTTGTAGGGCTCGGCAGACTGCCGTCATTGGTAGCAAGGCGGGCTTGGTGGTGGTGGGCTCTGTCCCCGCCAGACTTGCTGTGCAGCCTGCGCTCACTTGGCTTGTGCCTGTGGCGGTATGGGTGGACAGTCTGACAGGGTTTTTGGGAGCGCTTCTGCCTGCTCGGCTCTGACCTTGGGCCAGGCGCATCTGCCCAGGATATATCTTGGCCCGCTTGTTGGCCTGGGGGGGTTACCTTCATTCCTTTCTGGGCCCAGACAGCTGCAGTGAGCTGGAGGGGCTCAGGCCTCGCTGCCCCTGACATCCCAGGTGCATTATTCTTTTTGTCGGCCCTTGCGGCCGGCATTCAGGCGGTCTGGGCACATCTTGACGGGGCTGACAAGCGCGTCATGCAGCATCACAGAATCCAAGGGTATGGCGCGCCCTCGCAGCATGGCGAGCGGCTGTGCGGGCATGCCATGTGATGCAGCAGATATGCATCACTGGGACCAGACCGTGTGCTTGTCCAAGCGCTCCTTTGTGGGGTCTTCCAAGCAGGGATTTTTTGTCAGGGATTGTCAGGCATGATCAGAAGTGAGGCCCGTTTCTGATCTGGTGCGCTGGCGATGGACAGTTATGATATGTGCCAAACCTGTGTGCGCCTTGCTTGCGGCGGCCAGGGCGCGCGTGTTGCAGCAAAAGGCAGGGGGGCGCTCGGTGGCAAGATTGGGGCCGGGCGCGTCTGATGTCCATGGGCAACCTGGCGTCACACATGTGCCAACGCGGGAGTTGCAGGGAGAGTGTGCGAGTGCGAGTGTGTGAGCGCGTGCGGCAGTTGCTAGTATCAACAGGCCTCATATAGGTCTCAGTAAGTCTGCAAACTGGTATAACGGCCTGTCGCGCATGGGTTCTCCTAGCAAGGCTGTCGGAGGGTTGCATTGGACTGGCCCAGATGCCACGGCTCAATGCCAGGAGCGACGCCGTGCGGACAGGGCGGGTCCAAGCCCACCACCGCTGGGTCACCCACATGGCGGCACTGCTTCGGGCCTGCTCAGCGGCGACATGATGCAGACGGCATCTCCGTAAGGATTATGCGCTGACTGATCCGTTGCAGCGCCCCCAGCGCGCATGCGCCTGCCTCTGGCAGCCTGCGCCCAGCTGATGTACCCTTACATGCCAGGCTCAAGAGCCTGAGCCTATCACAGCCATGAGCGCCTGCCGCAATATCAACGGATGACACATGCAGCAAAGGATTCTGCATCCACATGCGGCTTCCATGTGGGGAGTAGCTCACGCAACACTGCGGGCCGCACCTGCGTCCTGACGGCGCTGGCGCTGGACCGGCGTGTGCAGCATGCGGGGCGCCGCCGGAGGCGAGCTGCGGGCGACCCGGCGCCTGCCCCGTCGCAGCGCTCACCGCGTGCGCGTGGCAGGGGTGGAAGCAAGGCCCGCCCCAGGCGCTGCGCTGCGCCGCCGCCACCGCGGCTGCCGCCGCCACCGCCGCCGTCAGCGAGTCGCCCGCGGCCTCCAGGTCCTGCCATGCGGCGCGCGCGGCAGCCAACTGGCGGCCGCCCTCGGCTCCCGGCTCCCCCAGGGGCCTGCCTGACCGCGCGCCGCCCTGGCACTTGCGCACCCCACGCGCACCCTGTGGCGGATCCAGGCTCGCCTCGCCTGAGCTGCCGCCAGCGGCCTCGCTCCCGCTGCATGTGCAGCCGCGTGACTCTGACATGCTGCTGCTGCTGTTGTGCGCCCGCCCGCCGCCAGAGCCTGCAGCACCATCGCCCCACGGGACCGTGGGCCATGCGGGCTCTGCCGGCCGCGGCCGCTCAGCGGCGCCCCCTCGCCCTAGGGCAGCATGCGGCGTTGGCTGGGCCTGGCAGCATGCGGCGGGCGCCGGTCCTGCTGGGGAGCCGCCGGGCGCCGAACGTCTGCCTGAGCAGCTGTGCAGCGCGCCGCGCGCTTGCCGGGGCGCCTGCCGCAGTGCGGGCGAACATGAAGGTTCCTGCGGCGCCCCGGGTCTGGATGCCGCATGCAGCCCCGCATGCGCCGCCGCTTGCGGCCCGGGCACCGCGCCGCGGCGCGGGCATACGTCCTGTCCGCGCGGGCATGCGCTTGCGTGCGCGGCCGCCCCCTGCACGGCCCGGCCCGCCCGCCATGGCCAGGGAGTAGTAGCAGCGCCCCCAGGCTCCAGCTGGCACCATACAGGCCCGCTGCCACAGCGGCTGGCGCGCGGCGCCGCGCTGCGCGGCGCCGCCATAGAGCCGGTCGCTGAGGTGGGCTGCGAGGTCGGCCACGTCGGCGGCGAGCCCGGCGCCGTGGCAGGCCGGGTGCGGCCCGTGCTCGCGCTGCCGCAGCGGCCGCCGTCTGACGCGGGTGCCCGGCGCGAAGCCGCATGCAGCGCTGCGCCGGGCGGCATGGCGGCGGGCAGGGAGGGGCGTGCGGCGGGCGCGCCGTCGCGCCTGCAGACCCGAGAGGCGGCCGCAGGGCAGGGTTCTGGAGACGGCCTGCCGCGCGCGGGGGGCGCGTGCCGCGCGCGCTTGCGTGTCAGCGCGCGCCGCAGTGCGGCCACCGCGTTTGCCTGATGCTGCTGCTCCGCGCGCAGCTGCAGCGCGCGCTGCGCGCCCCCGCACGCGCGCTCAGCGCGCTGTGCGCGCCATGCGGGCGGCTGCCACAGCAGGGTGTGTTTGCCGTGTCGCGACTGTCTTCGGGGCCAGGGCGCGCTGAAACAAAGATGTTGGGCGTGTGTGCATGAGACCGTGCACGCAAATGCACACCCGCCGCACCCTCCCACTTCAGGAGCAGCGCTGCACAGCTCACGCAGCCGCATGTGCAGCAGCCGCGCATGCAACCTCCTGCAGACAAGCTTCACCAGTAGCGATTCACCACTGCGCACGCACCTGACGAGCCTCGGCGGTCTCCGCGGCGGCCGCGGCCAGGCGCGCCTCTAGTGCTGCCATGCGCTGCGCCGCCGCGGCCGCCGCCAGCCTGTGCTCGTCGCCCTCCGCCTCCGCCACCGCCCGCGCAGCCCTTGCCTGCGCCTCTGAAATCCTGGCTGCTGCCAGCTCGCGCCCCGCCGCGCGCTCGCGCCCGGCGGCGCCCGCCTCGGCGGCGGCCGCGGCCGCCCCGGCCCGCGCCTCGCCGGCCGCGGCCAGGGCCGCCGACGCGCGCGCGGCCGCCAACTCACGCGCCGCCGCCGCATCGCGCGCGTCCGCCACGGCCAGCGCGGCGCGCGCGCGCGCGGCGGCCGCCGCGTGGTGCTCCAGCAGCGCCCGCAGCGCACTGGCCAGCTCCTCCGGCGCCAGCGCGGCCGCCGCCGCAGGCCCCACATGCGCGCCCTTGCATGCACTGGATGCCGCGGCAGCCCCGCTGCTCGCCGGCGCGCGGGCGGCGCCCACCGCCGCGGGGCCTGCGCCGCAGCACGCCGCGCCGGGGGAGCCTGCTTGGCTGGCGCCGCCGGGCGCCGCAGGCACCGCGGGCGCCAGGCCCGGGCCGGGGGAGGGCGAGGGGACCTGCACGCCCGCGGCGGCCGCCGCGGCGGCCAGCGCCTGGCCCAGGGACGCCAGAGTCGCCGCCCTGCGGCCCAGGCGCCGGCGCAGCGCGGCCACGGCGAGCTGCGCCGCCGCGAGCTGAGCGGCTGCGGCGGCAGCCGCAGCGTCGCGCTTTGCCGCCTCGCCTTGCGCCTCCTGCATGCACCGTGGGCAGGCATGTGCGGCGCCGAGCCGAACAAACAAGTGTCGGCAGGTCTCCCAGGTTGGCAGCAGACACCCTCTCCCGCATGTACATGCCTCTCTTTATCGAAGTGTGGCCGCCCGTTTCTCTAGGTGACCAGGCTGCATAGCACCAGAGCGCAGGCCGCGCGCGCAGCCGCCGCGCGGCGGCGCACCCGACTCGCTGCTTGCAGCGCCGCCAGGTCGCGCTGCGCCTGCGCGCCGCAGCCGGCCGCGGCCAGCGCCTGCTCCAGCCGTCGCTGCACGGCGTCCGCCTGCCGCGGAGGTAGGGATAGGGTCTGGAAGGGCACCTGTCCTGGCGGGACGCGACGGAGGTTTGGGGCACACGCGCGCAGGTGCCTGCTTGGCGCGCTGGGGCGGCTCGAGCTGCCTGTGTGCATGGCCTAGATGGCCACTCGCGGACCTGCCTCGTGCCTGTATGCACGCACTGCAGCTGTGCTGCTGAGGCGCAGGGCAGGCGGACTGCCGCGGCCGGAGCGCCCCTGCCCCACAGCCGCTCAGCCGCTCCAGCCGCCCTAGCCCTACACTGCCTTACCCTATCCCTTACCCTACCCTATGCAGGGTCCAGCACAGGCGAGCGCGGCTGCCGTGCCTGCAGCTCGAGCTCCACGCGCCGCGCGGCGGCCGCCTGGAGCGCGCCCTCGGCCGCCGCGCGCTGCACCCGCGCGCTCTCCAGCGCGGCCTCGCCCCGCGCGCCGGCCGCCGCCGCGTCGGCCGCCGCGCTCGCGAGCGCGGCCGCCGCCGCCGCCGCGCCCGTCTCCGCGGCCGCGCGCGACTGCCGCGCAGCCGCCAGCCGCCAGCCTGCCAGCCAGGCCCTGGTCCGCGCCGCCGCGCGCCGGTGCAAAGCCGTGCGCGCACGCGCACGCCGCGCGGCCGCCGCCGCCGCCGCGGCCCGCCACTCTAAAAGCAGGCGGCGCTGCCGCCCGTCACCCAAGCGCCGCTGCAGCGCGGCCGATGCGCCTGCTGCCGCGCTCGCGCGCGGCGCTGCGCGACGAATGCCCGCCAGACGCTGAACGTCCAGGCCTGTGCGCAAAGCTGAAGCTCAAATCCTGCTCATCAATGCTCTGCTCACTCAGCACCTTGGCCAGAACAAACCCGCCGCATTTGTTCATGGCTCATTGGCTCAGATGACTCACCTGTGCAGCATTTGTGGCCGTGCATGCCGCCTGCTGCTGTCTCCAACAACCTTGTCTGTCTAAAGCTCGACTACAGGTTTGCACTTCAGGCGCCGTCAACAGATCAGGCGCCTCCCGCCTTCACTCTCGCACCTGCATCCGGGCCATGACAGCGGCGTCCCGCCGCTGCCGCCAGGCGCCGCGCTCGCCGGCGACAGCCCGCCATGCGCGCGCTGCAGCCAGGAGAGTGTGCCGCCGCCAGCGCCGCTCCGCGCGCGCCCGCGCGGCCAGCGTCCTGCGCCGGCCCGCGGCGTACGCGCGCCAGCGCCGCACGGCCCCGCCCAGCGCCTGCCGCGCGCGGAAGCGCGCAGCGCGACGGTCCAAGCGGCGCTCCCGGGCGGCGTCGGCGGCCGCGGCGGCCCAGGCCCGCAGCCGCCGCCGCAGCATGAGCGCGGCCGCGGCCCCGCGCGCGGCGCGGAAGCGCGCGCGCCGCGCCGCGGCCGCCAGCCATGCCCGCACGGCCCGCCGCAGGAGCGCGCGGCGGCGGCTGCGCTGCGCCAGCGCTGCCTGGCATGCGCGGGCGCGGCCGGCAGCCGCACAGCACACCCAGCCCTGCACGGGGGGCGCAATGGCCGCTGACGTGAGCACGCATGTATCCTTCAACCAGGACGCTGTGAGCCTGCGCCCTGCGCCGTCAGGATGCATCTGGCCTGGCGGGGTTTGTGCCGCGTGCGATGCCTGCATGAACGTCCTGGGTTGCAGCGTTTGTGTGACGCGCCCTGGGTACCGGCACGATGATCGATCCACGCCGTGTTCATGCCCTCCATGACCACAAGAGGGGAATCCTCCACTTCTCAGGGTCAGGAAGCCCTTAGGGTCTATGAGGAGGGCCCACCTGCCACGCCTGGCAGCGCAGGGTCAGCGCATGGTGCGCGGCCGCGGCGAGGAGCCGCGCGGCCTTGGGCCGCGCATGGCCGCGCAGCCAGGCGCGCCAGGCCGCCCACGCGCGGCGCGCAACCAGGCGCGCGCGCAGCTGCTCCGCCCGGCCGCCGCTGCGCGACTCCTGCGCTTCCAGCAGCCTGCGCGGCGCCGCGCAGCGGCGTGCCTCGCTGCGGCCAGCTTTGCACCCACTGCAGCCTGATGCATATTGCACTCTGTCTGAATTGGCAGTCAGGATGGACGAGGCGCAGGCCGAAGTGCGGGCCCATGTGAGACATGGCAGCGTCCTGTGATCTGCAGTGCATGGGTCCGGCAGCCAGCTGCGCAGGGCTGCGCTCAGCGAGGTGGCATACATGCAAAGCAGGGCCCGATGATGCAGACCGCCGAGGAGCGCGGCGCAGACACAAGCATGAGCCCACACCAAACTCCTCGTAATCTCGCATTGAGCGCGCCGCACCGGCAACGCACGGCATGCGCATGCCAGGCGCGCAGCCGCCGGCGCGCGAGGTGCACGCCGGCGAGCGCAGCCGCGGCGCGCTTGGCGGCGCGGCGCGCGCGCTGCGCGATGATGCCGCGCCAGTAGCCCTGCAGGGCGCGGCGCTGCACAGCGCGCGCGGCGATTGCCGCACATGCTGCCTCCCTGCTCGCATGCCAAGGAAGGGTTTGATGACCAGGCGTGCAAGTCAGCGATGTAGATGCAGCATGACACATCAGCCGGGCCCTGTCCCGCGCTGTGATGCGCACCACGGCTGACTGCCAAGCCGCACGCCTGCATGCTTTCACGGCCCTGCAACCCAACGAGGTGCACCTCTGCCGCCACTTGTCCCGGATGCTTGAACAGTGTCATGGCAGCCTGCTGGGCTTAATGGCAGCATCGTTGGGCGCTGTTGTGTAATGGGCGCTTGACCATGAACAGGGCAATTGGCCCACCTGTGGCGCAGCGCGGTGAGCGCAGCCAGGCGCCCCGCGAGGTGGTCGCGCATGCGCTGTGCGCCGGCCAGCTCCGCATCCGCGGCCGCCGCCGCCAGCTGGCCCAGCGCCAGGCGGCCGCGTAGCGCCGCCAGCTGCGCCTGTTCAGGCGCGG